>Ga0194130_10007541_pt1 | contig 11959 bp, 5 predicted proteins | sample TA2KigsurfametaG_FD_160084 | JGI IMG/M metagenome (GOLD analysis project Ga0194130, IMG submission 160084) | Freshwater microbial communities from Lake Tanganyika, Tanzania - TA2015050 Kigoma 12 surface | ecosystem: Environmental > Aquatic > Freshwater > Lake | place: Tanzania: Lake Tanganyika... | reverse complement strand
TGTTCTTGGGTCGGCCACCCAGGATTCCGGCAGTGAAGGCATGTCCGAGCTCGTGGACCACGGTGGCCAGGTAGCGGAAGATGGCGTGAAACGGAGTGCCACCCACGAGGAGGCCGGCGATAAAGGCCAGCGCCAAGCCTTGGGGTGACGGGGCTTGGTCCAGGGGGAAGACATCCCGGAGACGGTTCACCAATTCGCTGGGAAGATCACGGCCTGAAACCAGATAGACGACTGGCGTTAGGAATACCACCGACAACAACCACATAAGATCAATTTAGCGATCAGGCATGAGCCCCCAGCCATTCTTGGCTTAAGGGTCCATTGATTCGATCACGATTAAAGAAGACTGAACGAACCCCCACTAATCTCCATAGCTGAGGGATTAGAGGCGTATCCGTGGAACTTGAAATGCAGGTTTCGGAATTCAACCAGCGATGGGCCTACTTAAAGCACTAGGTCACTTTGATAGGAGAGCAACCGGGGCGTCTTGGGCGCGCGAGAGCGTGCATAACCCTGGTCAGACCTAGGTTTGGCCAGCCAGGGAGATTACAAGAGTTGCGCATTCTCAACAAAAGATTCCTCGCAACAGAGGATTGAAACTGTACTGAGCCTGATTTCGATTATCGGATACAGGTTAGAATTTGTGGAACAACTATTGATTTGAAGGTCATCTCAGTCGTAGTTTCAGCACATAGGGGTCGTGTTACCGTAGAGATAAAGCTGGGGGAAATATGTCAATCGCCACTCAAGGGCTGAAGCCACGCCGTTGGATGAGTTGACCGCCACAGGCGATAAGGGGAGTGGGCTGTGGGGATGAATCAACCGAACGAAAAAAGGCCCCCGGATTCTCGACCGAATAACTATGACCAAACCCGAAGGTCCTCCACACCGCCCGGAAGGAAGTCACAATCCGTGCGATCTGAGATTGGGAGACCACCGGTGATTCCACTTTCTGCGTTCTTGATCTGCGAGATTACCCCGATCTTTACGATTGCAGTCGGTAGTAGTTCAAGGTCCGTTCCGTTACTCCTTTTAGGATTTTTTCTAGGGACATTCGCCGGTGTTTTGGCATTTGCTTGGTTCGTGATTCGTGATAATGAGCAACAGTCAAAAATGTACCGGGACTGGGGGATTCTCTCCCCACGGGAAAGCTCGAAGTGGGTTTTATTCGGTGGATGGCTCGTTGGGTTGGCAAATATGTTCTTAGCGGCCATCGAATTCTCTCGAAGTATTGCAGGCATCTCGTGAAGAAGGCTGTGATCCTCCTAATTCTCATGAGTCCTCTAGTGTTTCAATATCAGGGATCGAGAACCAGTGCTGCCTCGCCAAGACAGATCTCAGACAACCCTACATCCGACATCCGAGAGGTTTGTGGCGAAGGATCTAGTAGTGGCGGCAATGTGGACTTGGTATTGCTTATCGACCAGTCAAAGTCACTGGATCAGCAATTGAATTCACAAGATGTAAAGTCGAATAAGCTCCAAGTGTTGAAAAGCGCTCTCGCGATGGCGCGACCGCTATTCGAGAGGTCCAACGATCGACTTCGAATCGCGGTAATTACATTTGCCGATAGTGCAAGAGTGGTTCGAAATCTAGACGCCGCTCCATTTGACGAGGCTTCATACATCTCGTTTGTTAACGAAGTATCAAAAAAAGAAAACCTGGGTCCAGGTACTAATTACCTTGATGCGATTGACGCGACAGTTGCGCAATTCGGGAAATACTCACCAGTTGAAAATTGTCGTGTGGTATTGTGGTTCACCGATGGCCAGGTCGACTTACCCTCGACAAAGGCACCAAAAGACGGCGAACGGTTACTAGAAGATTTTTGTGGGTCATCCAATGGAGCGGGCAACAAGGCTCAGCTATTGAAACGGCTTGACATCACAACCTTTGTCGTACTTCTCGTAAAGGACGAGTTTAAGGTTGAAGGTAAATTTGAAGGCGAAGAATTCAATCGACAGGCGTCGATTATCGGACTACGAGGGATCACAGGCGACTGGGAGGATCCAAACGATTCAACATTGAAAGCCGTCGAACCATGTGACGACGAGAACAATGTTGGTCAGGGCGAGGTCATACAAGTAACTGAAGTTGAAAACTTGGTAAATCAATTACTTGTATTCATCATTCAGGGGACGCTCCCTGGAAACGAATACTGCCCAACGAAACAGAAGTCTATTGAAGATCTTCCAAGTGGGAGATATTTCAATCAACTAGTGATTTACACGAACGATGGGCAGGGACTCGAAGAACCAGAAATCCTAAAAGGTCGAACACTCCCGATTGCTCTTTATAGGTCAGATCCCGCGGACGCCGCGATCCTTGATCAATTAGATAACGGTTGGAACATACGGTCCAACATTGGACAAGCAGCAGAGATGTGCGTGGGGTATGAACTGCGAAAAGATTTGGTTTTTTCTGCTAACACCATGAAAGAGAAGGTTCGGGTAGAGGCGAGTGCCGAGACCGAATCAGATGCGAAGGTCAAAATCACAATCTCGGAGGACGGTGTCGCCCCATTAAATCGGAGCGATTTCACGGGTGTTTTAAGCCGATTAGAGAAGATTGACGTAGTGTCAGAAGATCGAACACTAGAGCTAACCGTCATTGCGGAGCGACAAGACAAAAAGCTTGAGACCTTTCTTGGTGCGCTTGAATTGAAGATCGAACTCACCAAGGATGGTCGTGCGATTCTTCAGAAAAACCCAGTCCTTGTAACAATCAGACTGTCCAGGCCAGTAGCCGTCGTCGGTAATGAAGACCTGCCAACCATCTCCTGCGGCGAAAACGTGTCCGATCGATACACGATTAGTATATCTTCTCGCGACGAGGAAGTGAGAAAGTCTCCGTATGTTGGAGAGACAGTGTGTCGTTTTGAAAACGTCGGTGCCGAAAAGGGTCGAATAAGAATTCGCTTCGGTGATACGAAGCTGGAGAAAATCAAAGATGTCGGTTTCGCGATAGTTGTAAATAATCAAGTAGACGACGCAAAAGAATCTGTGGAGTTTGATAACTCCAGCGAGCTCTCAGAAACAACGTTCACGATTGGCACCACGGAATCCTTTCCGAACGAAGCGATAAATTACTTAGCCACAGGGGCATTAGAAGTCGTCTTCGATGATGGCAAAGAGCCCTACTTGATTGGGCAGATCGACGTCGTCATTGAACTCTCATTGCTACCTCGATCAAATCTACTCTGGGCAATTGTGTTTGCGCTGATTTTCTCGATAGCGGCCATTCTCCTCGCGTACACCTTCCTCTATGCAATTCTGAAGAAAACCGCAGTGTTGGGAACACAAGGTTCGATCAGCGTGTGCACGGTGGATTGTAGTTTTGAAGTGGATACTGCAGCAGGTAAAACGATCCGCTGGGTTGAAAAGGACACTTTCGCTCTTGACCCTAAGGAGTTTGAGAATTTGCAACTGACAGAGATGAATTGGGCTACGGCTGGAACGCTTGAATTGAAAGCTCGGATCGCAAGTCCTCGGAAACCGCAGCAGGTAGTACGACAGGCGTGGGCAGATGTTAAGACGAAATCTCCGCGAGTCTCAGCAGTAGCAGTATCCCCCACCTCGTGGTTTACATATGACGCAAAGGATCCGTTGCGGAGCGCCACGAAAGCTCCGCTAGGGCAGATGATTGTGATTGAACTTTCTCCAGCATCCCTTGAAGGCTCAACGCGCGAAGCGCGTGTCACATTCTTTGTTCGAAATCGCGGCGAAAGCGTAGGAAATCAAGTAGCCATGTTGAAGAGTAAGGTTCAAGCAACGTTTAAGGAAGCACTAGAGAAGGAATTGAAGACCGTTAAGGGCGATGTCTCGTCAAAGTCAAGCGCGAGCGAAGAAATGCGCTTGACTGCAGAGACAGGCCGTCCGCTCGGCGATCGACCACCGAGATAACTCAAAGCATTCAAATTCGACAACAAGAGAGGAATGGTTTTCAACTATGTACAAGAAATACTTCTTTATCGGTCTCGGTGGATCGGGAGGAAAGACCCTTCGTTTCCTAAAGCGGGACTTGAGACGCTGGTTAGATGAGAACGGGGCTGCGGACCACGATATGCCAAAGGCTTGGCAATTCCTTCATATTGATACGCCTACTGCAGTAGATGGCACCGGTATCGGTGCCGATGTTCCGATGTTGGAAAGCGATGAGTATTTAGGGCTGGTCTCATCAGGCGTCAACTTCGGTCAGGTTCAAAACATGCTGGATAGTGATTCGTCAATGCATGACGAGACGCAAACTTGGCGTGTTGAGCCGGCAGGAATTGGGGTTCCCATTGGTTTGGGGGCAGGCCAATTTCGTGCGATAGGCAAAACGATCGCTACTGCATACCTGCCAATGATCAAAAGTCGCATTGAGTTATCAGTTAGTCGGATAAACAATGCGGCCAACGTTGCAGAACTGTCTAATCTTTATCGAACGGTGACCAAGGACACACCAAAGAACGACAGCGACCCAATCTTTGTGGTCATTTCGTCGCTTGCTGGGGGCACGGGTGCGGGACTCCTTTTTCCAGTCACGGATATAATTCGCTCGCTGGATCCGGTTGCAGGAGGCGATTCCATCGGGCTTCTGTACACGCCTGAAGTTTTTAGCTCCCTTGGTGCAGCGATGACCGGTGGTGTACAGGCGAATAGTTTGGCAGCATTAGCGGAACTGATGAATGGGTGTTGGTGGGGTGGGGGTCAGCAGATTGGCGGTCCCAATCGGGTAATCGTTGAACCAAAGACATCTGCATCATTGAGGAGAGCAGGACTGCCGTTCAGTATTGATCAAAGCGGTCCAGCTTTCAACTTTGTGATCGGGCGAACCGGTGTCGGTGGAGTGACGTTCGGGCGCCCGGAAGAACTCTTTGAAATGGTGGGGCGAACCTTGGTTTCATGGGTTGCCGATCCAGTTGTCAGTGACAACCTTGTCGCTTACGTGATTGCAAACTGGAGGAATGCTTCAACTAGGCACCAACAGCAAGACGTTCTTGTCTATGAACCCGGGGCTCCAGGGTTGCCACATGAGATTGGCTATCCGAATCTCTCTGGGCTTGGATTTTCGCGGGTTGGGATCGGATCAGAGTATTTCCGAAAGTATGCGCGCCAACGAATTGCAAGAGACTCGATAGAGATTGCTGTACGCTCGCACATATCAAATCCAGAGGCAGCACGAATTTCCAAGACGCTCAACACGATAAATCCAGAGGAAATCTCAAACGAGTGGGCAAGACAACTTCATCATGAGTTCCTACTTCAGTGCAAGTTAAGCGAACTCGGGCCCGAGGAAAACCAAATCCAGGAATCATTCACGCCTACAAACTTAACCAACTTGCAGGAAGAATTTGTCTCGACTGCTCGTGAAAAAGCGGAAAGTTTTGCACCCAAGAAGGCCAGAGGCAACGACTGGGTAACTGCAATTGAAGACGGCATACAACAGGCTCTCGAAAGTTATAGAAGTGCCGCAAGGGTCTCTTTCAATAAGCGTATTGAGTCGTGGATTGTGGGGGACGGCCCGGAGCGTGTACTACGAGCTGTTGAGTCGCACATAACTAGGTGTGGTCTCCTGACCACTGCTGCCTTGGTTCGCCTGACTTGGAATCAGTTAAAGAACGAGGTCTCGGCAGAACTTCAAAACCACGACTTGGTGAACTATCAACGTTGGGCTGACTCGTGGAAGAATGAAGTCCGAACAACTCTAAGCGGACAAAATAGCGTTCTGCAGGCCGGCGACTCTGCTATTGAGAAGGCTCTTCAAGATGGAGTCTTGTTTGCCAAGTACCACGCTCATGCGGACATGGTCGCGGTGGTTCCCGAGATCATTGAGGATTTCTGTGATGGGTTTCTAAAGCCGCTTGCGGATAGTTTGCAGGCCGCATTCGACGTGGCTTCCAAGGCTCACCAAGAATCTCAAAGTTGGCCCGAGTGGAATGAAGCCAAGCCGCCCGCATCTTCATTACCTCCGTCGAGTGAATTTACAATTATTGATCCGGATGATTTTGGATCACTCTTCGTCACGCTCTTGGAGCAGTCATATTCTGACGAGAACCAAAACAGATCACGCGAAATCACTCGCAACGATGTTCTTTCAGGGAACTTCGTACGGGTCGAAGTTGAACGAAATAACAAGAAAAGACGTGAGTTAGAACACTTATTTGCAATCAATGTTTCAAAAGAGTGGTGGCCGCGAGCATCCCTTGTCGCAGACGGTACGAAATCCAAATCAAACGCGTACTTTGATATACGGATGTCCGCTGATGAAGTGCTTCAGAGAGCCGACGCTTGGCTTTTGAAGCCTAACTCCCCCTTTGCTGAAGTGATTGATGCAGACTTGTTGTCATTCCTCGGTAGGAAAGACGCATTTGGAGCTATGACGATTAGCGAGTCCGAGAAAACGAGGCGACGCAATCGATTTTTGTCGCAGTTCAAGGAAGCATTCAATGCTGCGCAACCGTTGGTAAACATCGACAAAGGTTTATTTGGGCTCGTGCACAACAACACACCGATTGACCAAATAACCCACAAGGTGATCAGTCAGATACCGCTCGCGAATCACGACCTACAGGAAGAACTGGAGGTCATGTTGAGGTCCCTAGGGGTTGATGACAATATTGCAAGTAAGCTATTTGTGGCGCCAAACGGTGATGAAAAAAAGAAATACGTGGATATCTCAACCGTCTTGTGGCCTCCCATGTCGGTGATCCCGATTGAATCACTGGTTAAGCCAATAGCCGCTGAGTGGTCTAGATCAGTACAAAATGGCGGACAAAGTGAATTCTGGATGTTTAGGCGATCTACGCGCCTCTCGGATTTCATCCCAGCACCACAAGCCTTAATCATTGCAATGATTCGGGGGTGGTACATCGCGAATCTCATGGGTCTAGTTGTTAGACGTCAGCTCAACAGAGATCCGATCGTGATCTCGATAGGAAGGCAAGGGAGCGCTGAATTCCCGAGCCCCTTTTTGTCCGCTAGCGCCGAACGTGATGATGACATCTGTTTGATCTTGGAGTCTTTGGCTCTCGCATATACGAATTGCTCAATTTACGGAAATTTGAACCCACTCAAACCTTACAGGGAGCTTCGGGATCTTGGAAAGAGTCAGTACGGACACTTCTTTGAGTACGAAGGACCTGGTGAAAGGTTTATGGAATTTCTTCGTACGGGCGATTCTCCCTTCAAGATAACGGACCCGCTAGTTGTTGGGGAGAGCCTTAAGGAGAGAGCACAGAGTGCCGCAAACATGCTCACCGTTCACCGACTTGAGCTCACCAAAAAATACGACGAGGCCATGGAGGTACGGCGGTTGCAGGCGTCAAAACTCTCGACTCCCCCACTATTCACGGGACTTTGGACGCCGATTAGCAAGGTACTCAATGACCTCATAACCGCTATAGAGAGTTTGGTCCAAACGGGCGAAAAGCGTCAAGGTCTATGAACCCTGACAAGCTCGTCGTTTTTGTCTTCCCAGACACTGGCACGGATTTTGACGGCTTCGTCACTTCAATTGAGAGACTTGTCGTGGAGTCTCTAGTTCAAACGTGTGTTTTGTTGACCGCTTCAAACGGTATGTCATTGCCCACCAGCGCGATGGTTTTTGGAAAAGAGGGTGCATCTGCAAAATCGCTCGACGACTATGTTGCGTCTTTTCGAAACCTTAAAAGCCTAAACCTGGTCGGCATAGCGACTGAGTCGTACTCAGACGAGGAGATTGAACTCGCTAAAAAGTTTCTTGATCAGCTTGGAGAACACTTTCGCAACTTAGTGAGCGTCAACACGATCGTGAACGAGATTCGAGTGTGTGCACCAAGTTTTGACCTATTTGACCTTTCAAAAAGCCACTTCAGCACAGGAGCTTCGAACTGGGTTCTGATACCAGAGGATCGGAGTTTGCCGATCTCGGTGGCACGCCCGATGAATAAGGAAACTCCAAGTTTTATGGAGCACGTCTCATTTGAGGTCTGTTCACTACTGGGGCTTTGGAAGGGGTTCAGTTTTGACCCGAACTCAATCAATCAAGTGAATGTAGGAGGACGAACGGATCCCCAAGTTCGATTCGCTCGTTCTTTTGTCCGTCTTGTTCATGGTCCATTGCCGACTACGAGTACGGTCATTGCAGAAAGGGGTCCACTACCGACTGCGAACGGCTATGAGCCCTTTCCCGATCCGGAATGGGCAGCACGACAAGCAGCGACGAGGCTGTTTCCCGAGAAGTTTACTTTCTGGCTACCAGATCGAGAGGACGACCGCCTGAAGTTGGGAAAGATGGAACTGATTCGGCGATTCGTCAAAGAAATCGGACAAGCGATCCTTCGCGCACCAGGATTCTACGTACGTGGTATAACTGCGGACTTAGAAAGTGCGGCAGCTTTAGGAGTCCAGAGCATCTACGGCGAAAACTCCTGGATAGTATTGGGGGACTTGAAGGGTGAGGGTGATGGAACAAAGCCAAATTCCCTCGCCGATTTGCAAGCACGCTTGATCGCCCAGACAGAGCGGCCTAATCTCAATGAAGTTGCTTCGTCGGTTTGGGTTGACTTTGTCGATGCAATCCTCGCCCTCATTGATGGAGGAGAAAAGGCCGAACAAATTCGACGCGAACTTGGTTCGAGCTCCTACCTGTTGGTGGACCGAGAATTTCTAGCTTTCAAACCCCCGAATAGCATTTCCGAGTACATCACACGCAGAGGTTCGAATGATGTCAATAAAGAATCGGAAAGCTTTGCCGACGAGCTTGTGATTGAGGCTACGCAACTGGATCAGGCAAAATTGCCGGACAAAGTAATGGATCTGGACACAAATACGGCGCACGAAGATTTGAGCGTTGGTGCGCAAAGCGAACCGGGTGCTATTGACGAAGGTAAGTCGCTACTTGGACTTCTGGGTAAGAGATTTAGATCCGAGCGGGCGTACGCCGAGAACGCGTTAATCAGCGCCATTGAAAGAATCCGTAGTCATGAGCTGCGCTCGAGCGAGGTATCTGCAGGGGTCTCAAAGGGTGTTGTTGTTTTGATTCTTTCAGCTCTAACAGTTCTCCTCATTCTTCGTACTTCGTTCACTTCCTGGCACACGGCTTTCTCGTTCGAATCGCTTGGAGGAGTTGATCGCGCCCGACTCTGGGTTATCTTCACACTCGTTTTGCTTTACTCAACTTCGCTTAATTTGATTTCAGATTCCGAAAAACGAGCGCAGATGTACTTCGTGGTTTCAAGCGCCTTTTTTGCTGGGAGTGTTGCAGCTTCACTGCTTTACTTTGGACCAATTTATAGAAGTGTTAGATCGGGTCTCAAATGGACTGGTGAAGCTCCTATCTTTGCAATTACGGGATTAGCAATTTTACTTGTGTTGTTTGCTTTTAGTCGTAGAAGCAGGCGAGGTATGAGAAGTCGCAAGATTCGACGAATGGTGATGTTTGGTCTCCTCTACTGCTACCTGGTATCAGGTGCAATTGTGAGCTTGAGTGGAGAGAATTCTTTTGTGTGGCAGATGAGTTCGGCCGGTAGAACTCGGCTGACCCTCTTCTTAGTCCTGGTTTCCAGTGCAGTTCTGGCCGCGTCATTGATCATTGTTGCAATAATTCGAGTTCGTGAACAGAATAGGTTTGTATCTTCTGAGCGAGACCTCCGTTGGAACATTCTCATAGCTGAGCACAGTGCAAAACAATTGAAAGTGTTGGCGCTCCGTGAGATTCAGTGGTTAGGAACCTCTCTCGCGATGTCACGCCTGATATGGAACCCACTTGGTGCGAAGAGCGACGCTTCATCGGCGTTTGTGGGGCGCCGCTATTCGTCGTCGCTAAATAAGTTTCATATTGAGACTGTGAGCTTGAATGAACAAGGTGTTGAATATTTGAGCGCTAGAACACGACGGATGTTTGCTGGAAAAGGCTGGCTTCATGGTCAATATGAACGCGCTGTGCGATCGTTTTTAACTCAGCGCGCTAATCAAGTTGGTGCTGATGATGATGAACTATCGTTTCTTAGGCCAGAGACTTGCTCGTATCCAGAGACGGCAGAAAGTCTCTCCCGAGGGGAATTGAGTTCTCGACGTTGGGAGTTTGCGAGTTCACTGATTGGTGGAGAACTCGATGCGAAACTTCGTGACGAGGCACTTTCTGAGGTGATCTTGTCTTCCTATCGGGAGGTACTTAAGAAGCCACAGATGCATTCGTTTTCGGATCGCGAAGCGGAATCAGTTCAGGCCTTCTTGTCTCAGCTAGAAGACCCTGTTCAGGGACAAAGTAACCTTCCTGCAAAAATTCTTAGCCTTGCTCCTCTTTCATTCGCGGGGTCGAATGCGACTCCGGAAAGATATTACTGGTATCCAAAGGACGACTTTGAGACGGAGAATCAAGCTGCCGTCAACTCCAGTCACCCTCTTGACTCGGCTGACGTGCTGTTTATGGCTGGGATACTTGAAGTGAGTTCGCCAGTACTGCTACCTGATCTAGTGAGTTTAAATAAGCCACAGAATGTTGATGCTGAGGTCCGACAAGGCAGAGGGCTTTAGGTGCTCGGAGTTGACTGAATCGGACAGCGCTAAAGGTCGGCGACGAGTTGAGCCCCCCCGAACGCCGATATCAAAAGATCTCGAAACTGGCCCACGGAAGGAGATAGCGAAACGTCCTCCTGAGAGTCCAATTGCGTCGCTTGATCAAACAGCGATCAATAGACCATCTGGGGCTAGTGAGCGGATCACATCTACGAGATCAACCTCAGTCATGAATGGACTTTGGGTTTTCGACAGACGTAGACACGTGATCCTGACATTCGTGTTCCTTGGGCTCCTTGTGGTCGCGGGCCTGACGGCGGTAATTCAGCGTGGAGGCTCAAACTCAGAGAATCTGTTCGTTGATGCCTCAGTACCAAAAGACGCTCAGGCCCCGGAATTTCCATCCTCGACCCTCGGGTCTCTCACCACTTTGCAGAGTCCCGAGACTGAGCCTCCGGAGTTGTCTGGCTGGAGCAGTATCTCTAGGTCCGTGGTTTTTGTTGATGCTTCGGAAGACCCAGTCTGTATGAAGTCTGGTTCCGGATCAATCGTGGGTGATGGTTCATTCGTTCTAACAAATGAACATGTTGTGATGTACGAGGACGGGAGCACCTCGTGTCGCTTGAGTATCTGGTTGGCCAGGAGTGAGAACGAAACACCTTCAATCAGATATCGAGCCGAGGTGATCGTTGCGGATAGGAGACTTGACCTTGCAATTCTGCGGGTCTTAGATGAGTACGGGGTGCCAGTTATCGTGTCGGAGGCACCACCCCTCAAGTTTGCTGCAGAAGCACCAAAACTGGGTCAAGAGATCATGGTGCTCGGATACCCAGGTGTTGGCGGTTCGCGCATCACTTTGTCAAGTGGCCGCTATGCCGGACTTAGTGATCACACTCCTCCTTATTACAAAACCGATGCCACGATTAATTCTGGAAATTCAGGAGGAGGTGCATTTGACTCAAATCAAGAGTTGGTCGGCGTAGCTACCGCGGTGGCCTTTTTGGGGTCAGACGAGTCGGAGATACCACTTGGTTTACTTCGTCCAATTACAGATGCAATCCTGCTGCTTGACGAGGCTCGCAGCATGTTTGTAGACCTGCAACAGCAAGAGGCCGACTGGAATATGGGCGGGTCAGTCTCCGAGGACAGCACCGATCTACGGTTTGCAACGTGCAAAGAAGCGAAGTTCAAGGGGTATGGTCCTTATTGGTACGGGATTGACCCAGAGTACGATTGGTACAACGACCGTGATTCCGATGGAGTTGTGTGCGAGTAAAATGCAGGAGGGTCACTCGGTGTCGGAGTCGGGTGAGGTGTTGCCCTCGCCCACGCCCGCCAGCTCGACGGTGGAGGGTGGCTTGAAGCCCTCCACCGATCGGAAGCCCAAGCGCTCCTCGCCGGGACGATCGGGGTCGTCCTCGGTGTCGACCACGATGATCTCACCGGCGTGGAATTGCTTGTACAGGATCTTCTCGCTC
>Ga0194130_10007536_pt1 | contig 11966 bp, 17 predicted proteins | sample TA2KigsurfametaG_FD_160084 | JGI IMG/M metagenome (GOLD analysis project Ga0194130, IMG submission 160084) | Freshwater microbial communities from Lake Tanganyika, Tanzania - TA2015050 Kigoma 12 surface | ecosystem: Environmental > Aquatic > Freshwater > Lake | place: Tanzania: Lake Tanganyika... | reverse complement strand
GCCCGGTGCGACCGGAGCGGTAGTAGCTGGCCTCGCCGTCGTAGCCGAGGCACTGGAATGGCGCGCCGCTGCCGCCACCAGCCGGTGACTCACCGGATGTGGGCGCCTGCTGATCAGGTTCTGCGTCCTCGAGTGAGGCTCCTTGTGCGGCCGGCAGGGGCTGCATCCACTGCTGCAAATGGTCGGCCGCTTCTGCCGGGGTCCAGTCGGCATCGCCCAGATCCCATCCCTGCGGGAGATCGGCCGGCGGCTCCACCAACGCGACGCTGCAGCCCTGCTCCCTCAACAGAGCGGCCAGCCGCGCCATCGCCTTGCGTCCGGGGGCGTCGACATCGGGCCACAGCGTCACCGTCCGCCCGGTCAACGGCTGCCAGTCGGCCTTGGCGATCGCGTTGGTGCCGTTGGCCCAGCTGATCACCACGTGCTCGGGAAACAGACGGGCGGCGGCATCGGCGGTGCCCTCCCCCTCCACCACCAGCACCGGAGCTTCTGGGAGTTGGCTCAGGCACGGCAGGGCGTAGAGCGGCCGTGGGGCAGGCCACTCGCAAGAGAAGGGATCGCGGCGACTGGGCCGGTGCCAGCCGCCATCGAGCCAGACCCGATGCAGAAAGGCCTTGCGGCCCTTGCCGCCAAGGCAGAGGCGCTGGATCCAGAACAGCTGGTTCCCCGCTGCATCGCAATAGCACCACTGGGCGATGGCGCCCTGCTCCAAAGCGGGCGGCGAGGCGTTGGCGGGTGGTACCTCGGGTTGGCGCCAAGGCCGGATGCCGTGGCCTGGAAGTCCTGTGGCGGCAGAGGGTTTGCCGCCGTTGCCGTTGCCGGTGCTCACCAACTGGGGCCGATGCCGCCCGCTCCCGCCTGACTCCAGGCGCAGGTAGCGCTCCACTTCTTCACAGGCCTGGCGGAAGCTCCAGCGGCGCACCCGCATCAGCAGGTCCATCCCTGTCCCACCACCGCCGAGGTGGTCCTTGCCGCCGCACTGGTTGCAGAACCAGGAGCCGCTGCCGTCCCGGTCGTCAAAGCGGTAGCGGTCCCGCCCCCCGCAGGCCGGGCAGGGCTGATGGCGATTGCTGAGCTGCTCGGCGTGCAGCCCCGCCAGCACCTCGAGGATGTCGCGCCAGCGGCCTGAGGCCGCCGTCATCACGTCGGTTGCCATGGGTGTCGCCGCGGATCAACGACGCTCAGCGGCTGCCGCCAGCACAGGCCCTGGCATGGCCATGCCGGCGCGCTCTGCCGCGATCGCGGCATCGATCACCTGGCGCAGCACCGCCGAGCGACTGAGGGCGCCGTGGGAGCGGCGCTGGTCAAGCCAAGCCAGCTGCGCCTCGGTGATGGAGACGCTCAGGGGCGAAGCGAATGAAGCCATGGCAGCCTTGGAGTCCCGAGCACAACCTAAGCATGCCCGGCAGGGCTTGATAAGTTGAACACTGCTGAGCCCCTCTACTCAGTGCCAAGCCTGTCGCTCCGCCCATGGCTCCGATCGTCCTGCGCGACTACCAGCGGCAACTGCTGGCCGACCTCCGCGCTGCCCTCAAGGTCCACCGGCGGGTCTGCGCCGTCATGCCCACCGGTGCGGGAAAGGGCCAGACCATCGGCGCCATCGTCCAAGGGGCGACCGGCAAGGGCCGGCGGGTGTTGGTGCTGGCCCACCGGGCTGAGCTGATCGAGCAGCTGACCGGCACCGTGCGGGCGTGGGGGCTGGAGCCGGATGTAATCGCCCCCGGCCAGTCGCTGCAGGGCCAGCAGGTCGCCGTGGGCTCGGTGCAGACCGTGGCCCGGCGGCTGGAGCAGCTGCCGCCGCCGGATCTGATCATTCAGGACGAGGCCCACCACCTGGTGGCCGGCAATGTCTGGGGCTGGATCATCGAGGCCTGGCCAGGCGCCCACCTGATCGGCAAGACCGCTACCCCGGAACGCCTCGACGGCAAGGGGTTGGGCGTGGAGGCCGGCGGCTATTTCGAGGCCTTGGTGCTCGGTCCCTCAGCGGCCTGGCTGGTCGAACAAGGCTGGCTGGCCAGGCCGCGGGTCTTCTCCTGGCCTGGAGCCAGAAACAGCAAGCTCCGTTGCCGCATGGGCGAATACGACCTGGAGCAGGCGGCACGCGCCTTCGGGGACCGGGCCGCCATCGGCGATGCCGTCTCCCACTACCAGCGCCGACTGCACCCGGGCACGGCGATCTGCTTTTGCTGCACGATCGAGCACGCCGAGCAGATGGCCGCGGCCTTCCGCAGTGCGGGAATACGCGCCGCGTCGGTGAGCGGCAGCACCCCGGCAGAAGAGCGCAAACGCCTGATCTCTGGGCTCGGCACCGGTGAGGTGGAAGTGCTCAGCAGCTGCATGATCATTTCCGAGGGCACCGACATCCCCTCAGTCGGCGGCGCAATCCTGATGCGCCCCACAGCTTCCCTGAGCCTCTACCTGCAGATGGTCGGCCGGACCCTGCGTCCCGCACCTGGGAAGCAGGAGGCCGTCATCCTCGATCACGTCGGCAATGCCCATCGCCATGGCCTGCCCACCGATGAGCGCGAGTGGAACCTGGCCGGGCGGCGCCGCCGCGAGGGTGTCTCGATTCCGATCAAGGACTGCCCGGTCTGCTTCTGCAGCTGCCCCAGTGCCGCGCAGGTCTGCCCCGACTGCGGCCATGTGTTCCTGGCCGAGGAACGCGATGAGCAGAGGCGCGGACTCCAGCAGGTTGAGGGCGAACTGGTGGAAGTCACGGGCGCAGCCCGCCACCGGCCCAAACCCAACCAGCAGCAGCGGCCCCGGCGCACATACCCGGCAGCTGGCTGCCGGACCTTCGAGCAGCTGCTGCAGCGGGAGCAGGAGCGGGGCTACAAACCGGGCTGGGCCAAACACGTGTGGGCCGCAAGGCAACACAAGGCAACGAGCAGTACGCTTTGACGTACGGGTGAAGGCAATGCCATGACCACCGTGTCCGCCACAGAAGCCCGCAAGCGGCTCTACGCCCTGATCGACGAGGTGGGGCAGTCCCACGAGCCGGTGCAGATCACCGGCAAGCGCAGCAACGCCGTGCTGCTGTCCCAGGACGACTGGCGCGCCATCCAGGAGACCCTGCATCTGGTCTCGATCCCTGGCATGCGTGAGTCAATCCTCGAAGGCATGGCCACTGAGGTGAGCGAACTGAGCAGCGAACCGGGCTGGTGAGCTGGACGGTTCTGTTCACCAAGCAGGCCCAGAGGGACGCTCGCAAACTCGCTTCCGCATCCCCTGCTCTCAAGCAGAAAGCTCAGGACCTGCTTGATCTTCTGGCCGTTGACCCCTACCAACAGCCTCCGCCCTATGAGGCCTTAGTCGGGGATCTCCGTGGAGCCTGCTCAAGGCGCATCAACATCCAGCACCGCCTCGTCTACCAGGTGCTGGAGGAGGAACGGATCGTGAAGGTGCTGCGCCTCTGGAGCCACTACGAGTAGCCCCGCCCGGCAACAGGAGGCATGGCCTCCTCCCCCGGCGAACACGAGATCCAGCAGCGCATCCGCCTGGCCTGCGGCCGCGGGCCGGTACGGCTCTGGCGGAACAACACCGGTGCCCTTGTCGACCAGCAGGGGCGCTTCATGCGCTTCGGGCTGTGCAAGGGCAGCAGCGACCTGATCGGCCTGCGCACGCTGGAGATCACGCCCGAGCTGGTCGGCCAGCGGCTCGCCCAGTTCGTTGCCCTGGAGGTCAAGACAGCCCAGGGCGTGCTCAGCCCGGAGCAGCTGGCCTTCCTGCGTCTCGTGCAGGAGCTCGGTGGCGTGGCGGCAATCTGCCGCTCTGTGGAGGAGGCCGAGCAGCTGCTTGGCACCCCGAGGCAAGTGTCGCTGCGACACTGATGGATCCGGCAGGACTGCAGCAGCGGTTGAAGCGTCTCGCAAAGGCCCACCCAGGCGAGCACCCTTACACCCTTGCTCTGAGATTGCAGGCAGAGACAGGGAAGGTGATGACTGGTCAGCTTGCCAAGCAGATCCTGCAGAGGCTTGGACAAGATCGGCCCTGATGTGCCAGGACGTGTCAGGACGTGACTAGGAATGCCAAGTTTGCCGTATGGTTCGGGAAATCCCATTCAGGATCCTGAACGTGGCCATCACCTACGCGGAGCTGCTGGAGCGCCAGGAGGAGAACCGCGCAGCGTTCGGTCGGATGCTGCTGAACTGGCGAAGAACCAACGGCTGGACCCAGTACACCGCCTGCAGTTGGGCGGAAGAGGCCGGCTTCGATGCGATCTCCTACGGCAACCTCTCGGTGATCGAGCAGGGCAAGGCGGGCGAGCTGCGCCAGAAGGCCTTCTGGCAGCTGGGCGAGCTGAACCGCCGCATCGCCGAGAAGGACTGGGGCCCGCTCAAGAGCCAGGCGATCAAGGACAAGCTCGAGAACGCCATCCCGCTGGGTGACGACGAATGCCCGGCCTGGACGCCCCTGGAGCTCTGGGCCTGCTACTGCGGCCTGAGGGATGTGCCAGAAGCGTTCCAGACCACGCCGGCACCGACTGTTGGTCAGCGCAAAGCCACGGAGCTCTCGGCCAAGTGGCGCAACCAGATGCGCCGGGTGGTCGATGAATGCGGCCTTGAACCCAGCGACGCCCTGAATTCCCTGGCGGTCGAGGCCAGCGAAGAACACCGCAAGCGTTTCTTTGCCGTGCTCACGGGCTTCGGCGACTACAAACCGGAGGAGCTGGCTCTGCTGTGGATCGAGGGCGACCTCTACCTGCCCAAGCGCTGGCTGGACCAGTGGGAGGCGGCCAACAGGAAGGGCACCAAGCCCAGCGGCCGCAAAGGCAAGAAGCCAGTCACTGCCTAACGGCTAGGAATTAACAGCCGCTGTGAGTGCGGCTTCCAATAAAGAGCCCTAAGATCCGGACCAGCGGGCAACCGCCCGATTCGATCCGTCATGGCTCCACCCCCCAGGCCTCCAGAGGCCGGCATTGAGGCGCCGCCGGCCCTCCTGGCCGACGCCACCCCCGAGCAACAGCTCACCTCTGCCCTGGCCAGCTTTCAGGCCGAGGTGTCCCCCATCGCCGCTACCGATCCGGCGGAGGTGGTGCACTCAGCCCGCCCCGCCTTCCGCCGCGGGATCGGCTGGTCCGCTCACCTGAGCGAGCAGCAAGGCCGCTCCAGGCTGCAGGTCACAGTGATGCACGTCGCCGGGGCCGAGCTTTGCAGCGAGTCCTGGGCTGATGAGGCCAGCGATCTGGCCGAAACCACCGGCCTGATGTTGGCCATGCTGCTGGGCATTCCTGTGTCCGCACAGGCTCGGGCTGTACAGCCCTATGCAGATCCAGAGCGGCAGATGCCTGAAGAGCCTGATGTGGATTCTACGCAGCAGGCTTGCCTCGATCAACAAGCCGACGATCCTGCCGCTGAGGAGCCAGCCCCCCTGGCTGACTCCAGCGATGACGGCACTTCTGCAGGCGGTGATCCAGCACTGGCTCCCCTCACCCCTGAGGAGATCAGCGAGGTCCGCCGCCGTGTGCTCGACCTGTCCCAGTCCGCTCGCCAGGAGCTGACCAAGGCCTTCCGTGAGCACTTCCAGGTGCCGCGCAATGCCCGCTCCATCGGTGATCGCATCACCCAGCGCCAGCACAGCGAGTTCATCGCGCTCTTCCTCGAAGAAGCGCAGGGCCAGATGCAGCCAGAGCCTGCTGTGGAGCCAGGCCCATGAGCGAGAGCCATCGCCCCCGGCCGCCACGCCGCTATGGCGAGCAGCCCCGTTCTCTGGCTGGTCGCCACTTCATCCAGACCCAGGTGCGCACCGACGTCTACCTGCGGGTGCGCGAGCTGATGGAGGCCCGCAACCTCTCGGCGAGCGGAGCGGTGCATCACCTGCTGCGCGAGCGCTTTGGCCTGCCGCCCCTTCCCCCGTTCGATCAACAACAAACGTCCACCGATTCATCCCATGGCTAAAGACATCTTCCGCACGCCCCTCGCCGAAGTGCGCTGGGCCCATCTGATCGACCCCAGGCATCAGCTTGATCGCAGCAAACCTAAGGCTTGGACATGTGACCTGCTGCTGCCTAATAACAACGAGCAGGCCCAGTCCTTCCTGCTGACGATGGAGGATCAGTTCATCGCTCTGCACGGCAGTCGCAAGCGCCGTGCAGAGAAGGGCTTCCCCTGGAAGCCCGACAAGGAGAAGCCGAGTGAGCTCACCGTGGTGCGCTTCAAGGTGCCGCAGTTCCAGAGGCGCGATGGTTCCCTTTCGGAGGGGCCGCGCATCGTCGATGCGAGGAAGCAGCCCTGGGATGGGGCAGCGATTGGCAACGGCTCCAAGGTAATCATTGCCTTTGATATTTATAGCTGGGATGGGGAGAACGGCTGCGGCATGACCTTCCAGCCTCGCGCCATCCAGGTCGTCGAGTTCGTCCCCTACGAACAGGTCGACCCCACCGATGGCTTCGAGGAGGTCGAGGGCTACACCACCACCGGCAGTGGTGCCGGTGATTGGAGCACCGGCGCTGCCGACGACAGCGAGGAGTTGTTCTGATGCCGCTTGATCGTCAGGGCATCAACTCCGGGGCCTGGAGCGGCAGGCCCCCTCACCGGCCCGGCCCTCAGCTGCCTGCGTTCTGCCGCAGCCGCCGGCCAACCACCGTCGCGGTCACGGCCAGCAGTCTCATCGCCCTGCGCCTCCTGGTGCTGCTGGGGCTGGCATTTCAGCTCAGCACCCTGCTGCTTGTGCTCGCTGGGCCTGTACCGCCGCGACCAGTCACAAGCCCGAACACCGTCTTCCGCCCCGCTGCCGGCACTGATGCCGGTGAGGGTCCACCCGTCACACCGCTTTCAGACCGATGAACAACGCGACGACGTCATCCCATCCAGCTGCACTTGTCCCTTCGATGAATCACCCGGCTCTGGTCTCCCGTACCTGGAACGGGACGCCGATTTCTCGGCGCACCACCGATGGCTACGTCAATGCCACGGCCATGTGCAAAGCCAATGGCAAGCGGTGGAAGGACTACCGCGAGTCCGACCGGTGCCAGCTCTATCTGGACGCCCTGGAAAGCGTGGCCGGAATTTCCGTCCACGCTCTTGTTGAGTCCCGCTCAGGCGGTGCCGGTGGCGGCGGCACCTGGGTCCATCCCCAGGTCGCGGTCGATCTGGCCCGCTGGATCAGCGCGCCATTCGCGGTGTGGATGGACGGCTGGTTCCTGGAGAGCGTCCAGCAGGCTCAACCGACCCCGGCTCCGGGAAGCGGAGGTGATCGCCCTGGTGGAACGCAGCATCGGCCTGTTCGAGCGGCTCGGCGGCCTGAATCAACGCGACGAGCTCCTGTTCAAGGACATCGTGCGCAGCAACGTGCTCACCGCGAGCTCGGGCCTGCTGCCCGGCGCCCCGACTGACGAGGAGCTCACCTTGGGAGATGCCTGGCTGGAGGTGTTTCAGCAAGCGCTGCCGCGCAACCAGTTCTGCGCAGCCGGCAAGCTCGTGGCCAGGGCCTACCGCCAGGAGTTCGGAGAAGAGCCCCCCTGCCGCCAACAGTTTGTGGATGGGGCCCCGCGCCAAGTCAAGAGCTATCGCCGCTCCTGGTTGATCGAGACCCTCCAGCGCCTCCGCGCTCAGCTGGCAGGAGGCTGATGGACACGCCGACAACGTCATCCCGCCAGCGGGTCTGGGTCACGACGGCAGAGGCCTGCGATGCCCTGGGGATGAGCCGCGAAACCCTCCGCCAGCTGCGGCTGCGGGGGGTGCTCAACCCTGGCAAGCACTACCGACGCTGGGGTTGCACCCAGGGTCGGGGGCCCCTGCAGTGGCACCTGGAGAACGTGGAGGCCACGATCACGGGCTGGAGCAGGAAACATCTGCGCCTCTGATGCCGCATCCGCCTGGCTGCAGAGGTGGCAGGGCACTCAGAGAGAGGAACAACCGCTCCGTTCGTCCTGGCAAGGGCCGGAACCCCATCGACGCGTAGAAGCTGTGGAGGCGAGCGCGTTCCGCTTCTCCAGCAGTGCCCGCCACATCGAGCACCATCAGCCGCACACCCAGGATCTGCCCCGCCCGTTGGCACTGCTGCATGGCATCCACCAGCAGGATGCGACCCAGCCCCTTGCCCTGCTGTCTCCGGTCGACAGCGAGATGACTGAGAAAAACGCCTGGGATCAGGTTCGAGCGCGGTGCCCGCGGGGCAGCATCGGAAGGCACGTCGGCCACGCCAGTGGCATGGGCATTGATGGCGTAAAACCCCAGGCAGGCCCGAGGTTCGTCGACCTGGGCGGCGTCTGTGGCGACGTAGAGCCGGGTGTAGCCATCACGCTGCTGGCGCTTGGCGGTGCGGCGCAGAAAGTTGTCCTGGCTGTCGCGGCCGCAGGTGAAGTCCTTGGTGTCGTGCAAGCCAGGGTCAAAGGCTTCGATCCGATACGCCACCGGATCAGGAGCGCACGACCTGGTCCTGGTGCAGCTGCCAAGCCTCCAGCAGGGCGGGCGTTGGCGTGGTCTCTTCGTCGAGGGCGGCGAGCAGGGCCTGGTGATCGCCCTGGCTGAGCAGGGTCTGCTGCCTGCCACGGAGCAGCTCCTGGGCGCGTGCATACGCCGACATCACCACGAAGGCGGAGGCCTCGATTCCCATCAGATCAGCCGCAGCCTCAATGCTGGCCTTCACCGAGGGCTTGGTGCGCTGGTCCATCCGAGCGGAGCGGGGCTCGTCGATCGCTTCGATCGCCGCATGGAGCGCGGTCTCGCTCGGTGACATGGCACACCAGAGAGCAACTTCATCATTGTACGGGGCAAGACCGTACAAGTCCTCCATCTGGGATGGGCTGCCGCGTCGAGGTCAGCTCGTACCCCATCGCCCGATAGCCCCGCAGCCTCCGCTCCCACATGCGTTGCGGCACCGGATGGCCGAGATCGAGCCAGTCGATGATGCGGACGCTGGTCTTGCCGCTCTGCTGCCGGTGCAGCCGGCCGGCGTATTGCTGCAGGGTGCCTTTCCAGGACACGGGCATCGCCAGCAGCAGGGTGTCGAGCGGCGGATGGTCGAACCCTTCCCCCACCAGTCGCCCGGTGGCCAGCACGATGCGGGGCGCCTCAGGAGGCAGCTGCTCCAGCTCGGCCAGGGTGGCGCTGCGCTGGCGTGCGCTCAGGCGGCCATGCAGCAGAAACAGGTTTGGCACCTGCTCGACCAGCGCACCGGCGATCGCTGTGATGTGGTCCGTCCGCTCGCTCAGCAGCAGCAGCTTGCGACCATCACCCCAGCAAGTAGGCGCCGCCGCCACAATCTGATCAGTTCGGTGTTGGTCTTCCGCCAGCCGGCGCATCAGCTCCTGAATCGGCAGATCGGCGGGTAGTGCTGGGAGCTGATGGGTGCGGCTCACCAGTTCCAGGGTCTGGGGCGCCCCGGCAGATCGCTGGGCGGTGTGGCGAATGGGGCCGCACTGCATGAACAGGATCGGCTGCAGGCCGTCCCGGCGCACCAGGGTGGCCGACAGCCCCAGCACATGGCGAGCCTGCACCTGCCTGAGGATCGTTTCAAAGGAGGCGGCGGCGATGTGGTGGCATTCGTCGACGATCACCTGCCCGTAGCCCTGCACCACCGGGTTCACCTCTCCCTTCCGCACCAGCGACTGCATCACGGCGATGTCGAGTTGGCCGGTGGGTTTAGCTTTGCCACCACCGATGCAACCGATCGCCTCAGGAGTGACATCCAGGAAGGCTTGGAGCCGCTCCTGCCATTGGCGCAACAGCTCAGCCCGATATACCAGCACCAGGGTGTTGACCCTGCGGCGCGCCAGGATCGCTGCTGCCACCACCGTTTTCCCGAAGGCGGTCGGCGCCTGCAGCACGCCGATGTCATGGCGCAGCATCGCGTCCACGGCGGCCTCCTGGTCATCGCGAAGTTGGCCTGTGAACACCAGCTCCAGCGGTGAGCCGTTCTGGCGTTCATCCACGAGGTCCAGGTTGATCCCCTGCTCCTGCAGCAGGGTCTGTACCGGTTCCAGGCAGCCCCGCGGCAGGGCAATGTGCTGGGGGAAGTTCTCGGCACAGCCGATCACCCGCGGCTTGTCCCATACCGAGAGCCGCATCGCCTGGGCCTTGTAAAAAGCCGGGTTTGCGAAGGCGGCGAGGCGGATCAGGCGATTGAGCAGTGGCTGCGGCAGGCCCGAGCGCTCCACATAGAGGCGATCAGCCAGGGTGAGCGTGATGGATGTGGGCAACGGTCCGCTGAGCCGCGATAGCGGCACCGCTGCCTTCCAGGGAGTCGCCAGGTCCTCATCGTCGATGAACGCCAGATCGAGGGGATGGGCACCGCCCGTGGCGCTCTGGATCAAGGTCTGCAGCCCCGCCACCGACAACCTCTGCAGGGTTGCCAGATAGGCCCACTGATCGGGATAGGGCTTCAGATCGTCATCCACGAAGACGCTGCAACCCCGCTGCCGGGCTTCCTTCTGCAGCGGCAGGGCGATCAGGTTGCCGAAGCCCCCCTTCGGCATGGTGTCCTGATTGGGGAAGAGGCGGTCGTAGGAGCTCAGCTGCAACTGACGTGACGCGGCGCAGGTGTGACTGATCAGGGCTGCCCCGAGCTGACGGGCCTCCCGGGCCGGTACCGCCTCCTCGAAGAACACCCACACATGGGCGCCCTCCCCGGAACGGGAGATCTCCAGTGCGGCCGGCACCGCCAGCTCCAGGCAGGAGCGCAGAAAGGCCCTTGCGTCCTCGCGCCAGTCCTGCTCGTCGAAATCCACCGCCAACAGATGACAGGTGTCGTTCTCCAGCAGGGGGTAGAGCCCAAGCGTGTGTTCGCCGGCCAGATGGCCGTAGATCGCTGCATCGGTTACGGGCAACAGCTCCCGGTGGCTGCAGTCGCGGCAGGCCACCCGAGGCTTCTCGCAGATCCCTGGCTTCCATTCATTCGCGCAGGCCGGCGCATAGCCCGATCGCCCGCTGGTCCTGCTCTCCCAGCGCAGGGCGTAGATGTCATCACGACCGCGGAACAGACGCCGGAACAGGGCCACCTTCTGCTGCACTGAACCGGGGGCACTGCCAGCAGGCTGGGCTGAGTCCGGGGTTGGATCCGATCTGGGTTGTTCGGTGGAGCGCCAGGCAATGCCGTGAGCCTCCAGCAGGGCAATCAGCCTGCTGTTCTCCAGGCGGAGCTGATCCAGCTCGGATGGCTTGGAGTCGGCCATGAGGAGAGGGGCCTCAGCGCTGGTCAACCTGGAGGTAGACAGCATTACGCCACTGCTGACCCACCGCCACGAAAAGGACCGGCACCTCGTGTGACCCGCACCTCGACCACCAGGCGGAAGCCCGCGGTGCGGAGCTTGATCCTGGTGCGATCACTGCAGCCCGGCATCCTGCCGGCGGGAATCCGCTGCTCGATCAGCCGTTCGGCCCACCCTCTTGCAGATGCTGCGGATACTGCGATTATTTCGATTATGGTTCGAGTGGCCTTCCTCCTTTGTGCCCATGGCCGTCGCTCTCCCCGGCTCCATTGAGCCCGTGATCCCCACGGCTGAGGCGGCTGAGGCCGCAGGGGCGAGCTTGCGCGATCTCGCCGGCCTCCGTGCCAGCCATGGCCTGCGTCAAGCCAGCCTCTCCCTCGATCTGGACGGTGGTCAGCGCGCATCCGTTCCCATCCCGGCCGCAGTACTGGAGTTGCTGCAGGGAATCCTGGTGCAGATGGCCCAGGGCAATGCCGTCACGCTGGTGCCGGTGCACGCCGAGCTGACCACCCAGCAGGCAGCTGATCTGCTGAACGTGTCGCGGCCCTTTCTGATCGAGCGGTTGGAGCAAGGGGAGATCCCCTTCCGCAAGGTCGGCACCCACCGGCGCATCCGCCTAGCCGACCTGATGGCCTACAAGCACAGTATCGACCAGCAGCGGGCCGCGGCCCTCGATGAGCTGGCGGCCCAGGCCCAGGAGCTGGGGATGGGCTACTGAGGTGAATCGCTTCACCGTCATCTACGACGCCTGCGTGCTCTATCCCGCTCCACTCCGCGATCTGCTGATGCGCCTGGCGCTCACGGATCTCTACCGGGC
>Ga0194130_10007535_pt1 | contig 11967 bp, 14 predicted proteins | sample TA2KigsurfametaG_FD_160084 | JGI IMG/M metagenome (GOLD analysis project Ga0194130, IMG submission 160084) | Freshwater microbial communities from Lake Tanganyika, Tanzania - TA2015050 Kigoma 12 surface | ecosystem: Environmental > Aquatic > Freshwater > Lake | place: Tanzania: Lake Tanganyika... | reverse complement strand
CGGGGTTGGTGGCACCTCCTCAGGATGGGGCCTTGGCGTGGTGGAGTCCAGGAGCTGGAGATCAATAAATTTGATCAACCTGCGTTTCAACGACATTGGCGCTTGCTGGCGTCAACGCCGGTCGGAAGCGTGGGATCGTTGTCATCGTTCAGGATCGCAAGGCCAACATGAGCATGGCTTAGGAACGGCATGATGGTGCCTATGACTCTCGCAACGCGTCGTACGACCAGGCCTGTTACGAAGACGGTTGGAAAGGTCTCTCCAACTGAAGAAGAGGCCTGATGACCTGACTGCATGCTTGTCGCTGGATCGGTGATCCATGGTGGACAAGATGTCGGTTTTGGCCAGATTCGTGCCGCCTGGCTAGGTTTCAGGCAGGGGCAGGCGATCGTTTGCTCCCCTTTCATCCCATTGCCCAACATCCATGAGTCTCGAAGACAAAATCAAAGCCGTCGCCAAAGACGTCGAGGGTCGGCTGCAGTCCGCCGCTGGCCAAATCAGCGGTGACAAGCCAATGCAAGCGGAGGGAGAGGCCAAACAAGTCCAGGCCCATCTGATGGACGCGGCCGGAAACCTGAAGGACAAAGTTCAGCAGGCTGCCGCCTCCGTTGGCGAGGTCATCGACGGGCTGACGGGCAAAGACAGCTGACCATTCTTTGGAGCCTGATCCTTCAGGCTCCTTTTTTCAATACCACCACAGAGCCCCCTCCGCGGGCCCGGGGTCCCATCCCCCATGCGCCAAGGCCCATTGCGCCAAGGCCCATTGCGCAAATTCGAGAAACAATGAGCGATCACGAGACCATCATCACCGAATGGGCGCAATACGCCGCTAACCTTCGCAAGCTCAAGGCCTACGGGGTTTCCGCTGACGGTGCTCGGCAGCCTCTGGATGGCGAGGTGATTGTGATTGAACTGGACGAGGATCGAAGCTTGGTCCTTTCCCTCTCGGAGCGGAGAGAGGGTGAGGGCGTGGCGATTTGATTTGCGCCTGCTTCGTGATGACCGCTGTTCATGAACACTCCAGAACTCGTGACGCTCTCAACTCCATCCCCTCAGCGACGCAGGGCGGCGTGACCGCGCCCGTCCTGGCGCTGTGAAGAACCCCAACGCCTCCGGCCATGGCCAGGCGTTGCGATCATGAGCCCCGAGCGGAAGATTTCCTGAAGCCCTCCCCGTGGCCTTGGCACGGGAGGCAGAGGACGCATCCCCTCAACGCTGGCGTTCTGGGCTTCTGAGGCCACCCCTCCTCCCCCCAGCGGGGGAGGCTTCATCCCCCGCTGGGGGGAGCCCCCATCCCCCAATCGGGGGAGCGTGAAATCCCCTGATCGGAGGATGTCAGAACCAGGCGACGCGCTGACGCTGGGGACAGTCAGCCCTGAAGACCATGGCCCCCGCGCCGCAACCCCATCGCCCTCCCCGATCCCCCCAGCTCTCGCCCCGACCCCCGCAGCGCGGCGGCCCTGGCGACCGCGCCACCCTCTCCAGCCTCAACTGCCGTTGGCTGGCCGCCTACGCCGCCAGCCAGGACACCGCCACCCGCCTGCACTGGCGCAACCGCCTGGTGGAGGCCAACCTCGGCCTGGTGCACAGCGTGGCGGCCCGTTTCCGCGGTGTCAGCCAGCTGCCCCACAGCGATCTGGTGCAGGTGGGCTGCCAGGGACTGATCCGGGCGGTGGAGGCCTTCGACCTGCGCCGCGCGCGCTGCCTGAGCACCTTTGCCGTGCCCTACGTGCGCGGAGCGATCCAGCATGAAATCCGCGATCGGGAAGCCTGGATCCGGCCGCCGCGACAGGTCTGGGACCTGCGCCAACGCGCCAAGGGCCTCCTGGAGCGGCGCCGCGTCGCGGGCCTGCCGCCCCTCGGGCGCCAGGAGCTGGCCCACGCCCTTGACTGCACCCTCCAGGAGCTGGAGGCGGCCCAGGGCCTGCGGCGAGCCGCCGTGCCCCTGAGCCTGGATGCCGCCCAAGGTCAGGACCTGGGGGGCGACGGCGCGACCACCTGGCTGGATCATCTGGCCGATCCCCACTCCCTGCCTCGCGAGGGAGCGCCCCGGTCCGATCGCCAGGAACGGGCCCGGCGGTCGTGGTTGCGCCGCCAGCTGCGCGGCCTCGATCCCCTGCAGCGCGAGCTGGTGCTCGATCGGGTGCTCCTCGACTGCACCTGGGTGGAGATGGGCCAACGGCTGGGGCTCCATCCGCGCCTGGCGGAGCGCCGCTGCAACGCCGCCCTGCGGCAGCTGCGGTGCCGGGCCGAGGCTTGGCGCCAGCAGCCGGGAGCGGTCTTGGACGGCGTCGCGAGCTGAGGCCCCGGGGCCATGAGGTGGCGAGGCCTCCCGGAGGCGGACCTGACCTCGGGGGCGCTGCCGGCGATCAGGTCGCCCCCGGAACCCAGGGCGCCAGGGCCAGGGCCAGGAGGGCCGCCACCAGGGTCTGGAGGCCGTTCACCAGCTCGTTGCTCAACCAGGCGACCCGCTGTTGCAAGGTGGCGCCCAGCAGGCTTTCCAGCAAGGTGGCCGCCAGGCCCACCCCGACCACCAGGATCCAGGCGCCCGGGGTTTCGATCACCCCCAGCGCCGCCATCACGGTTGCCATCAGGGCGCTGCCCGCCGCGCTGGCCGCCGTGCCCTCCAGGCTGATCGCCCCCTCCGTGCCCGGCGGCACGGGGCGCAGGGTGGTGATCAACACCGTATGGCGGCCCCAGCGCTTGCCGATCTCGCTGCCGCAGGTGTCGGCCAGCTTGGCGGCGAGGCTGGCGGCGAACCCCACCAGCAGCCGCGTGGCCTCCAGACCTGCCCGGGGGGTGATGAGCGCCAGCAGAGCCGCCACCAAGGCCGATCCCCAGACGTTTTCCGGCCCGCGCCGCCCTCCCCGGCCCTCCGCCAAGCCGCTGGCCGCCTTGACGCGAAAGCCGAGCTTCGTCACCGCCGAGCCCAGGGCCAGATAGGCCACCACAGCCAGCCAACCGCGCCAGCCCAGGCTCCCCCACAACACCGTGCCCAGGAGCCCGGCGTGCGCCCAGCCGGCGGGGGTGAGCAGAGGGGCGCGCTGGGCCAGGGCGATGAGGACGGCATTGATCGCCAGCGCCACCAGCCAGTGGCTGCCGTCCTGGCTGGGCAACGACAACGCGAGCGGCGGCATGGAGCGCTGGATCTGTTGCACAGGTCTAAGGGTTGGCGGCGCCAGGGCCGTGGCGGCGGATAATCGGCACACCAAAGCCGCCGCCCCCCGGTCATGTTCTTTTTCCGGAAGCAGAAGTTTTTCCTTGACCTCACCGAAGCGGGCAGCGAGCGGGACAAGGCCGGGAAGGACGGCGACGTCAAGGTGATCCTGGCGCCTCCGGTCCAGGCGCCGGCGAAAGCCAAGGCGTCCTCAGCCGCCGCCGCGCCCGCTGCCGCCCCGGCCACCACCGCTCCGGGCACCGTCGCCCCGGGCACCGTCGCCCCGGCCGCCGCCCCGTCTCAGGCCACAGCCGCCGCCCCGTTGCAGGCCGCCGCCGCTCCCGCCGCTCCAGCGGCCGCCACCCCATCCGCTCCGCAGGCCGCCGCCCCCGCCCGCACCACCGCAGAGGAGATCGCCGCCCAGCTGGCCGCTGAAATCGCCAACCGTCCCGCCCCCACCCTCTCCACCTTCGCCCCCGAGTGCGTCGTCCCCGGCGGCGCCACCCCCCGCCGCCGCCGCAAGGCTGGCGCCAACCTGAGCGCCTTCAAGGAGATGGCCAAGGGGATGATGAAGAGCTGAGGCTCGCCCGCCAGCCCGTCAACCAGGCCGCCGCCGCCACGGCGGCGGTGGTCGTTCGCAGGATGGTGGGTCCAGCGCTCACCGCGACCCACCCTCGGCCAAGGGCCAGGGCCTCCTCCGCGGGGCTCCACCCGCCCTCAGGCCCGATCGCCAACCGCACCCGCGCGGCCTTACCACATTCAGCCTGCGCCGGTGAGTCGCCGGACGCCATCGCGGAGCCTGAGGGGAAGAGTTCCGCGAGCCGACGCTGCAGGAGTGGCCGGTCCTCGCCCCGACTGGTGGCCAGCAGATGGAGCCCCTCGACCGGCGACCTCTCCAAGGGCTCCAGCTCCCCGGCAGCCAGCTCCCCGACGGCCAATACCCCGGCAGCCCTCTGCCCTTGGGCCAGCTCCCCGGGAGCGATTGTTCCGTGCGCCCTCCCCGCGGACGCCAACCCTTCCGGCGCTTCCCCCTCCGGTCTCGCCAACCAGGCTGCGGCCGTCCGGGGCTCCGCCAGCTCGGGCATCCACAGCCGCTCGCTTTGCTCGCAGGCCTCGCGCACAATCGCGCGCCAACGCTCCAGGGGCCAGCGCTCGCGGCCCTGGCAACGCTCCGCCAACAGGGGCTGCAGGCGGTCGATGCCCAGCTCGGTGGCCATCCGCCACACCAGCTCCACCTCCTGGCGCGGCAGGGCCACCGCCAACTCCAGGGTTGGCGTCGGCGCGGGCCCCGTCTCCAAAGGCGTTTCCAGGGGCTGCTCCAACGCCAGCTCGCCTGCCGCCGTCAGCACCGCGCCCCAGCGATGCCCCACCCCATCGACCACGTCACAGCCTTGGCCCGGCGCCAGACGCAACACCCGCGTCAGGTAGTGGCGCTCGGGGGGGAGCAGGGCGAAGCGCGGCGCCAAGCGGGCGGGGGGAATGAGCAGTCGCCGCCTCTCCCGCGCCACAACCTCAACCCAGCGGGCCGCCGTTGCTGGCCGCGAAGAGGCTCTCCGGTTCGTCCTCGATCGGCCAATCCTCGTTGCGCCCGCCGATCACCAGCTCCAGGAGCTCCACCACATCGCGATCGATCTGCCGCAGGGTGTTGATCAGCACATCCAGGGCGAAGGCGTCGCTGGTGCCGAGATCCAGCCAGCAGCGCGCCCACTCGCCCTGGTATTCCATGGCGCCCATGTTGTGCATCAGGGCCGGCAGGGCCTGTTCCGCCGTCTCCGCCTCCCAGGCCAGCCAGCTCAGGTCCGCGCCCGCCTCCTGGGCCTGGAGGTTCTCCGCGTTGAAGCCCCCCAGCTTGCCCAGGTAGAACCAGCTGTCGAAGGCCGTTTCCACATAGGCCCGCTCCCCCTGGCCGGGGGGATGGGCGAAACGAAGCCAGAACCAGCAGTTGAAGGGATCCACCTCGCGAAAACGAACGTCCACGGCAGCGGCGGCGCGATTGGCCTCAGGCTGCCACCTCGCCGGACCCCGGGGCGGCAAGCTGGCGGAATGCTTGAGCTTCAGTCGATTCGCTACCACCCCGCCACCACCGCCCAACCGGTGCTGCGCGGCCTCGACCTGCGCCTGGCGCCCGGTGCGCCCACCCTGGTGGCGGGCCGCAGCGGCAGTGGCAAAACCACGCTGCTGGAGGTGATCTGCGGCTTGGCGGATCCGGATGGGGGCACGATCCGCTGGAACGGCGAGCCCCTCAACGGCCGCCAGCGGCGCTGGCTCTGCGGCCTGGTGTTTCAGTTCCCCGAACGCCATTTTCTCGGCCTCACCGTCGGCCAGGACCTGCGCCTCGGCCAGCGCCACCTCTCCAGCGCCACCCTCCAGGCCGTGCTCGCCCGGGTGGGCCTCGCCGACCTGCCCCTCACCGCCGTGCCCGAACAGCTCAGCGGCGGCCAGCAGCGACGCCTCGCCCTGGCGGCCCAGTTGCTGCGCGACGCCAAGGTGCTTCTCCTCGACGAACCCACCGCCGGCCTCGACTGGACCATGCGCGATGGCGTGCTCGACCTCCTCCTCACCCTCTCCAAGGATCGGGCGGTGCTGGTGGTGACCCACGAGCCGGAGGTGTTCCTGCCGCGCATCCCCAACGGCTGGCGGCTGGAGGAGGGCCTCCTGCGTCCTCTCACCCGGGAGCTCTCCTTACGATGATCCAGAACTGGCGGGGTGGAGATGGCTGATCAACTGCTGCGGGCCACGGCCGCGGGGGGGGGCATCCGCCTGGTGGCGGTCACCACCACCCTCTCCAGCCGCTACGCCCGCAAGCGCCACGGCCTCTCCTTCCTCACCACCGCCCTGCTGGGACGGGCCATGACCGCCGGTCTACTGCTCGCCAGCTCGATGAAGGTGGCCCATGGCCGCGTCAACCTGCGCATCCAATCCGATGGCCCCCTGCGGGGGCTGATGGTGGACGCGGGACGGGATGGCACGGTGCGGGGCTATGTGGGCCACCCCGGCCTGGAGCTGGATTTGGTGCAAACACCCGAGGGGGAGCACCACTTCAACTTCCGTCGCGCCACCGGCACCGGCTACCTCCACGTGGTGCGCGACATCGGCGAGGGGGAACCGTTCAGCAGCACCGTGGAGCTGGTGAGCGGAGGCATCGGCGATGACGTCGCCTGCTATCTCCTCCATTCGGAGCAGACCCCCTCGGCGGTGTTTGTGGGCGAGCGGATCGACAGCCACGGGGTGCGCTGCGCGGGTGGCCTGCTTGTTCAGGTGTTGCCGAAGGCTGCCTCCGATCCGGCTTTGGTGACCCTGCTGGAGGAGCGCTGCCGCGAGATCACCGGCTTCAGCGAGCGGCTCGACAGGCACCGCGACGCCCTTCACCCGTTGCTGGAGGATGTGTTTCCCGATCTCGATCCCCAACCCCTGGAATGGGCCGAAGCCCGCCAGGAGGTGCGGTTCCACTGCCCCTGCTCCCGCCGTCGCAGCGTGGGCGCCTTGAAGCTCCTCGGCCGAGAGGAACTCAGCAGCATCCTGCGGGAGGACGGTCGAGCCGAACTCACCTGCCACTTCTGCAACGCCGTCTACGGGGTGGAAGCGGAGGAGCTCGAAAGCCTGATCGCGGAATTCGAGGCCGCTTGAGCGCGGCCAAGCGGCCCAGACCCCAGGGGCCGGGTTCAGCCGATGAAGAGGGCTCCGAGCAGCAGCAGCAGCAGCGCCAGGGCCGTTTGCACCTGAACCGGCTGGATCCACAACACCGCGTTCGCGGGCAGGGCCAGGCCGGAGAAGAGGGCGAGCGACAGCCCCAACCCGACAACGAGCAGCAGCAGCGTCCAACCCACAGCCCGGAAGAATCCCCCGTTGCGTCGCACCAGGTTGACCACGGTGGCCAGGGCGCCAAGGGCCAGCAGGGAGTCTGGCGCGGCGCTCGGCAGGGCCAGGGCCAAGACGAGCAAGGTGCCGTGGGCCATCAGGGGAAACCAGCGCTCCCGGCCCGTCGCCAGGGAGAAGGTGAGCGGGCGGCCTGGCTTGACGCCCCCTCCCAGGCGCGGGAGGGGGAGGGAGGGCAGCTGAGGCAGCTGGGCCAGGGAGGGACGAGGCGTCGCGGGGGCGGTTTCCTTCTGGGAGGCCGACCGCGCGGCGCTGCTCACCCGACCCGCCTGTCGCTCCTTGAGCCGGTCCATGAGGATGGCGTCGTAGGCAGCCTCCACGCGTGAACGGGCCATGGGGTCGTCGCCGACCACGTCCAATTTGGCCTGGCGGGCGGTCTGCACATCTTCAAAGCTGCTCTCCGGGGCGATGCCCAGCAGCTTGTAGGGGTCAGGCGATCCTTCTGTCATGGTGCTGGCCGCGCGTTCCCCATTAAAGCCACCACCCTCAGAAAAGGGGGTCGGAACGTCGGAAACCCGCTTCCTGCAGGAGACGCTGCCGACAAGCCTCGGCCTCCGCTGGCGCCAGACGCCACCGCCGCTTCAGGAGCGGCATCTGCGGAGGCAGGTGGCTGCCCTCACGGATTTCCACGCCATCAAGACCGGGCAGAAATTTCACAAAATCGGAACCGCCGTCACTGCGAGGACGAGCGAGCCAGAAGGGATGGGACATGCCGAGGTGACGAGCCCTTTTACAATTCGTAAATCCATTCTGGCGGATCTGGTCAACCAGCGCGTGAGCGCCTGGAGCCCGCCCGTGAGCGCCTGGATCCCGCCCGTGAGCGCCTGGAGCCCGCCCGTGAGCGCCTGGAGCCCGCCCGTGAGCGCCTTGAGCCCACCCATGCGCGCGTCAGCCCGGCCGACCTGGACGGTTCAAAGGGCGATTGGCTCGATGCCGCTCACCACCGGGGCCACACCGCTCAGCTCCAGGGAGGGATGATCCTCCTGCAGCTGCCGCAAGTTCCAGGTGTTGCGGAAGAGCAACACCGGTCGATCCCAGGCGTCGCGGACGGTTTTGCAGTTGAACAGGCGACCCACGCTCTCCAGGGCCGGCCATCCGCCCACCACCCAGCGGGCCACGCTGAACTCCAGCGGCTCCAGACGCGTCTGCACGCCATATTCGTTCTCAAGGCGGTATTGCACCACCTCCAATTGCAATTGACCCACAGCGGCCAGAATCGGATCGCGCTTGCTGAGATCGGTGTCATACAGCACCTGCACCGCCCCCTCCTCCCGCAACTCATTCACTCCTTTGCGGAAACTCTTGAACGCCGAGGGGTTGGGATTGCGCAACCAGGCGAATAATTCCGGGGTGAAGCAAGGGATCCCCTCATATTCCACCTTTGGACCCACATAGAGCGTGTCGCCGATGGCAAACATACCTGGATTGTTCAGGCCGATCACATCACCGGGATAGGCCTCTTCCACCACCTCGCGATCCTGGCCGAAGAGCTTTTGCGGTCGCGAGAGTCGGATGTTGCGGCCGCTGCGGGCATGGCGCACGGAGATGTCTTTTTCAAATTTGCCCGAGCAGACCCGCACAAAGGCGATGCGATCGCGATGGCGCGGATCCATGTTGGCCTGGAGCTTGAACACAAAGCCGCTGAAATCCGGCCGCAAGGGATCCACCACCCCTTCGCGCGTGGCCCGTCCGGTGGGGGCCTGAGCCAGATCAAGGAAGGCGTCCAGGAAGGGCCGCACGCCGAAATTGGTCATCGCCGAGCCGAAAAACACCGGGCTGAGGGTGCCGGCATGCACCGCCGCCAGATCCAGCGCCTCCCCCGCCCCATCGAGGAGCTCCAGCTCCTCCAGGGCCTGAGCGAGCAGGTCGGCCTCCACCCGTTCCGCCAGGGCGGGACTGTCCAGGGGCAACCGCCGCTCCAGGCTCTGGCGCCCCCGCTGGGCCCGCTCGAACAGCACCACCTCCCGCGTGCGGCGATCGATCACCCCCTGAAAGCGATCACCGCCGCCGATGGGCCAGTTCACCGGCCAGCAGGCCAGACCCAGCTCCTTCTCGATCTCATCCAGCAGGTCGAGCGGCTCGCGACCGGGGCGATCCATCTTGTTGATGAAGGTGAAGATGGGGATCTGGCGCATCCGGCAGACCTCGAACAATTTGCGGGTCTGGGGTTCGAGGCCCTTGGCCGCGTCCTCCAGCATCACGGCGTTGTCCGCCGCCGCCAGGGTGCGATAGGTGTCCTCTGAAAAATCCTGGTGGCCCGGCGTGTCCAGCAGGTTGAGGGTGCGGCCGCTGTAATCGAACTGCAGAACGGTGGAGGTGATCGAGATGCCGCGCTGCTTCTCCAGCTCCATCCAGTCGGAGGTCACCTTCCGTTGTTCTCCCTTGGCCTTCACCGCCCCCGCTTGCTGGATGGCGCCCCCGTAGAGGAGCAATTTTTCCGTCAGGGTGGTTTTGCCGGCGTCGGGATGGGAAATGATCGCGAAATTGCGGCGCCGGGCCACGGCCGCCGCCAGCTCGTCATTCGAACCCGTCGGAGTGGATGCCGCCGGGGCCGCCGCCGCCGACGCCTGGGCCGACGCCGTTGGGGCGCCGTTGGAGGGGGAAGTGGTCATCTCCCCAGCCTGCCAGCCCAAACTCCCTCCCCGGGGCGGGTCGGGCTGACAGGGCCGAGGTCGGTTGCCATGGTCGGTGGGTCGCGTGCGCCGGCCTCTCCCGATGGTTGACCCTTCCCCTCCGGACGCCGACGCCCGCCCCGCGGGAACCCGCCGGGGCGTGACACCGGAGCCTGGCGAGAATGGCAAGGACCGCAGCCGGCGGCTGGAGGCCCTGCGGCGCGAGTTTGAACGCGACGCCCGTTTCGGCAGCGTCTTTGTGGTGCTCAGCCTCGGCGCCGCCCTGATCGCCACCCTGGGCTTGCTGGCGAACAGCGCCGCCGTGGTGATCGGTGCCATGGTGGTGGCCCCTTGGATCCTCCCCCTGGAGGCCATGGCCTTCGAGGTGCTGCGGGGCCATCTGCCGAGCGTCCTGCGGGCCTTGCGCACCCTGCTGCTGGGCGTGGCCCTGGGGGTGCTGGTGTCGGTGGGGGTGGGCTGGTTGGTGGGCATGCCCACCTTCGGGGAGGAGGTGATGGCCCGCACGCGGCCCAACCTGCTCGATCTGGCGGTCGCCCTGGCGGCGGGTGGCGTGGCGATGTTCGCCAAGCTGCGCAAGGAGGCGATCTCCGCCCTGGCCGGTCTGGCGATCGCCGTGGCCCTGGTGCCGCCGATGTGCGTCGTCGGCCTGTCCCTCGCGGCGGGCCTCTGGCATCAGGCCGGCGGCGCCCTGCTCCTCTTCCTCACCAACCTGCTGGGGATCCTCAGTGGCGCGATGGTGGCGCTGAGCCTGCTGGAACGCCCCTTTCGCGGCCGCCTTCTGCGCAGCCGCCTCGGCCTCACCAGCCTGACCCTCACCGCCCTGCTCGTGGTGCCCCTGGGGGGCAGCTTCCTGAATCTGCTCGCCACCTCCCGCCACCAGGCTCAGGAGAAACGCATCGAGGAGCTTGTGCGGCAGAGCCTGCGCAACGAAACGCTCACCCTCGGCCGCGACTCCCGACTGGAGGATCTCGCCATCCAATGGGACAGCGATCCACCGCTGATCACGGCTCGGGCCGCGGTGAGCGACCCCGACCTGCCAACGCCCGCTCAGGTGGCGGCGGTGCAGCGGTTCATCAACCGCCGCCTGGAGCCCCTGCGCTTCCAACTGGTGGTGCAGCGCAGCGCGATCGAAGTGGTGGGCCCCGAGGAATCCCTCACGCCGGCAGGCGACCGCTGACGTCCAGATAGCGATCGTCTCGGGGGGACACCCGCAGGTCTTCGAGGCCCGCGGCCGCCAGCTGAGCCTCCACCTCCTCTGGCCGGAAGGCGGCCGCCAGGGACGCGGCGTAGTCGCGACGCAGCACGGCGGGAGCGTTGCCGGCGTGGCGCTCCACCTGCTCCCGCAACGCCTCGGGACTCTCGGGCCGACGCAGGTCGCGCACCATCACCAGCGCCCCCGGCGCCCCCCAGCGGGCCACGGCCCGCCACAACACGGCGGGATCATGGAGATGGTGAAGGAAGCTGTTGCTCACCAGCAGGGAATAGGGCGGGGCGAAGGCGGCCGGCAGGTCCCGAAGGCCTCCGGCGGGGAGGGGAAGGCGCGCCCGGGCGAACGTCAGGCGCGGCCAGCGTTCCGGAGACGCCTGGCGCCGCCGCTCCGCCAGCTCCACCATCGCCGCAGCCCCATCCAGCCCCAACAGCGGCACCGCCGGAAGGGCGGCCGCCAGGCGAAAGCTGATGTTGCCCGGGCCACAGCCGAGGTCCAGGATCTTCTCCTCCAGGGCCGAGCTGGCCGTTTCCGCTCGCAGCGCCAGAACCTCGGCAGTGAACGCCGCGTCGTCGATGGAGAAATCGGCTTCGGAATAGACGCGCGCCTGGAGCGGATCGTCCATCAACTCGGGCTCGCAGATGCGCTTCATGCCGGCGAAAGCCCCGATATCGATCCTCACCCACCCATTCAACCAAAGCCAACCCATCGAAACGACCCCATCGAGGCCTGCGCTCTCCGGGGGCACCACCGCGCGGACTCCATCCACGCGGGGGGAGGCCAGCCCCGCGACCCGACCGCCGCACACTGCGGCTAGTGCACCGCGAGCAGCGCGGCCCCCATCTGTGGCGTTAAGGTGCGCCTGTCCGTGTGAGGCCCTTGCTTCCGTGACCAGCTCCGCGACTTCCGCCGCAACTTCCGCCACGGCCACCGCATCGGACGCCATGGCCCGTGCCGCTGGCGATTTCCCCGTCACGGCGCCCGCGGCCAACCCGGTCTTCTATCGGACATACAGCCGCAAGGGAGCAGGGGGGCGGGAAAGTTGGCGGCAGGTGGTGGAACGCAACCTGGAGGGCCTGCGCCAACTGGGTCAC
>Ga0194130_10007532_pt1 | contig 11973 bp, 13 predicted proteins | sample TA2KigsurfametaG_FD_160084 | JGI IMG/M metagenome (GOLD analysis project Ga0194130, IMG submission 160084) | Freshwater microbial communities from Lake Tanganyika, Tanzania - TA2015050 Kigoma 12 surface | ecosystem: Environmental > Aquatic > Freshwater > Lake | place: Tanzania: Lake Tanganyika... | reverse complement strand
TCTCAAAAAAGAGTAAATAAAGTAACAGATGTTATTAATGAAGGAGATCCTGTTAAGGTAAAAGTTATTGGATTTGAAAGAGGAAAAGTTAAATTATCTATTAAAGAAGCCTTAAGTTAGGACAAAAATTCAAAAATTACTAGTTCATATTTTTAGGATCAGGCATTCCAACCTTGTTATAACCAGCGTCAACATAATGAACTTCTCCTGTAACGCCTCCTGCTAGATCACTTAATAAATATACCGCAGAATTTCCTACATCTTGAATATCGACATTTTTTTTTAAAAGAGAATGATCTTCATTCCATTTATACAAAAATTTTGCGTCTCCAATTGCTGATGCAGCTAGAGTTTTGATTGGTCCAGCACTAATTGCATTTACTCTTATTCCTTTTTTGCCCAGATCCCTCGCTAAGTACTTTGTACTTGTTTCTAGAGCTGATTTGCAAACACCCATAACATTATAGTTTGGTATTACTCTTAAAGATTCATAGGTTAAGGTTAAAAAACTTGATCCCTTATTCATTATAGTAGATGCTTCTCTCGCTATTTCTGTAAAGGAAAAGCATGAAATAAGCATACTTTTTAAAAAGTTTTCACGTGTTGTATTTAGATATTCCCCCGATAATTCATTTTTATCTGAAAATGCAATTGCATGAACAACGAAATCAAGATTATTCCATTTATTTTTAATTTCCTTAAAAACATTAATAATTTGATCTTTATTTTCAACATTACAATCTAAAGTAAATTTAGAGCCTAAGGTTTCTGCCAATGGTATAACTCTTTTTTTAAGAGCATCACCAACATATGTAAATGCTTGTTCAGCGCCGTGCTCATGTAATTTTTTTGCTATTCCCCAAGCAATAGAACGATCATTTGCAACGCCCATAATCAGGCCCTTTTTATTTTGAAGTAATTTCATTTATATTCTTTCAAAAAGTAGAGTTGCATTAGTTCCACCAAAACCAAAACTATTCGACATTATACAATTTAAACTCTCATTTTTTCTTACTTGTTGAACAATAGGAATATCTTTAACCTCATCATCTAGCTTTTCGATATTTGCAGAGGCAGCGATAAAGTTATTTTTCATCATTAGAAGACAATAAATTGCCTCTTGTACTGAAGTTGCTCCAAGAGAATGTCCTGTTAATGATTTTGTTGAACTAATAAAAGGTATTTTATCTTTAAAAACTTCTTTAATTGCTGAGATTTCTTTTGTATCTCCTACTGGTGTAGAAGTACCATGTGTATTTATATAATCTACTTTTTTATTATGCATGTTTTGCATAGACATTTTCATACAACGTATAGCACCTTCGCCTGATGGCTGAACCATATCAAAACCATCGGATGTTGCTCCATAACCTGTAAGCTCAGCATAAATTTTTGCTCCTCGTGCTTTTGCATGCTCAAGTTCTTCTAGTACTAATATTCCGCCACCGCCAGCAATTACAAATCCATCTCTATTTGCATCATAAGGTCTTGATGCTTTTTGTGGTGTCTCATTATATTTTGAAGATAAAGCAGGCATAGCATCAAACATAGCAGACAAACTCCAATCTATTTCTTCACCACCACCTGCAAATATAATATTTTGTTTATTAAACTGTATAAGTTCCATTGCATTTCCTATACAATGTCCACTAGTTGCGCATGCAGAGCTGATTGAATAGTTTACTCCTTTAATTTTAAATGGAATTGCTAAGGTCGCCGAGCATGTACTTGCCATAGTTCGTGGTACTATGAAGGGTCCCATTTTTTTTGGACCAACTGTTCTAGTGCTGTCGACAGCAAAAACAACATTTTTTATAGATGGTCCACCAGAGCCAACAACTATTCCTGTTTTTTCGTTACTTACCTCTTTTTCGGATAGCCCAGAGTCCTCTATAGCCTCCTTCATGGACAGATAAGCATACGCTGCGCCTTCGCCCATGAACCGTAAAATTCTTCTATCAATTAGGGCATTTAGATTAATCTTAATAGTTCCACATACTTGGCTTCTAAAGTTATACTTTTTATATTCTTCTGAAAAGGTGATGCCTGATTTAGTATTTAAAAGTGAGTCAAGAACCTCTTTTTTATTATTTCCTATACAAGAAATAATTCCTACACCTGTAATCACCACTCTTCTCATAAATTTAATTTTTAAATAAACCTACTTTTAGATTTTTTGCAGTGTATATCTCTTTTTGGTCAGCAAAAACTAAACCATCTGCAAGACCAACGCAAGTTTCCCCTTTTTTTAATAATCTTTTAATATTTACAATATATTTAACCATTTTTGTCTTAGTCAAAACTTCTCCAGTAAATTTCACCTCAGATACTCCTAGCGCTCTTCCATGCCCAAAATTTCCAAGCCATCCCAAGTAAAAACCTAGTAATTGCCACATTGCATCTAAACCAAGACATCCAGGCATAACAGGGTCATTTTTAAAATGACATTTAAAAAACCATAAGTTTTCCTCAATATCTAACTCCGCTTTAACTTCACCTTTATTAAAAGATCCACCCTCAGAATTAATTTTTGTAATTTTATTAAACATTAGCATAGGAGGTGATGGAAGTTTTGCGTTTCCTTCTCCAAACATTTTTCCACTCGCACATTCAATAAGATCTTCAAATGTATATGAATTTTTTTTTATCATCAAAATTATAAGTTGATTAAATTTAAGAAATAATAAACTGATATAATACTTTATAAATACAATAAAATTATTTTTTAGTTTATTATCTCCTTAAACTCAACCCCCCAGAGGTACTCTTTTTGTATCCAGCCTCTATATTTTTGAACTTGAATTTTGCACCAATCTGGATGACATTTTTTTATTATTGCCGTTTCATACATACCAATCTTAATTAGAGGCTCTGATAATACAGATGCTTCCTTAAATAGCACCCCATTATCCTTTACAGTTAACAAAGTTCTTTTCCTAGATAATTGACTTAGATGAATCCAGCCTATTTCGCCTTGAAAATCTTTTATTTTTCTCCAAACTTCAAATTCATCTATAATTTCAATTGGCATATTTTTTTTTTCGTATACCCAAATTACAGGATGAGTATAAGAAGGACCTAATCGTACGTTAGTCTGGCTAGATCGAATACTTAAGTATTTTTTTGGAGTCGCAGCTTTAATTAAAAAATTACTTTCTAATGTAAAAATTAGAGTTAATATTAAAAATAATTTAAACATTATTTCTTTGATAAATACAATTTGTTTTACAAAGTTTGTTTTTATTAAGTTTTACAAATTTAAAATTTAAACTTTCAGAATTAATTATTAAAATTTTGCCAATTGTACTATTTTTAAAATTTAATATTTCTTTCAAAATTTCATTTGCAATTATTGTTCCTACTATTCCACCAATAGTTCCAAGAATCCCTTCGCTCTGACAGTCCGCTTCATTAAAATTAGGAATTTCAGGCATAAAACATCTAAGACACGGTGATTTTTTTTGCTTAAAATTGAAAAAAAAAATATGACCAGTAAATTTACTTATTGCACCAATTATTAATTTTTTTTTAACTTTTTTGCAGTAATCGTTAATAGTAATTTTTGCCGAAAAATTATCTGTACCATCAATTATATAATCAAAATTTCTTACAATATTTTTAATATTATTATTATTAATTTTTAAATTAAAATCTAAAACTTTTGCTTTTGAATTAATTTCTAAAATTTTTTTCTTTGTTATTTTAGTTTTTAAACTACCAATGTCTTTTTCTGAAAATAAGATTTGTCGGTGTAAATTTGATATTTCAATCTTATCAAAATCAACTATTCCAATGTTTTTTACTCCTGAAGCTGCAAGATATGTTGCTACTGGAGAACCAATACCTCCAAGACCAATTATTAAGATTTTTGAGTCAATTATTTTTTTTTGACCTATTACTCCTATATTTTTAAGATTAATATGTGCTAAGTATCTTTTTAAATCTGTACTGGATACTCTCATTAATTTTATAGGCCCGTAGATCCAAAACCACCTGAACCACGATCTGTGGATGGGAGTTCTTTTGTCTCAGTAAATTTTGCTTGGACGATTGGACATACTACCATTTGTGCGATTCTAGATCCTGGGGTTATTTCAAAAGTATATTTACTAAGATTCGCAAGTATAACTTTAATTTCACCCCTATAATCAGCATCTATTGTTCCTGGCGTGTTAAGCACTGTAATTCCATTCTTTGCGGCAAGTCCAGACCGTGGTCTAATTTGTATTTCATAACCAACTGGTATTGCAACTGCTAAGCCAGTAGGTATTAAAACTTTTTCCTGAGGTTTAATTTGAATTTTTTCTTTTATATTTGCTTTTAAATCTAGGCCTGAGGATCCTTTTGTTTCATATTTTGGAAGATCTCCACCTAGGTAATTAATTTTTTTAATTAAAATTTCCAACATTATTGTGGATTTTTTCAAAAATTTTATGTGCTAGCTTTTTTGCAATTTCTGATTTTGGTGATTTGCTTAATTTTTCTATTTCATTATTTTTATTTATTATAAAAACTTCATTAAACTCCGAATTAAACCCTATCGAATTATCTCTTACATTATTAACCACTATCCAATCGCAATATTTATGTTCAAGTTTTTTTTTTGCATTTTCAATATAATTTTCTGTTTCTGCAGCAAAGCCTACAACCAATTTTGGTCTATTCTTATTATGTTGAGAAATAAAAGATAAAATATCTCTATTTTTTTCAAGAGTTAATTCAAGGGTATTTAAATTATCTTTTTTTATCTTATTTTTAAAAACTTCTTTTGGTTTAAAATCAGAAACCGCAGCAGTACATACCGCAACATCCACAGGTAAGCTTTTTTTACATGCATTTAGCATCTCTTCTCCAGTCTTTACGTGTTCAATATCTAAATCAGATAAGTTTTTTAAGTTTAATTTATTTGGTCCTAATATTAATTTGGTTTGAAATCCTATTTCACTTAGTGATTTTGCAATTTCAAGACCTTGCTTTCCTGACGATTCATTTGTTAAAAATCGCACAGGATCAATGTATTCTCTAGTAGGGCCTGCAGTTACTAGTGCTGATAGTTTCTTGTTTTGATTTTTTGAAATAAAGTAGTTTTTAAGAGTAAAAATAATTTCATCTACTGAAGACATTTTACCCTCCCCATATTCTCCACAAGCCATTTCACCAATAGTTGGTCCTATAAAACTAAAATTATTTTTTTTTAATTTTTCAACATTTTGAAGATTAATTTCTTTATTCCACATTTCTACATTCATAGCAGGTGCTAAAAAAATTTTTTTATTAGAGGCTAATATAGCTGTTGTTGCAAAGTCAGAGGCCTTCCCGTCAGCAAAATTTGATATTAAGTTTGCTGTTGCAGGTGCCACAAGTAATACGTCACACCAACGAACTAAAGTGATATGATCCATTTCACTTTCATTGCTTGGATCAAAAAGATTTTCAAAAACTTTATTTTGTGAAAGTGCAGATATTGATAATGGAGTTACAAACTCCCTACCAGATTTTGTAAGAATTGTTTTAATTTCAGATCCATTTTTCTTAAGTTTTCTTATAATTTCTAGAACTTTGTAAGCAGATATACCTCCGCCAATAATTAAAAGTATTTTTTTTTTTAAAAATATTGATTTAAGCATTTATCTAACCGCAATTAAAATAATTATAGCAATTATTAAACCATATATTATATAATTTTTATTCATAAAATTTTTGCTATTTCTATTTATGTTTTGACGATCTTGATTTTGGAACTTCATCATATTTAAAGAATTAAGTAGTGTCATTGTTTTATTCATTTTATCAATCATATCTGGAAGTTCTGGTAATTTATCAATTAATTCAGATGTTGTTTTAATAACTTTATCAAAACGATTTTTTGGACCAATCTCTTTATTAAGCCAACCCTCAAGTATTGGTTTTGATATTTCCCAAATGTTTGCGTCCTCATCCAAAGACCTGGCTACACCTTCAACTACAACCATAGTTTTTTGCAAAAGAAGTAACTGAGGTTGTGTTGTCATATTAAATTTTTCAGTAACTTCAAATAATCTTGCAAGTAATTTTCCTGCAGATATATTTTTTGCAGTTAATCCAAATATAGGTTCACCTATAGTTCTAAGTGCATGAGTGAAGTTTTCTATTGACTGATCCTTTGGAACTAACCCCGCAATAAAGTGAACCTTTGCGACCTTTTCATAATCTCTCTGTATAAAACCGTATAAAATTTGAGCTAAATAGCGTCTATTTGCTTCATCGAGCCTGCCCATAATTCCAAAATCAACTGCAACAATGTTTTGCTCTTTATCTACAAATAAATTTCCTTGGTGCATATCTCCATGAAAATAACCATCTCCAACAGCTTGTCGTAAAAAGTTCTGTATAAGTAATTTTGATATTTTTTTTAAATCGATATTATTTTTTATTAAAAGGTCTTTATCTTTAATAGAGAAACCCTCAACTTTTTCTATGGTAAGAACTCTTTGATTTGTAAACTCCCAATATACTAAAGGAACTTTAAATCCCACATCATTTATCGTATTTTTTCTAAGTTCACTTGCTGCAGCCGCTTCATATCGTAGATCCATTTCAATTGTAGACATTTCTTTAAGCAGGTCCATGACCTCTATAAGTTTAAGTCTTCTTGTTTTTCTTATTAAACTTTCGATTATCCATGCGAGAAGTCGCAATGCCTTTAATTCTTTATAAAAAATTTTTTCTATATTTGGTCGAAGTACTTTTATTGCTACAACAATTTTTTTTCCATCGTCATTGGTTATTTTTGCAAAATGAACCTGTGCAATTGAAGCAGCTGCAATCGGACTTGAGAAATCTGAAATTTTTTTAAATTTATTTTCTCCAAGTTCATTTAGTAAAGTTTTTTTTGCAATTTCTGCATCAAAAGGTTTCATTTCATCTTGTAATTTTTGTAGTTCTTTAGCAAATTTTTCACCTACAATGTCGGGTCTTGTAGCGAGAAATTGACCAAGTTTAATAAAAGCAGGACCCAATTCAGAAAGTGCATCAGTTAACCTTTCCCCAGGACTAAATCGACTATATTTCTTTTTTAAAAAACTAAATCCAATAACTTTAAAAAAAACTTTAATAAGAATTGGTGGATTATAGATTTCTTCAAAGAATTTTAGTGTATCTGTTTTTCCTAAGGTTCTAAAAGTTTTAAATATAATTAATAAACTTGATAGCATTTTTTAAATTTTCCAACCTGAATGGATAGCTGCTATTCCAGACATTAGATTTCTATATTTAACGTTTTGAAAACCAGAATTTTTAAGAATATTCAATAAATCATTTTGATTATAAAACTGATCAATACTTTCTACTAAATATGTATATGGCTTATCTTCTCCTAAGATTAATTTACCTAAATGTGGTAAAAGTTTTGAATACTTTTCATATAATTTTTTTACATAAAAATTTTCAATTTTTGAAAATTCTAAACATAGAAGTCTTCCATTATATTTTAAAACACGAAATGCTTCAGATATAGATTTTTTAATATCTGTAACATTTCTAATACCAAAACTAATTGTATAATAATCAAATGTGTTATCAGGAAATGGAATATTTTCAGCAGAGGAACATATTCTAAAAAATTTTTCACTATTATTTATTTTAGAATTTGTTTTAGAAATCATATTAATGTTTTGATCAATTAAATAGGCTTCTGACTGATATTTTGTTTTCTCAAGAAAAAGCTTCGAAATATCACCAGTACCTCCAGCCACATCGATTAGTTTTGTATTTTCTTTTGGCATTAGCCAATCTATTAAATTTTTTTTCCATAATCGGTGAACTCCAAATGACATTAAGTCATTCATTAAATCATAACGTCGGAAAACCGAATTAAAAACCTTATCCACTGTTTTCTTTTTTATTTCATTTAATCGTTTATTTTCCATAATTTAGATATAAATTATTTATCTTATTGAGTCATATGGTTAATGCCTGAATTACCCGAGGTAGAAGTAACAAAAAGAACTTTAGAAAAAAGAATATTATCAAAAAAAATAATAAAAATTAATATCAATAATGTTAATTTACGTTACAAAGTTAATCCTAGATTAAAAAATCTTAAGGGTTTACTCATAAAAAAAATTGTAAGAAGATCGAAATTTTTGCTTTTATTTTTTAATAAGGATTTTGTTTTATTAGTACACCTGGGTATGACTGGGAAATTTTTAATTAAAAAAAATAATGAAAGTTTATATTCTAAACGCTATCATTCAGATGTACTATATAGTAAACACAATCATATTGAATTTTTATTTTCTGATAAAACTCTATTAACATACAATGATGTGAGACGATTTGGTTTTTTTATTTTAGAAAATACAAGAAACATTTACAATAATAAGTTCTTAAAGAATTTAGGTCCTGAACCTTTTTCAAATAAATTAACGGTTAATATAATTAAAAACAGAATAAATAAATCCAGCAGGAATATTAAAAGCTTTTTGATGGATCAGAAGTTTATAGCAGGTATTGGAAATATCTATGCTAGTGAAATCTTATTCAAGTCAAGAATTCATCCAACAATGATGGCCAAAAGTATAAGTAGCGTTCAAATAAAAAAATTAATTAAATCTATTAAAGAAGTTTTATATTCTGCAATTAAATATGGAGGTTCAACTATTAAGGATTTTATGTTTAACGAAAATAATAAAGGTAATTTTCAAAACAAATTTAATGTTTATGATAGACATGGATTAGGGTGCCATATTTGTAAAAATAAAATTCAAAAGTTAATTATTAATCTTCGATCTACTTACTTCTGTTCTAATTGTCAGAGGAAAAACTAATTGACCATGTAATTCCGTACTTATATAAAACCTTAAATTTTTATGGCTAATACAACTTCCGCGGTAAAAGCAATTAAACAAATAAAAAAGAGGACAACAATTAATCGTGTCAGACTAGGTAAGTATAAATCTGCAATTAAAACAATTGAAGAAGCTATAGTATCCAAAGATAAAACTAAAGCATTGAAATTATTTTCAAATTTTCAATCTCAAGTTATGAAAGTTTCAAAAACAGGATCTTTAAAAAGAAAAACTGTTTCAAGAAAAGTTTCTAGAATAGCGAAAAAAATTTCTAAATTATAATCGGTCAATCAATTTTTAGTTGATAATTTTTTAATCAACCTTTGCGATTATCACTTTGGGTTGAAAAAAAATTTTTTTTTCTCTCTTTACATTATAAAAAAAAAGAATGATGTAGCGTTTTTTTTATGTCTTACACAGTTCAACCAAATCAATCAGAAAAAAATCAAGGAAGTATTTGGCAGAATATCCAAAAGCAATTGTTAGAAATGTATGGTCATGACGTTTATAGAAGCTGGATACAAAATATTATTTTTTTAAAAACCACATTTAATACACTAGTTTTAATTGTTAAAACGAGGTTTATAAGGGATTGGATAGTTGCGCATTATGCAGACAGAATTTTAAACTTATATCAAAAATTTGATATTAAAATATCTAGAATAGAATTTCAAATTTCAGAAAAAACAGAAACCATACCTATCAAAAACAATATTATTGATTTTGAAAAAAAGACTTGTTCCCTTTCTGGAAATTATGGACTTTCAAAAATAGACGAGAAATTAAGCTTTGATAACTTTGTAGTTGGTAAAAGTAATGAATTAGCTTTCACAGCAGCAAAAAAAGTAATTGAAAATCTTAATAAATATAATCCACTGTACGTATATGGTGGTGTTGGTCTTGGAAAAACCCACCTTTTGAACGCTGTTGGTAATAAATTGTTAAGTGCAATTGATAAAGTAATTTATGTGTCAGCAGAACGTTTCATGTATCAATTTGTAAGATCAATAAAAAATAATGATGTAGTAAAATTTAAGGATATTTTTAGAAGTGCTAAAGTACTACTAATAGATGATATTCAATTTGTTAGTGGAAAAGACGCAACCCAAGAGGAATTTTTTCATACATTTAATGCTCTTATAGAGTCAAACTCACAAATAATAATCTCGTGTGATAGAGCTCCAAATGACTTAGATCGAATTCAAGACAGAATAAAATCAAGATTATCTGGCGGTTTAGTTGTAGATATTCAAAGTCCTGACTATGATCAAAGAGTTCAAATAATAAAACAAAGGTGTCTAAAAGATCTTCATAGCTTTGATAAAAATAATTTTATAGAGGAAGCTGTAGTTGATTTTTTAGCTGCTGAAAGCAAGTTAACCGTAAGAGAAATGTTAGGGTCGTTTAATAGACTAGTGGCTCATGCTTCAATTAATCAAAAAAAAATCACCACTATAGAGGCAAGACACGTACTTAAGGACTATTTAAATAAAATTCAAACAAATTTGACAATTGAAGATATTCAGAAAACTGTAGTATCGTATTACGATATTTCTATGCATGACTTTATGTCATCTAGAAGGTCAAGAATGGTAGCAAGGCCAAGACAAATTGCCATGTATTTTTCAAAGAAACTTACAACCAAATCTCTGCCTGAGATTGGCAGAAAATTTTCTGGAAGAGACCATACAACAGTTATTCATGCTATAAAAAAGATTGAAGAGTTAATTTCAAAAGATAAAATTTTTGAAAGTGAAATAGGAGATTTAAACAGTAAATTGATTTATCAAAATAACAATGGAGTTAAAGTTTAGTAGAGATACTCTTCTTAAGAGTCTTTCACATATTCAGGGTATAGTAGAAAAAAAAAATACAATACCTATTTTGTCCAATGTTTTGATTGAGGCAAATACTGGAAAAATTTCCATTTCTGCAACTGATTTAGATATAATTATTGTAGAAGCTGTTAAGGGCGAAATAATTAAAGAAGGCTCAACAACAACTACTGCCCAAGTTTTTTATGATATTATTCGAAAATTACCACAAGGTTCACAACTAGTCCTTACACAAATTAATGAAGGACAAATTTCTTTAATTTCGGGAAAATCTGATTTTAAATTAAAATGTTTACCGTCAAAAGATTTTCCTCAGACACAAGATGATGTAGAGGCAGAAAGCTTAGGAATAGACTCCAATCTATTTTTAAGATTATTAAATAAAACAAAATTTGCGATTTCAAATGATGAGACAAGGCATTATTTGAATGGAATATATTTACATACCAGCGAAGAAAACAATCAAAGCTATTTAAATTCTGTTGCAACAGATGGTCACCGCCTATCAAAAAGTAGAGTTTTGCTTGAAAATAAAATAGTCTTTGAACCAGTTATACTTCCTAAAAAAACTTTATTTGAGTTAGTAAATATTCTTCAAGAAGAAAAAGCGAATTTAAAAATTTTGTCAACAAAATCTAAAATAAAATTTTTGTTAAATGATATAATATTAATTTCGAAAGTTATAGATGGTAGGTTTCCAGAGTATTCAAAAGTTATACCTGTTGAAAATATTTTTCAATTGAACGTAAATCTTTCGTCTTTTATAACTGCGATTGACAGAATTAACTCATTATCTCTTGATCGAAAAGGGGCTCTCAAAATACTTGTAAATAAAGGATTATTAAAACTTTTGGTTAATGACCCAAGTGCTGGCGATGGTATAGAGGAAATAAATGTTGATTATAATGGTCCAGAGCAACAAATAGGTTTTAACTCGAGGTATTTGATAGATGTTGGCGGTATTATAGAAGATAAAAATTTACATCTACATCTTAAAGATCCATCTTCTCCAGTTTTAATTAACGATCCTTCTGATATAAATAGTTTTCATGTCATAATGCCCATGAGAGTAGCATGATTGATGTTTCAAATAAAAAATTTAAAATTAGAAAATTTTCGTTTACATAAAAATTTTTTTGTAGAAACTAATAACAATATTATTTGTGTAACAGGGAGAAATGGAGCAGGAAAAACAAGTATATTAGAAGCAATTTCTTTTTTTTCAAAGCAAACTGGGTTCAAAAAAGCAAAGTTTGAAGATATTCCATACAAAAAATCCTCAGAAAATTGTTTCATACAGGCAGATATAG
>Ga0194130_10007529_pt1 | contig 11978 bp, 14 predicted proteins | sample TA2KigsurfametaG_FD_160084 | JGI IMG/M metagenome (GOLD analysis project Ga0194130, IMG submission 160084) | Freshwater microbial communities from Lake Tanganyika, Tanzania - TA2015050 Kigoma 12 surface | ecosystem: Environmental > Aquatic > Freshwater > Lake | place: Tanzania: Lake Tanganyika... | reverse complement strand
GTGGTAGATATTTGCAGGTATCTAACTTAGTTGTTGATGACAATAAACGCAATTCTGGTGTCGGCAAAAAAATACTCAACTATCTTGAAAACAAAGCTCGAAATTTGGATTGCAATAAAATTGTTCTCGATTCTTATACTGAAAACAAAAAGTCACATTCACTATATTATGGTGAAGATTTTTATATTCGTGGTTTTCACTTTATGAAAGATTTGGGGTAATTTTTGGCGCTAATTTCTCGCCAAATTTTTTCTATATTTTCTTGAGAAAAGCAGGGGTATTGCGCAAGCAATTTGAGGTCGCTCAAACAATTTTAGCTTTGATTATTGGTTTTGTTAAAAATAAAATTATCAAATAAAAATCTTTGTAAAATCAAAATAAGTTAATAATTTATATAACTAATATTTAATCATAATCATTAACATCCATGACAAACCAGCGCGCCAAATACACCTCAGCCCACGTCGCAAACTATATTTTGCGATATTTTCACAATAATAATATTACGATTACCCCCTTAAAATTGCAGAAACTCATCTACATTGCTTATGCGTGGTATTTGGTTTTAAGTGAGAAACAAGACAGATTATTTGATGAGCCTATTCAAGCTTGGAGATTGGGCCCAGTTGTGCCTTCAATCTATTATTATTTTAGAGGAAAGAGTGAAATATCCAAAGATTTTTATGTTGCTACTTTAGATAATGAAGAAGGTAAGGATATGGTTGAAATTATTCCTATCGTTCCAAAAGTTGATACACAGACGAGATCAATTCTTGGTGCAGTCCTTCACGAATACAAAGATTATTCCGCTTACGATTTGGTAAATATACTTCATAGTCCGAATTCACCGTGGCATAAAAAATATTCTTCAGAAGGTGATAAAATACTTGATGATGAAGATATTAAAAAAGCTGCTAAAGCTAAAATAGATGAAGTTGTTAAAAAGCTTAAAGAAAAACTTTAAAAAATTTCTTCTTAAATTTCACAACAAAAATATGAAAAATAGCCACCAAAACAATGATTACGATCTTATCTATATTCAAAAAAACGATGAAACGATAGATTCTATTGATAAGTTCAATATTTCAGAAAAACAAAAAACTAATCAAGAGTTATTATTTGATGAGCTATTGTATGATCACAAAGAAAGGATGTTTGATTGGACTGTTGGTATGAGTAGTTACTACTTGATAATTGTTCTGTTAATTTTTTCGCTTTTTATGTTTGAAGTTAAGATTGAGGATTCTTTTTGGTGGATAGTTTTGTCATTTTTTATAATTATAATTTTTACTCCTTTTTTATACCTAAAATATAAAACGCAAATTGATGGTGCGATGAAAAAGATCGTGCCCGATAAAGATAAGATTAAGAAAGATTCTGCTTACATAAATTACAAGATTTTAAAAATTACTCTTGTTAGCTCGATCGTTTTTTTAATCTATTTGTTTCTTAATAAAATAGTTATTTTGCGTTCAGATATTGGCAATAATTCTTCTATAATTATTGCGCTAATTACCTCTACTACGGGCACAATAATTGCATTACCCTCTTTGGTTGCGAGAGCTATTTTTGATAACAAAAAATAGTTTCCGCCCACTTAAAACTTCCCATCGTTGCTTTTAAACAACAATGAAGTGTCGCCATAAGAATAAAAACGATATTGTTGTTCGATGGCGTGGTGATAGATTTTAAAAGCGTTCTCATAACCTACAAAAGCGCAAACTAACATAAATAAAGTTGATTTTGGCAAGTGAAAATTAGTCATCAAAACATCAACAATTTTAAAATCGTAAGGTGGGTAAATAAAAATATCGGTCGCGCGATTTTGTGGTTGCAAAAAACCGTGGCCATCAACACTTGATTCTAAAGCTCTCAAGCTTGTTGTGCCGACCGCGATAATTTTTTTACCAAGCTTTTTAGCGCTATTTATGATCTCGCAATTTTCGGCGGACAAAACATATTTTTCGGAGTGCATCTTGTGTTTATCGAGCGTTTCAACGCGAACGGGCAGAAAGGTTCCCGCCCCCACATTTAATGTTAAAAACACACATTTTATATTTTTTTCAACAATTTTTTGAAAAATATTTTTATTAAAGTGAAGCCCAGCTGTTGGGGCCGCAACCCCTACCCCATCTTTGGCATAAATTGTTTGATAATTTTTAGAATCGCAATTTTTTTTGTAATCATCGCGTTTGATATAAGGTGGTAGAGGTGTAGAGCCGTATATTTCAAGAATATCGTGTAATTCGTTTCCACTAATTATGCGGTTATTTAAGTAAAATTGGATTTTGATAAAACCATCGAGTTTTTTTTCGGTTACAATGCAAAAAAAATTTTCTGCTAAAATTATTTTATCACGATCATTAATTTTTTTAGCTGGCCTACAAAGTGCTCGCCAAATCCCATCAATTTCTTGGTCAAGATTAAAATCAATTATTGATTTTGTGCGCTCAATTGTGCCACGCAATTTTGCCTTGATAACCTTAACTTGATTAAATATCATCACGTCGCCTTCGCAAAAATAATCAATTAAATTTATAACTTTTTTATCGAGAATTTCATTATTTTTAAATATTAATAAAGGTGTCTGCTCCTTGTTTTGTCGGGGCTGATGCGCTATTAAATTTGAAGGTAAATTGAAATCAAAATCATTAGTTTTAAACATGGAAAATCACAAAACACATTTCGGTTTTAAAGAGGTAAATTACGAACAAAAATCGAATTTAGTAAAAAATATTTTTTCAAATGTTGCCAAAAAATATGATTTAATGAACGATTTAATGAGCGCGGGAACGCACCGCCTTTGGAAGAATAAAATGATAAATTACATTGATTTTATTGACAATATGCAAGTGATTGATGTTGCGGGTGGAACCGGTGATATAGCTTTTAGAATTGCCAAAATAGCTCAAGAAAAACATCTAAATTACCATATTGAAGTTGCTGATATAAATCCGCAAATGCTAGAGGTTGGCCGAAATAGAGCTGTCGATAATAATTTATTTTCCAAGTTAAATTTTAATGAATGCGATGGTGAAAAATTACCATTTGATAATGAATTTTTTGATGTTTACACAATTGCTTTTGGCATTCGTAATTTTACCAATATCGACAAAGGTCTTTCAGAGGCTAACCGTGTTTTAAAAAAAGGTGGGATGTTCTTGTGTCTAGAGTTTTCTAAGGTTGACGATATTTTTTTACAAAAAATTTATGATATTTATTCTTTTAAAATTATACCAAAAATCGGAGAAGTTATTTTAAAAGATAGCGAATCTTATCAATATTTAGTTGAAAGTATTCGTAAATTTCCTGATCAAAAAACTTTTTTAAAAATGATTGAGAACGCTGGGTTTTCTAATGTAAAATTTGAAAATTTAACTTTTGGAGTTTGTGCAATTCATGTCGCTATCAAAGGTTAAAATTTTTGTTATTTTGATATTTTTAACTTCATGTCAAGGAGCCTGTTTTATTGAGCCCAAGCACACTGAAGAAGCACAAAGATTATATGAGATGCTTGGAACTTACCGCGTTTGGCTTAGTTATGATGAGGCTTATAAGTTATTTGGGGCGTGTTACCGTAGATCGGACAAAATTTTTGTTTCAAAAAATTTGTATAAAAAGAAATATATTTTAGTGAGATTTGACGAGCCAATTACTTATCAAGAAGAAAATAAATGGTTTGGTTTTTAGTTTGTGATAAAATTTTTATGAATTTATTTTCATACAAAAACTTATTAAAAATAATTTTACAATAAGTTTTGCTTATTAATAAAATCTTTAACTAGTTTCAAAATATCGATCACAGTATCACGAATTTTGGCATCAAAACCAATATTAGTTTTAGCCCAATCTTTGACCCATGGCCTAGCTAGATCCCAAATGTTGAGATTCGGATCGAGAGTAACGCCAACACCTTCAACTAAAAGAAGAGTTTTTTGTAGTAAAAGCAATTCTGGCTTGGTTTCCATGTGGTAGTTTCTCGACATTTCAATTAGGGCGGTTAGTAATTTGGCAATCGAAATATCTTTTACATCGATTCCGACAATCATTTCTCCAATTTTTCGGCACGACAAAGCAAGATCATCAATGTTGGTATCGCTTGGAACAAAGCCTGCTTCAATATGAATTTCGGCCACTTGTTGATAGTTTTTGTGTAAAAAACCAATCAAAACCTCGGCAACCGCAATGCGCGTTTTTTTATCAATTTTGCCCATTATTCCAAAATCAACTACCGCAATATTGCCATTATTCATCAAAAATAAATTACCTGGATGCATGTCGGCATGAAAAAAACCATGAACATAAACTTGCTGGAAATAAGATAGCACAAGGTTTTCGGCAATAGTTTTTTTGTCAAATGACGAGTTGTGAATTGCATCTTGATCAGAAAATGGTATACCATCAATCCATTCGCTGACCAATATTTTGTTTGTCGAATGTTGCCAAAAAATTTGTGGCACATAAAACCCTTTTATTCCTTCTAAATCTTCTTTGAGTTTTGAACCATTGGCGCCCTCGTGAAGTAGATCTAGTTCATAACGAGCAGTTTGTTTTAATAGATCGGCAATATCTTGAAGGGTTTTGCCTAAAAAATCAGAAAACGGATTCACGATTTTTATTAAAAGTTTAAGGGTAGCGATATCGCGCATCATGGTTTTTTGAATGTTAGGGCGCAATATTTTGACAGCTACTAATTTACCATTCTGTAGTTGAGCTTTGTGAACCTGAGCAATTGAAGCTGATGCGATTGGAGTAAAATTAAAGTCTTTGAAAATTTTATCAAAATCTGCACCTAATTCTTGATCTATGATTGTGATTAATTTTTTTGGACAAAAAGGTTCAATTTTATCTTGGAATTTTGACAGAGCGCTGGCTATTGTGGCTCCAACTAGATCAGCTCTTACTGATAATAATTGACCTAATTTTATGAAGGATGGCCCTGCGCTGTTCAAAAAAAAGTAGATGGCTTTGGTTTTGTTGATTAATAGAAGCGGAAGAAGTGAAATTAAAAGGGCTAGCAATCTAACAAGATTAATAAATGACAAGAACACTAGACTTAAATTTATGGCTTTGAGCCGTTGTTGAGATTTTGACCGCCCTCAGGATTGGGGATTGTTGTTGGTGAGTGGGTATCAATTTTAATTTTAGTTAAATCAACATCGACACCAGCCCATGAAAATAGGTTATTAAGGAGTTTAGATAAGATTTCTAAAACATTGGTAGACATTTCTTGGATACGACTAATAACCAATTTTAATGCTTGAGCTTCATTGCTCCTCTGTTCAATGCCAAGAATAGTGATAAGTTCGTCAACGGTTATGATATTCAAAACCAGCATAATAATAATCAATGACAAAGCTGTAGAGCTGTAAATCATTGCGATACGGATATATGTAAATGGAGTGATCATTGGAAAAGATTTGTTTTTTTGAATCTTAATAAGGGCTTTTTTAGCTTCAAGATATTTATAGCTAACTAGACAAGAATTTCAAGAGCGCTTGCCGAATTGCAACTCCTGCTGAAACCTGTTGTAAAATCACAGATTTTTCAAGATCATCAGCAAGTTTTGAAGAAATTTCAACGCCTCGATTTATAGGCCCTGGATGCATGACCAGAGCATTATTAGTAACTTTAAGTTTTTCATGATTTAGTCCGTAAAGTTTGAAATATTCTTGAGGCGATGGGATAAATGACCCGTTCATTCTTTCTTGTTGGATTCTAAGTAACATTACCACATCAGCATTATTAAGGCCTTTTTCTAATTCATTAAAAACTTCAATATTCCAATTAATTTTTAACCACTCCCTAAAATCATGAGGTACCAGAGTAGCAGGAGTTATTATGTTTATTTTGCATCCATATTTAGATAATAACTTGATATTAGAGCGCGCTACTCGCGAGTGTAAAACATCGCCACAAATTGCAATCTTTAGATTTTGTAAATTTTGTTTGTGCTTTTTGATAATGAAGCAATCAAGTAATGCTTGTGAAGGATGTTCGTTGGTTCCATCTCCGGCATTAATGAGTGAGCAACTAATATATTTTTTTAATAGTTCTACTATTCCACTTGAGTTATGGCGAATAGCAACAAAATCGGGTTGCATAGCATTGATGGTTTGAGCGGTATCAATTATAGATTCACCCTTTTTTAGCGATGATAGCGAGATGTCTAGATTAACAACTTTGGCACCCATTTTTTTGCCAGCGATCTCAAAAGACATTCTGGTTCGAGTCGAGTTTTCGAAAAAAAAGTTAATTAGTAATTTGCCATCAAGATCATGGTGTTGTTGGTGAGGATTGTTGAAGTAAAGATTTGCTGAATCAAATATTTTTTCAATTTGATTTATGTTTAGTTGGTCAATCGAAATAAGATCTTTCATGTTTTGGCAATAAGATGTTTAAAAATTTCTTCTAAATCTGGTTGTTGTGTGACGATGTCGGTGATTTGAATTTTAGAGTTGTAGACATTTTCAAGGATTTTCTCGACATGAATTTTGGCTGGATCGAAGGTAATTGAAATTTTATTTGCGGATAAGTTTTTAATATTAATTTCTGGAATTTTTGTAAATAAATTGGCGTTAACTTTGGCTTCGGAGGTAATAATAATTTCTTTGTTTGAAAGAAGTTTCATCAAATTTTCTTTAGAATCATTGGCGATTAATTGACCTTTATCAATTACGGCTATCTCGTCACACAATTGCTCAGCTTCTTCAAGATAATGAGTGGTTAATAAAATTGTTGTACCGTTTTTGTTAAGTTTTTTGACATAATTCCAAAGTTGATTACGAAGTTCCACATCAACTCCGGCTGTTGGTTCGTCTAATACTAAAATTTCGGGATTGTGAACTAATGCCTTAGCTACCAATAAGCGTCTTCGCATTCCGCCCGATAGACTTCTTGGTGTTGCTTTAGATTTATCTTTTAATCCAAGAGCTTCGATGATTTCATCGGTGCGCCTCGAGGCTTTTTTTATGCCAAAATATCCTGCATAAATTTCAAGCGTTTCGTAAACATTAAAAAACGGATCGATTATGAGCTCTTGCGGAACTATGCCAATTTTGAATTTCGTGGCCTGTTGATTTTCATCTATATCGATGCCGGCGATTTTAACCTTGCCAGAGCTTTTGTTAACTAATCCAGCTAGAATATTTATAATAGTTGATTTGCCTGCGCCATTTGGGCCTAACAAGCCAAAAAATGACCCTTTTTTGATTTTTAGATTTATAGATTTTAATGCGACTTTTGAACTTGAGTGGTTTTTTTTGTGATAAGTTTTTTCTAAATCACTAATTTCGATTGCGTAATCCATTTATAAGATTTTTCAGTTTTGGTTTTTAACCATCAATTTATTGAGATCTTTTGCTATAAAATTATTTGTTTTTCTTTGAGAAAGCTTTGTAATTCACCGCTTTGGAACATTTCTTTGACTATGTCGCAACCGCCAACAAATTCACCTTTTATATAAAGTTGAGGAATAGTTGGCCAATCGGAAAATTCTTTAATTCCTTGTCTAATTTCTGGGTCCGCCAAGACGTTAACATCAATAAAATTAACCTTAAGATTTCTTAAGATTTGTACAACCACCGCCGAAAATCCGCATTGTGGAAAATCTTTGGTTCCTTTCATAAATAAAACTACGGGATTTTGTTCAACGGCGTTAGAGATTTCTTGATTTATATTGCGCATAATTATTGGGATGAAGTTTTTAATTCAATAGCGTGAAGTTGTTTGTGCAAAACATTATCCAACGCTTTGTGAACAATTTTGTGTTGCTGAATTTTGTTTAAATTGGCAAATTGTTGGTCAATTATTTCAATTCGATAATGGTCTTTATCTCCAACGGTATCAACAACTTTTATTGTTGCGTTAGGAAAGTTTTTTAGAATCAAATTGTATAGGATTTTTTGTTCAATTGCCATTTTTAAATTTTTAAAAAATCTTAAATTAGCCCCCCAACCATGTCAATCTTGAAGGTCTAAAAAAGTCCAAAATTTTTTAATATTGTTATAACGCTTAGGCTGGCAATTACGGTGCCAACGATAATCATTAAAAGTGAAGTCGGAAGTTTAGTGGTAATTTTGGCCGCAAATGGTGCGCTAATAATTCCCCCTAATATGAGGCCAGCAATGATTTCTGGTTGATTAATGCCAACAAAAATAGCAAAAGAAAAGCCCGTTGAGGTAGTAATAAAAAATTCTGCTGAATTTACGGAACCAATGGTTTTTTTAGGTTCATGTCCACGTGATAGAAGTGTGGTAGTTACAACTGGACCCCATCCTCCTCCGCCAATTGAATCTATCATGCCACCAGCAAGAGCTAATGGAGCAATTTTTTTGGTATTAATTTTATTGTTAAAAACTCGTTTCTTTAGAGCTTTGGTAATTATAAATATCCCCATTAATGCCAGATAAATTGATATCCAAGGTTTCAAAATTTTGCCGTCTATATTACTTAATATAAATACCCCGATAAGGCCTCCAATAATTCCGGGAAAAATTAGATTTAAGAACAATTTTTTATCAATATTGTTAAGTCTCCAATGGCTTAATCCCGAGGCGCCAGTTGTAAAAACTTCGGCAATGTGAATTGAGCTTGAAGCAACTATGGGAGAAACACCTTGGCTCAATAAAAAAGTTGTGGCAGTGACGCCATAAGCCATGCCGATTGAGCCATCAATTAATTGAGCAATGATTCCGATAAAAAATGAGTTTGTGAGGGTTTTGATATTGACATCGCCATCAACCTTGAAATAAAGCAGGGTACAAATTATGGTGACTGCAAAGGTTAAAAATAAGGTTAGGATATTTTGAAATGTGGTATTGTAGTTTTTTTGATGATTAGGTTTTTTTGGCATTTTTTGTTTTGGATATTGGGGGGGTTGCCCCCCAATTAGATAATTTAAAGTAATTCTAGTTGTGATCTAACTAAAGAAGCCCCTTCTCTTTTTTGAAGAATCTTCTCTATCACCTCTATCGCGATTGTCACGACGATCATCTCTATCGCGATCACGATTGTCACGGCGATCTCTTCTATCGTCTCCTCTTCTATCATCTCCTCTTCTATCGTCGTTTCTTCTTTTATCACGGCGATCATCTCTATCACGAGAATCGTCACCACGCGAAGAAAACTCTCTTTCATCGACAATATTAGGTTTGTTAGAAATTTTATCAGAAATATCTTCGCCAGTAATTTGATCAACGCAACGGTAGCTTAGTTTAGGGCGTCCTTTTTTGTCAAATCCTATCACTTTTACTTTGACTATATCGCCTTCGTTTATAACGTCCTCGACAAATTCTATTCTATATTCTGCCAATTCAGAAATATGAACAAAGCCATCACGATTTGGAGAAATACTTACAAAGGCTCCAGCATCTATTACCTTTACGACCGGACCTTCATAGATATCGCCAATTTCTGGTTCAAAGGTAATTTCATTTATCATAGTTAAAGCTTTTTTGATAGAATCAGAGCTGTTTGAAGAGATTTTTACGACTCCAGTATCTTCGATATCAACAATTGCCCCCGAAACCGCACAAATTTCTTTTATTACCGCTCCTCTGGAACCGATTACTTCGCGGATTTTCTTTTGTGGAATGGTTATAGTTTCAACTTTTGGAACATTGTTATTGAGTTCGGTGCGGGGTGAATTAATTACGGCATCCATTTTATTTAGAATATGAATTCGTCCTTCGTGAGCTTGTTCGAGGGCTTTTTGCATAATTTCGGTAGTGATGCCATTAATTTTAATGTCCATTTGAAGCGCAGTAATACCTTCTCGAGTTCCGGCTACTTTGAAATCCATGTCACCAAGATGATCTTCATCACCCATAATATCTGATAAAATAACGAATTTTTCACCTTCTTTGATGAGGCCCATAGCAATTCCTGAAACCGGAGCTTTAATTGGCACGCCAGAATCCATAAGAGCGAGCGATGTGCCGCAAACTGTTGCCATTGAAGATGAGCCATTCGACTCGGTGATCTCAGAGACAATTCGAGTAGTGTATGAAAATTTTTCAACATTTGGGTAAACTGGGCTTATGGCTCTCCAAGCTAATTTTCCGTGACCAATTTCTCTTCTTCCTGGAGATTTTAATTGACCAACTTCACCAACTGAATATGGCGGGAAGTTGTAATGAAGCATAAATGATTCTTCGCTTAATCCAGCATCAAGAGATTCAATTAGTTGTCTATCTTTACCTCCAGCACCAAGTGTTGAAACAACCAATGCTTGAGTTTCGCCACGGGTAAATAAAGCTGAACCGTGAACTTGTGGAAGAATGCCAATTTCAATTTCAATTGGTCGAATTTGAGTGGTCGAGCGACCATCAATTCTGGTGCCGTTATCTAAAACGTCATTTCTAACTATTTCTTGTGATAGTATTTTAAAAATTGATTTTATTTTGTTCTCATCATAACCGTTTTCTGGGCTAACAAAGCGTGACTTAATATCGCTAAGAATTTGCTCTAAATCACCTGAGCGAGCTTGCTTTTCGAGTTTTTTATAAGCTTTTATTAGTCTATCACCAATAAAGTTTTTAATATTGTTTTTAAGGTCATTATTATTGTTTTGAGGTATTTGAATTTTTTGTTTACCGCATTCTTTTACTAAATCTTCAATTAATTTAATAATTGGTTGGAATGCGTTGTGTCCAAAACTAACTGCTTCAAGCATTTTTTGTTCAGATAGTTCTTTTGCCTCAGATTCGACCATTAATACTGAACTAGTTGTTCCGGCAACCACCAAATCAAGTGTACTACTTTTTAATTCTTCATTGCTTGGGTTTAGTACGAATTCGTTGTTAATGTATCCAACTCTTGCTCCAGCGACAATCATCTCAAAAGGAGCTTCAGAAATTGCTAAAGCTGCAGAGGCGCCAATTAAAGCAGGAATATCAGGATTGCATGAAGGATCATAAGATAATACTGTGCAAACTACATTGACTTCATTGTAAAAGTTTGCCGGAAACATCGGGCGAATAGGTCTGTCTATAAGCCTTGCTACAAGAGTTGCTGAATCAGATGGTTTGGTTTCTCGTTTGAAAAAGCCACCGGGGATTTTCCCAGCTGCATATGATTTTTCTAGGTAATTTACTGTGAGTGGAAAAAAATCTGCCCCTTCGGCTGCTTTTTGTGCCATAGTTACGGCGCACAGGACAGTTGTGTTGCCGTATTTCACAATAACGGAGCCGTTAGCTTGGCGAGCTATTTTGCCAGTTTCGATTGATAAGTTTTTACCATTCCAATTAATGTCTTTTTTTGTAACATTGAACATATTGTCATCTTTTTAAGTTTTAGAGGGATGTGAATAATTGCTTAATCACTTTATGCAACAAATTGCAGATTGGGAATTGAAGATTTGCTTGGTCTTACAATTATATGAATCTGTTTTGAAAAATATTTTAATACTATTTTCTTATATCAAGTTTTTTAATAAGATCTTCATAGCGTTGATTTGAAATATTTTTCAGGTAATCAAGGAGCCTTCTTCTTTTGCCAACCAAAATAAGCAGACCTCTTCTGGAGGAGTGATCTTTTTTATGATTTTTTAAATGTTCGGTGAGATTGTCGATTTTTTTAGTAAGAACTGCGCATTGAACTTCAACTGATCCGGTGTCATTTTTGGATGTAGCAAAGTCTTTTACTATTTGTTTTTTAGTTTTGGTATTGAACGGCATTTTTTAATTAATTTGTGCCTGAATAGAGAACTCAAGCTGGTTGCTAACATTAACTCAAATCATCATATTTTGTAGTGTTTTTACATCTAATGTAAATCTAGAAGTGAGCCATCTTTATAAGACTGGCCAAAGATAATTGAGTTTTTTAAGTCGTCAAGTGAAATTGTTTGGTGAATTTTAAACGCCCCAACCTCCAACCTTTTTAAATTTTCTACATATCCACACACATTATTTTTCTTACAGATATCGTGTACAAGGGTTCGAATGTAAGTCCCTTTAGAGCATTCAACCTCTAGGTCA
>Ga0194130_10007524_pt1 | contig 11984 bp, 11 predicted proteins | sample TA2KigsurfametaG_FD_160084 | JGI IMG/M metagenome (GOLD analysis project Ga0194130, IMG submission 160084) | Freshwater microbial communities from Lake Tanganyika, Tanzania - TA2015050 Kigoma 12 surface | ecosystem: Environmental > Aquatic > Freshwater > Lake | place: Tanzania: Lake Tanganyika... | reverse complement strand
CTCTTGGTATCCGGTGTGTCCGCACAGCCGGCGGTGATCACACTGGCGATACATCCAGAGACAACGGATCGCAGCATCATGAGAGATTCAAATCCTACCCGTAGTATCGGGAGTGATGGCGTTTGGAAAACTCTGTGGTGTCGCGCTTCGGACCACCCTGCGAGCAGGGATGTTGTGGCTTGCGGGTTGTTCCGCAGCGCCCGAGTATCGACTCCCAGACGGGGCGGTCTATCCCTATGGCCCTGAGAGGGCAGCCGTTCACAGGCTTTCACGCTTGCAATTCGATGGAGCCGGCCTCGTGACTGGAGCTGTTGTTTTCATTGAGTTTTGCGATCAAGATGGAGAGACGTGTCGCGGAATCGGTGATGTGGAAGTGGTGCTCTTCGTGCCAGGGCGCGAGCCGAAGTCGAAGCGGCTGAATCTCGATAGCACAAATGGAAACAACGCCGAGTGGAACCGCGCAGTCCGCATGTATGAAGTCGCCTTCACGATTGAACCGGGTATCAAAGGTGGAGAGACAGCTGACGTGCGTGCTGAGTCGAGATGGAAACGCGGGACAAAGCCTGCTGTCATGGATTCGCGACAGTTGGACGCACTCCCGGCACAGTGACCGCTCCGGGATCGTTGGGTACAACCCGTGATGCACCCTGTGCATCATCCTGATACTTGCGTTCATACTTGTCGCGCAGCAGCGTCTGATGACTCTGGAGTTGCACGGGGCTCCCATCAACCCAAGCGGCAATCACGGATGAAGTCACCTCGAATGGGTCGCCAGAATGAAGGAGCAGCGTGGCACTGCGCGTCGCAGCGATGGTGCCGTAACGGTCTGCGGCTCCGCACAGTTCCGCGGGAATCCGTGTGATGGCTGCCAGCGCCTCTTCACGCGGCATGCCAAAGGCCGCAGCCATGGCGGCATGGTGGGCAATATTGCGATCGTTGCTCGGTTCATCACCACATGCAATAACCACTGGAATACCCCGCGCCGCAAGCCGAGCGGGCAGCGTGTACGCATCGTCATACGACTGGTGTGCGAACCGCGGCAGTTGCAGCGTGCCGAGGACGATCACCGGAACCCGATGCTGCACGAGCAGATCCGCGACCGCCTCAGCACCCTGGCCTCCGACGATCACGGGACGGAGCTTTCTACGTGTTGCCCAAAGCACAGCAGATTCGATCTGTCCAGCGCTCGCTGCTGAAATCAGCAGAGGACGCTTTCCTGAAAGCACATCCTCAAGGTGGCTGAAGCGCGCATCGAGAGGCAGTGAAGGATCTGCGGCACGCGCACGAATCGAAGCGGCAGCCGCGTCGAAAAAGTCGTCCATTCTGCGCAGTGAATTGATGCGCTGTCGTTCCTGCTCCTTCGCGCTCGTGCTTGCGTACCAAGTCGGTGCTGGTTCGGTCGCGGGCCACTCTATGCAGGTGCCCGCATCCGGCACAATGGTCATCTGCTCGTTGGTCCATCCGTTCAGGCGAATGAGACTGCTTTCGCCGCAGACTTGCCCACCTTGCGGGAACACCCAGGCCAAAAGAACACCGCCGAGCCGCGCAACCGGGAATAGGCTGCTGTCGGGATTGACGGCAACCCATGCACTCACCTCGGGGTGGAATGGTCCGAATTCGCTCCTGTCATCGGTTGCGCGGACGGCCTGCACTTCAATGAGTCCAAGCGTTGTGGCGCTTGAAATGAACGCTGGCGTGACATGCTTTCCACTGCCGTCGATGCGTATGGCATCCGCAGCGATGGGTTGACCATCGGCTGCATGCGGCGCACCTTGGCCCACACACACGATGTGATCACCCTGGAGAAGCACGAACCCATCGGTCAGTGCCGATTGCCCAGAAACGGCGGTGTGCACTGTGGCATGTTCAATCACCGTCTGTCGCTGCGTCGCTGTGGGTGCGGGCAACATTGTGCTTTGGGCGAGTGTGGACGCCACAAGGAGCGGTGTCATGTTCAGGGCGGCCATGCTGATCATGGCGCTGCCTCCACGCATCCACAGTCACCGCGCGAGAAGATCGATTCAAGCGGTCGCCCACTCCGCCACCAACCAAGCAGAAATGCCTCGCGTGTACTCATCATTCGACTGAGCAACCGCTGCGGTGGCGCGGCGGGTTGATCTGTCGTTCCTTCTTCAGCATCATCGGATCCGTCGCCAACAGATGCATCGCCTCCAGCCATCGGTCCTACGCCACGAGCGCCCTCACGCGATGAACCCCGCGGCTTTCGTTCGGCGGCCATTGCCAGAATGAGCTCGCGTCGCTCCTTCTCTCGCTTGGGTCGCAGCGCCAGATCAACTGTGCGATCAAAATGAAGTGCGCCATCGATCCAAGTCTGCTGACACACACTCATCGGACTGAGTGGATCCCCCGACCACAATGCGAGATCCGCATCCTTGCCTACCTCGATGCTGCCTGTGCGTTCACCCATGCCGATCTGACGCGCGGGATGAATGGTCACGAAGCGGAGTGCTGTCGCAGGATCCAGTCCGCCGTACTTCACGGCCTTCGCAGCTTCCACATTCAGCCTGCGTGCCAGTTCATTCGAATCGGAGTTGAACGACACGATGACATTTTCGTTGTGCATGATCGCACCCGCCCACGGGATTGCATCCATGACTTCCATCTTGTACGCCCACCAGTCACTGAAGCATGACGCTCCGGCACCGTGGCGAGCGATGGCATCGGCGACCTTGTAACCCTCGAGCACATGCTGCAGCGTGCCAACGCGGAATCCGAAGTCATCCGCCAGACGCAACAGCATGAGAATCTCGTCCTGCCTGTACGAGTGGCAGTGAATGATGCGCTTGCCCTCGAGAATCTCGGCAAGTGTCTCCATTTCGAGATCTTCGCGCACGGGTGCGAGGCGAGTGCGATTCGGATTGGAATGGAAAGCGACCTGCGAAGCGCGGTATTCGCGCGCCGCTTGAAAACGGTCACGGAGGTAGGACTCGACACCCATCCGGGTCTGGGGATATCGGTCTCGCGGCCGTACGACATTCTCGCCGAGGGCAAACTTGATTCCGGGCTTCGCACTGGAAGCGGGCCACGAAGAAAGCGGAGAACCCCACTTGAGCTTGACCACACTGTTCTGCCCGCCGATTGGATTCGCACTGCCGTGCAGTTGGTTGACGCAGGTCACGCCGCCGGCGAGCTGGCGATACCAATTCACGTCATCGGGATTGACAACATCTGCGATGCGCACCTCTGCTGTGCAGGCCTCGGTTGCCTCGTTTACGGATCCTTCCACACCCGTATGGCTGTGGCAGTCAATCATGCCTGGCGTGAGATGCATGCCCCTGCAGTCGATCGTGCGGAGGTTCGCGGGAGCTTTGAGCCCCTTCCCGATCGCAGCGATGCGCCCACCCTGCACGAGTACATCACAGTCGAGCACGATGCCATCCGCGGCACTGGTCCAGACTGTCGCCGACTTGAAGAGAACATCCTCGGCATGTGGCGGTGCAGGCTGACCAAAGTCGCCAAAGGGCGCCGTGATAGCGATGGCAGGCCGTGGTGTCGGCCAGCCGTCATCTTTGGAGTCAATCTTTGCGTCATCCTTTGCGTCATCCGTCTTTTCGGCATCATCCGCCGTCACAGCGACTGCATGGAAGGTCACACGCTTGCCATCCTCACACTCTGCCTCCAGCGTGATCGCGCCTTCATCGCTTCGGAAGTTGCAGCGGAGCATGCCGGGTAGATCAAGCGCCGTTCCATCGATGATGCAGGAACCCTGAAGCGGCTGCAGAAGCACTTGCCGCGCGCTGGAAACGCTGCGCTTTCCCCCATCGAGCATCGTTGTGATCGTGATCGTTTTCTTGCGCGGGTTGATTTCGAGCAGGCGCGATTGCCCGGATGCCAGCACGATCGATGTGCGCGTTGGCCCGACAAACTCGCGCGGCGGAGCGCCATCCGACCCACCTATCGTGTCGATACGTCGTCCCGCAACCCACACCTGCACCATGCGCGATGTCGGTGCAAAGAGTGGCCCCTCGCTGACTGTGAGGTTCGCGGACTTGCCGACCTCGATCGTTCCAATCGTGTCGGTGAGACCGAGCAGCGCAGCGGGCTCCGTCGTCAGGGTTGCGATCAGTTGTGATTCGGTCAATCCTGCGACCATTGCGTCACGGACGCGCGCGGGAAAATCACTTCGCTTTTCAAGCCGCGTCGTGGTCAATGACACGGGAACGCCTGCGGCAATGAGCCTTGAAGGGTTCGATGGCGCGGTTGCCCACGCTGCAAGATCCGTGAATGAGAGGCTTTCCGACTGCCGCTCTGAAGGAACTTCCACGGCAGCAGGGAATCGAAGCGGCACCACGGTCGGGACTTTCTGTGCTGCAAACTCATCGAGATGACGGAACTCCTGACCACTCGCCAGCACAACGACACCGACGCCGCAGTCACGTCCAATGTCACATGCACGAAGTGGTTCCAACCAGCTCCCGCAGTCGAAGAACACGCGGCCGCCTTCCGCGGCTGATGCGAGAGCGTCAAGGGTTGGAGAAGCGGTGGGGGGTGCGTTCAACTGTGGGTGACGTTCCCATGCCTGTGCACTTTGCTTTCGCCAACGGGCATCCCGCAGCGTCTGACGGATAAGGGCAACCACGCCCATCTGCGACTGTGGATAGATGTTTGTTCGATCAGCGTCCCACCGACCCGCCATCTCGTCGCGTGCACGGCTCATGCCCACAAAGGGACCGACTCCATCACCGATGATGCGCACCGCATCTCGATTTTCGCCGAGCAGTACAACGCTGCCGCTCCCACGAAAGATGCCGCTGCTCGGATAGAGCGCGGCGACGGTGAAGCCAAGTGAACGCAACTCACGTAGCAGATCGCTTGAAGGTGGTGCAAGATCCTGCGCGCGAATTTGCGGCGTGACCTGCGGATTCCAGTGTGCAGCCGCATCGCTCGCAGCAGTCTTGGCGGCTGCGGTCGAGTCGATCAACAGGCACGGCTCGATGAAGCCTGCCGTGACGGTCCACGCGCGTCCGTCGTGCTCCGTCGCGCCAGCAGGAACCGGAGTGGAAGCGCTTGGGCCGACTGCAATGATCTTGCCGTCGCGCATCACGATCGTGCAGTCGTTGACCTTTTGATGGGGCGTGACGAACGCAGTCGTGTGTGTGATCGCGTCCCAGCGGATATCCGCAGGCCGCATGCCGTTTTCGGGGGCAAGTTGTGCGGTCGCCTGCGAACTGCAGACGATCGACGCTGCGAAGCCGCAGCGCAGGATCATCTTTCTCAAGGGATACGGAGTGTACGGCTTCGGAGGGGGAAAACGGCCGACTCTATCCGTGGTGCGTCCGCGGCGCCCACGACGCTCAATGCTCGCGAAGTTCGCCGAGCATCTTCTCGATCGCTGCGTTCAACCGCTCGGGAGTGTCGCACTGTCCCTCCGCGATTAGCTTCTTCATCTGAGCCACACGATCCTCGCGGACATCGGGCAGGGCCTTGATTGCCGCAACACACTTCGCAACAGCGCCGTCTGCGAGGCGATCAAGATTTGATGGAGTGGTCGTGACGGAATCGGTCGGCACGTCGGTGTGACCGCCGATGCCTGGCTTGGGCGCCTGAGTGTGCTTGGACATGACGCAACTCCTTCGACCGCCGCCTCAGGTCCATCCTCAGCATCGGCCCAACTGTTCCGCGACTTCCGTGTGGTGAGCCCTCAACGGACTCCAAGGTAACTGTCGGCACTCCTCGTTCCAATACTTCAATAAATGAAAGATCGTTGGCCCGACGAGTTATGATCCTAGGGCGATGACCGGCTCTGAGGCATTTTGGATCGGAGCCTCGACCATAGCTCGGGCTGCTGTGGTCGTGACGATCGCGTTTTTCGGGCTTGGATGCGATTCTGCAGCTCAAAAAGACAGGAAGAGAGTGACTCAGGAGCAGGATCCGCAGTCCCTTTCCTTCGATAGTGATCTCGATCTGGATGCATCGCCGAGCCTCACCTCGTCCGGAGGCGGCGCTGGGGCGCCCCAAGGTGGACGTGGAGCGGTGGATCCGAGCCAGAAGTCGGGGGCAAAGGGCTCCTTTGCAATCCCGGGAAGTCCGAATGCTGCTGCGGTATCGGCTGCCGATCGCCGAGCCGCCGGTACTCGATCAGCCGTCGACAAGTCGGCAGGGTCTGCCGCTGCTGCCGACGCAACCCTTCTGGGTGATGCGCAGGGCGGTCGCTGGGGGGTTCTGCTTCTGAGTTTTACGGGCGAGGAGCACCTCGAGTCGGCCAAGGCGGCATGCCGCCAGCTTCGACAGCGGTATCCGCTTCTGAAGGATTCGTACGTGCGTGAAAAGCCCAATGGATCCGTTGTGCTCGTGGGGCGCTTCCATGCGGTCGACGATCCCGCGGCGAAGCCACTGGCCAAGCAAGTCCAGGCTCTTCAGGATGGCGATGAGCGCCCATTTGCCCGCTCCTTCCTGACGAGGGTAGAGCCAGCCAAGCGAGGGTCCAGCGGTGCGCTCGAACTTCGCCGACTGCGCGAGGAGAACCCCGATGTCCGCGAGTTGTATTCATTGGAGGTTGCGGTTTGGAGCGACTTCGGCTCCGGCGAGATCTCGCTCGAGGAGATTCGGCGGCAAGCAGAGTCTCACACGAAAAAGTTGCGTGCGCAGGGATACTTGGCGTTCTACCAACACGATGATGACAAGCGCATGAGCATGGTGACAGTCGGTGCATTTGGCAAGGATGCATATGACGCAAAGACCATGGTCTATTCCGATGAAGTCGAAGCCATCCGAAAGAACTTTCCAAAACTGCTCGTCAACGGCGAGGAGTTGCTGCGTCCTGTGATGCGCGGATCAAAGGAAGTGACTCCAGAGCGTCCCATCCTGATTTTGGTGCCCAACTGATGTCAGCACGACAGCCCGCAAAGAAAGGACCACGAACGCGTGCAGCAGACGAGCCGCCGCCTGTGGGCGGTGATGCGATCGTCGGAACGATGGCCGTTGCAGCGATAGATCGTCCGCTGTTTGGCATGGAGCGAGCATTCGGCACGCTTGGGTCGGCGCTTGCAACGGGTCACTGCCCGCACGCTTGGATTTTTCACGGGCCGTCTGGGATTGGTAAGTGCACGGCAGCGATGCGATTTGCCGCAGTGCTCGTCGACCCGCAGTCGAGTAGCGCAGAGCGCGCGGCTTGTGCGCCGCTGCGGCAGTCGCGCAGTGCAGATCTGCTTCGTGCGGGTACGCATCCCGATGTGCATCTCATTCGTGCGGATCTGGCAGGGTCGAGTGCAGACCGTGAACTCCGCGACCGCAAGCAGGTGAATATTCCCGTGCAGCTGTTGCGCGAGCACATGATCGGAGGGTCCAGTAGTTCAGGCGTGCAGATCGAGGGTGCAATTTTCAAATCCAGTGTCCTGGGTGCGGGCAAGGTGTTCATCATCGACGAGGCCGAACGACTGGAAATGGATGGGCAGAATGTTCTCTTGAAGGTGCTCGAAGAACCGCCCGTGGGAACATTCATCGTGCTCGTTACGAGCAGCCTTGATCGTCTGCTCCCCACGATTCGTTCGCGCTGTCAGTCGATTGGATTTTCTCCGCTGCACGGCGAGCACATGAAGCAGTGGCTGGACAGCAATCTCGGTGAGGTGACGGGAGGGCACCGTGTATTTGTGGAGCAGTATGCAGCGGGTTCGCCCGGCGCAGCCGTGACGGCCGTTGCAATGGATTTGCAATCCCTGCACGGCAGGATCGTTCCCATGATGGATCGACTTGAGCGGGGGGCGTGTCCACTGGATATGTCTGATCTCATGAACGAGTTCGCAGCTGAGGCTGCGGAGGCGGCAGTGAAGGCGAATGAGAACGCAAGCAAGGAGGCCGCCAATCGCCGCGCGGCCGGCATTGTGTTCTCCGTGATCGGTGCGGAGGTTCGGCGCCGCATACATGCTTCGGCAACACAGCCGCAGCGGCTTCGCTATTGGGCACGCGTGCCGATGGTGATCGCAGATACCGAGCGCATGCTGCAGGCGAATGTCAACCAGAAGTTGGCGTTGGCAGAGTTCGTCGCGGCCTGGGCTGCATTGGACGTGCCGCAGGCGGGCGTGGCGCGAGGACAGCGCACGTGAGCGAGTCGATCGAGGTGGAGCGTGTATTCCTGCTCCGAGGGATGCCCGATCTCGTCGCTGCGGACTGTTGGCGGATCGAGCAGGGATACCTGGTGGGTGCAGAGGCTGTTGGCGGACGCCTTCGCCGAACCACAATGCCTGATGGATCGGTGGTGCACCATCACACCCAGAAGCTTGGCAGCGGACGGGTGCGAGTCGAACGTGAGACGACGATCGACAGTCATGCTTTCGATGCCCAGTGGGGCAACACACACGGAAGGCGAATCAGCAAGATTCGCCATCGTGTGCCCTTCGATGGTTTGATCTGGGAAATCGACCAGTTCACGGACCTGCCGTTGGTGCTTGCGGAGGTGGAACTGCCGAGCGAACATCACCCGCTGCGGATTCCCTCCTGGTTGGAGCATCTGATATGCCGTGAGGTGACTGAGGACGATCGTTATCGCAATTTCATGTTGGCCGTTCATGGACCGCCCGATGAGTCGGCGACCCGATAGACTGCAGCGCCTCGGAAAACGACCCATGACAACGTTCCAGTGCAAGATCGTGACTCCCGCAGATTCGGTCCTTGACGAAGAAGCCAAGTATGTGACCTTTCAGGCATTTGATGGGCAGCGTGGTGTCATGCGGGGTGCATCGCCGTTCCTCGCCAAACTCGGTGGCGGTCAGTGCCGCATCGACACGGCGTCCGGCACTAAGCGGTACGTCCTGAACGGTGGATTTGCACAGATGAATGCCGACACGCTGGTGCTGCTCGCAGATGGTGCGGAAGAAGTGGGGTCCATCAAGCTGGATGAAGCAACAAAGCGCGTCTCGGAGGCGGATGCCAAGGTGACGGCGCAGAACGACAAGCCGCTGACGTTGGCGCAGCGCGAGAAAATCGAATCGGAGCAGTCGCTTGCGCGTGCGCGAGTCGCGGCTGTGCGCCGGGCGTGATCATGGTTGGACCAGGAAAGTCTGGGGAGCCAACGCAATCCGCTGCGCGCGGAGAACATGCCGGGCACGAGGGAGTCTCACAGGAAAGCGCGGGGGCACCACCCGAAGTCCCGTGTTCGGATCAGCCCCTTGCGCGCCGCATCGAAGCGCTCGTGTTTGCCGCTGATCGGCCGTTGCCGGATGGGCGCATTGCGGATCTGCTCGGCATCGCCGGGCAAGCGAAGGTTGGTGCGGCGATTCGCGAGGCGATTGATTCGCTGAACGCTGGATATGCAACGGCGGCGAGTGCGTTTCGCATTGAGCAGGTTGCGGGTGGCCGTCAGGTACTGACACAGCCCACCTTCGCGCCCGTGGTTGCACGGCTTCGTGGTGAACGGCAGCAAGCGCGTCTGACGCAACCTGCGATCGAGACGCTCGCCATCATCGCCTATCGCCAGCCGATTCAGCGGTCGGAGATCGAAGCAATCCGTGGTGTGGCGTGTGGTGAGGTTCTTCGAGGGTTGCTGGAACGGCGCTTGGTGCGAATTGCGGGGCGTGCCGAAGAACTGGGCCGTCCGATGCTGTATGGCACGACGAACGAGTTCCTCAAGGTGTTCGGACTCGGCAGCCTTGCGGATCTACCGCAGTCTCGCGAACTCAAGGTCTGAGCTTTACACCTCGGGAGCGGGGGATGCAGTGAATCCCGCGGCCGCTGTGACGCATCAAAGATGCTCACGAAGTCGCTGCGAGTCATTCCGTTGTCAGTTGTGCTCAGCGCCGTCGGCGCCGTTGTCCAAACACTCCCGCCAAACAGACCAGCGCCGCTGCTCCGGGCGTTGGAACCGCCTGAAAGGCAACGGTGCTTGTGAAACTCGCCTCTGCACCGGCCGATAGGCGCATCGAGAAGCGGAGCGACATGGAATTGGTCACGCTTCCGCCGTACAGCGGGTTCGAGAAACCGAAATTACCAATGGATATGACCTGAAATGGTTGCGCAAAGAACAGTGCGTTGTTCAGTTCCGACCGAACCACACCATTGTCGGCACGTGCTTCCCAGAGTGGTCCATTACTCGTCAAGCTCCCCAGGAGTGTTGATCCGTTTACAAATTGTCCGCCGAGCGAACCACTGACCGAGAGAGGGCCACCGGCAGTTCCACCCATGTTGATGACAACGCTGAAGTCCTGGGCAGCCGATGTGTTGTTCCGGACCACGATGTTTCCATTTGCAAATCCACTCTGCGTTGAGTTATTCCATCCAAAGGTGTTGTTGGTCCACGAGACGGATGCCGAAGGTGTGCTCCAAGAGCCCGTGGCAGCCCAAGAAGTCGTCGAAACTTGAGCAAGAGTGTTCGACACGGTCCCCGTGCCCGCGGAAGAAGAAACACCGATGGAGGTCCCTCCTATGACAAAGGCTGCGCTGCACGGCATTGCAAGGAGGATCGCGGCTGTCGACCCACACGCGAGTGTGTACTGATTGGGAATCACTGATCTCATCTATCTCCGACCCTTTCTATCTGCATCGACAAACTTTCCGAGGGATGTCACCCCGTTGTTGGCGATGCCTCTCTTGTTAATACCGCCGGCGCTGTCTCATCCCGCCAAAAATCGCAGCGACCAGCAGGGAAGTTGGACCCGGAACTGGATTTGCCACAAAGACACTAGAGAACGACACGGAATCGCCAGCACTCAACGAGAAGGCAAAGCGAATTCCGATTGTCATGTTGATTGCAGGTCCCGCAATGGGGGTCGGGAAGCCAAAGCTGCCACCCGTGAACGAGGAGGTACCGTTTGCAACGGAGATCTGGTGGCTCGCATTGGCCATCAAACCTTGGACGACCGAGCCATCAGCCAACGCGGAGAAGGCGAATCCACCACCCATAGAAGTGAGGAGTGCGGATCCTGATCCATTGGCATCGGTCAAAGTGCCCGCAACCTGACCCGAAATCAAGCTTGCTGTGAGCGCAGGCTCGATCGGCAACACAAAGTCGATGACGTACTCGCGAGAAACCGAGGTCTCGTTCGTTACAGTAAATGTTCCGGTCACGAACGGATCTGGATCAACGAGGTATGTCCAAGACAACATACTGCCCGAAGTCGAGCCGTACGACCCAGAAAACAGCCACTCCGTTTGGCTCACCTGTTGTACGGATCCGAAGTCGGCGGCAGCTCCACCACCCGCAACCCCATCAGCCGCCATGTTGAAGCTGAATCGGGGAGCCTCAACCCCAGCGGACGCTTGCGATGTCACCAAAGTGATACCGACGCCCAAACAAATGAAGAATCTCATAGTCCCTTCCCTTCCCTAATTAATACGAAGGCGCAACGGCACCTCCGCGTTCCCTTTACCTACCGCAAAGTAATCCCAAAAGAGCATGTGTCAAGCGAAATCCAACAAACATTTTTCATTCAAACAAATTTCACAAGAAACATCGCTCGCATTGGCCTGTCTCGACCGTCGGACTATCCCGCCCCAAGTCCATCACAATGGCCAATAAGCACACACTCCTCGATCGCCTGCCACATTTCCGCGACGGTAGAGGCAGTTCTGAACTGTTCACGGAGTGGCTTGATGCCTGGCATGCTCTTTCCATACCAACCCATGCGCAGTTTCATCGTGTGGAGCGCATGTCGTTCTGAGTAGCCGCGCTCTTCAAGCAGTGCAAGATGACGCCGCACCATCATGAGCTTCGCGTGAAGTTCAGGCTCACGAAGGAGCGTCGGATCAGGCTTCTGCATCTGCAGCAGTTCCCACGCGTGGCGGAAGATCCATGGGGTACGAAGTGCGCCGCGACCAATCATCACGCCATCACAACCTGTCTCACGCAGCATCGAGATGACATGCATTGGTTCAGTGATGTCGCCGTTGCCGATGACGGGAATACCGCGGACGGCATTGACGACTTCACCGATGCGCGCCCAGTCGGCTTTCCCAGAGAAGAATTGAACCGTCCACCGTCCGTGCACAGTGACTGCTTGGATGCCGATGGACTCGAGATCGCGTGCAAGTCT
>Ga0194130_10007523_pt1 | contig 11985 bp, 9 predicted proteins | sample TA2KigsurfametaG_FD_160084 | JGI IMG/M metagenome (GOLD analysis project Ga0194130, IMG submission 160084) | Freshwater microbial communities from Lake Tanganyika, Tanzania - TA2015050 Kigoma 12 surface | ecosystem: Environmental > Aquatic > Freshwater > Lake | place: Tanzania: Lake Tanganyika... | reverse complement strand
TCCTCCACTAGATCCTCCACTAGATCCTGAAGAACCTCCACTAGATCCTGAAGAACCTCCACTAGATCCTGAAGAACCTCCACTAGATCCTCCACTAGATCCTGAAGAACCTCCACTAGATCCTCCACTAGATCCTGAAGAACCTCCACTAGATCCTGAAGAACCTCCACTAGATCCTCCACTAGATCCTCCACTAGATCCTCCACTAGATCCTGAAGAAGCTCCTCTAGAACCCACACCAGATGCTAAACTAGCTGCGGCACCTAGAGCTACGTTTGTAGCGGCACCTAGAGCTACGTTTGTAGCGGCACCTAGAGCTACGTTTGTAACAGCACCCAGTAGGGATCCCCTAGTGCCAGCAAATTGTCTAGCAATTATATCTCTTCCGATAAAAGTTCCTGTAAATACTCTTGCACCCCAAGTTTGGTCACCTGGAGCAAGATTACCCTCTAATGCATCACAATTTGCAATATTAGATTTGAGATTAATGGCATTTCCAGATTTTAGAGTAATATTTTTTCCTGCAATGAGTTCTATGTTTTCATCTGCATTTATAGTCACACTTGCACCTCTAATCTTTATTTGCCCATTTTTTTCGGCAGTTATGGTAACATCTCCATTTTTCCCGGTGATAACAATATCTATACCAGTTGATCTTGACTTTTGTCCACCAATAATCTCTATACATTGGTCATTATAAATGTGTAGTATTCCACCTTCGGACATTCCTATTAATGAAATGTCATTATTATCTGAAACTGCATAAAGATCATAAACCTCACATCCGTTTAATCCCATTTGGGGATTTGCCATATCAAGACGAAACTTAGGTCCAAAACTTGTAAAGTTTCTTCCTTCCCAATTTTGGCTTGGTCTTTGTGGCATTATTTTTTAATACAGTAAATTATTTGTTTAATGTCACCTTGGAAATCATCTGATATTGTCTTAAGTACTGGAATAAGTATCGCTCCAGATCCAGTTTCACTCTCTACTGTTATTTTTGGATAATCAGTAATCTCAATAAGATTTCCTTGTCCTTGATTATTTATAGACGTGATTTTGATCGAAACAATAGATCCATTACCATTTGTTTTGATTGAATAAGTATTGCCGACAGTATCTCTAACGATATCAGTATTCTTATAACCAAAACCAGGTTCAACAATGGTTGGCGAATTATCTGCAATATATTTTGTGGTTAAATCTCCTTCAGGATAATTAATTGGATAGTTTTCTCCAGGAGAAACAATATATATTTTCTCAAGCACTCCACTTTCATTGATTACAGACCTAGCAACTGCACCATATCCCTGATTACAGTTATCAACAATTTCAACAAATGGTGGGAAACTATACCCAGATCCTCCTTGTAATACTTCTATACCTATTACAGATGCTGTTTTTACTAATTCCTCTTCAACTATTGCACCAAGAATAACCCTAGCTGTTGCGCCAACTCCCCCACCACCAAAAATATTTACAGTTGGTCCAGAACATCTTACTGGTGGTCCAGTATAACACGAACTTAGTAAACTATTAAACTCTGAAGATGAAACTCTTGGATTAAAAATATCAAAAGCACCGATAGAGGATGTTAAACTATTAACTACTTCACCTGCATTGATTAGAGATTGTCCAATACTATTTGCTCTTGATGCTGTCTCCATAATCTGATTAAAATCTATACCTCTTGATTGTTTTGCCCCCTTACCAATAACCCAAAGATTTGTTTGTGAGTTGTAATCTACTGCGGTTTCATTACAAGAAAGAATAGATGCTAAACCTGCGATTCCTCCACCATTTGATCTTAAAAATCCCTCTACATTGAAACCACCAGATATAGATGAAACTGCACCCATCGCTGAGGATAATGCACTAGAAATATTACCAATAATTGAGTTTACCAAAGATCCGACAACTTGTTCCCCAACGCAAGAAACAAAGTTTAGAACGTTATCAACAACAGAAGTTAAAATATTTTTGATTACATTAAAAAGTCCAGAGATAATATTATTAATAACACATGGTAACAAATCTTGAATTGTCTGAATTGGTAAAACCATTGCAGTTTGTGCTGCAACTCCTGCTCGGTGAGCAATCGCACTGTTTAGTGTTGCTGCTAAAACTGTGGCATAAACTGTATCATAGAGTAATTTTAATCCAGAGTTCAAAACTGGTGCAAGTCCTTTATATAATCCATTTACCATAGATCCAACCATACCACTTGATATTTTTCTAATCTTTTCTGATATTTTTCCAATTTCTTCATTTAAGATCCTTCTAATTTCTCCTGTTGCATTTTGTATTCCATTAGTAATTGCCTGAACTTTTCTCATAAGATTATCAACTTCAGTCACTATTTTACTTACAGTGCTATCTGCCTTTCCACTTGCAAAATCAATAACATCACCTATTGCACTATAATAACTAATCTCATCTCTTCCTATTTTTCTTGCTTGATCAACTGAGATTGTTCTTGGAGATTTTTGTGCGGAAGTATTTTGTTCATTATTTTCAACTGCTTTTAAAGTGCCATTTGGTTTTGAAATATTATTGGTATACCCAGTAAATGGTTGAAATGGATTTTGATAGTCTTTAGATGGTACTTGAGAAGTTCTTCCAAAACATCCCATGATAACAGGAATTTGTGCATCATCACCATCAAGAAAAAATCCAAATACAACATCACCTTGCCGAACCTTTATATTTGTTGCATTATTACATGCCCCAGTTCCATCTGTTGTTGATAATAAACACTGTGCCCAAGGAAGATCTTCATCTGGTAAATCTACTGTACTATGTGGGTGATAACCCATGATTCTGACTTTAACTCTATTTCCCCAACCACCACCATTTGCCTGGCTTCCCTGTGTAGATATCGGTGGAATCTGCCCTATCCACCAACGGAAACCATCTCTTCCTAAAAACTTACTTTGAACTAAAGAACTCTCTAACATTTTTATTCCTTATTATTTGTTCCGTAACGTCCAAATGTATCACGGACTAAAGTCATCGATGTATAAGAACCGTTAGTATCAAAGTGATGACATAACTCTTTAATCATATATAGACCACTTTGTTCTTGATCAAATTCTTTTCCATCTTCTCTACTTATTTTTGGAAACTGACACTCAATCAAATCACCAGCATTTAAGTTTGTGTTTGATGGAATGGTCATATTTACTGTCTGAGTAAACAGTACATTATATCTCATAAGTGCTTGCGATTGATACTTGAAAGGATCTGCATTTTCATCTTTTGATACATCTCTTTCCATTGTACCAACGTCTAAAATTTGTGTGATCATACGAGAAGGGATATCTCCCAAAGTTTGATTAGATCCAGCAGAAACTTTTGGTAGTTTTACTTTTTTACCAAGATTCTTTGAATCATTTACATAATTTTCTAACTTAAATATTCCTTTCTCGGGACTTGTAAACTCAAACGTTAATGGATTATAGAACATTCTATAGCTAGAATATGTTCCTAATCTAAGTTTTTCTAGTAAGTTTTGATTTCTATTGATGGAATAATCTAAAATATTGAATGAGTTATCAGTTTCTGATTCAGATCCAATAACTTCAGTGTAAACATACCTTGCCTTTGGTTGTTGTGTGATTAATTTATCGATAGATTTAAAATGAAACCCTTCTTTTGTTTGATAAAAAACAAATCCAGCAGTTGCATTTTTAGATGCTAACTCTGGAACTGATTTAGAAGCTAACCAAACTAGTACAGTAAATGGTTTTCTAAGATTACCAATGAATCCGTACTTATTTTGGGTTTTATCAACATCAATCTTTTTATTTGTTTTCAAGTAGTCTTTAATAATCGTTTTTACCGAAGTATCGATTGTTGAAGATGTTGGATATTTTTTTGCAACTCTTGAAGTTTCATTTGTGATTGCCTCTCTTGATACCAAATTCAATACAAACATTTCTCGTTGCGATTCACTGAGAATATTTGAGACATTTGAAACATACAAATAATCATCTGGTTTTTTAGAAAAATCTAGTCCAGGATTTGTTTTTGAGTTTCCTGTTATTTTGAGTGCAACTCTTTCTCCACCCCTGAGTGGTAAACCGTTGTATATTGATTGTAAAGCACCATCACTATTTCCTTTCCTATCAGCAGGTTGAATGGCATCTCCAGTATTGGTAACAACTATTTTTGCAGTAATAGTTGGTGAAAATATATCTTCATAGTAATCTACTGAAACTGCTCCAAGACGAATATCAACTGATCTTTTTTGATCATTTGATTCTATTCTTATTTCTTCGTATATGGATTTTTTTGCTGACATTTAGGTATATGCTAACTCTAGCAGTAATCTTTGAGTTGTGAATTTATTTAACATCATTTCAGCAGAAACTGGAATAGATAATGATTTATTTCCTCCACCAGCACCAACTGGTACTACTGATGATGTTCCTGGTTGCTGGACAACCACAGTTGGTCCAGATCTGTCTGGAGAACTGGTAAGAGATGATGCTCTCATTTGTTGTTGTCCCGATTCTGGTGAAGAAATCTGGGCAAGATTTTGAGTTCCAGTGGGTGCTGGAGGAGCAACAAATCCTTTTGGTGCCGATCTGGTAAACATAATAAACTCGACATATGGACTTGGATCTCTATCACCACCATATGCAAGTTGTTCAGGAGTTTCATTAAATCCATGAGCTTCCAAGTGAACATGAGGTCCAGTTGTTCTAGTTCCACTATTACCACTCTGAGCAAATGGGCTTCCTGCAGGAATGTTTCCAGATTTTATTAAAATTTTACTTAAGTGTGCAAATCTGAGCATTACACCTAGATCAGGAACTCTAACATCAATTAGATTTCCATACCCACTCTGAGTTCCTGCATATGCAACAGTGGCAGGATATTTGCATGAAATGTAGATTCCAATGTCCATAGCAATATCTAAACCACCGTGCCAGGCACTTCTACCACTAATAGGATCAAATCTTTGCCCTCTCAGACTTGAAACAGAACCTACATTTTGTATAGAATCTCCTCTTTTATATCTTTTAGATTGATTAATCGAAGATGGTGGAGTCGGAGATGTTGGAGTCGGAGATGTTGGTCTTGGTGCTGGTGGTCCAAGAGGAGTATCTTTCGCCTTATACATTATATCTATTTGCTCTTTAGTATAACTTGAATATTTGGTCCAAGCGCCAGGACCTTGCGTTTTCAATAATCCAATCGCTAACAAATCTTGATTATTTTGATCAAACATATCAGCGTCTTTCAATCCTGAGGCCGATTGTGCCGTTGGAAGGGATCCTGGAACAATTTGATAACGTCCAGCAGCCCATAAAGTTTTTTTAACATTTTGATATTGTTTAACCTCACCTATTGTCATATCAGTAAGATTTTTTCCAAGCCATCTTTTAGATCCACCACGTCTATCTCCCGCCGTTCCATTATTCATAGCATTATAATCACCACCACTTTCTGGACCAGAAATAATATCTAATGCTTGTTTATGAATAGGTTGTATTCTCCCTCCTTGTCCTGGAGACCCTTGAGTTTCTGGAACTGTTTCATCAGTACCCTCACCAGTACCCTCACCCGTATCCTCAGTGCCTTCAACTTCAATCTTTAAATCAAGTGGTTCTTGTAAAATTGATAATGCAGATTCTATGGACCTTTCAATAGATTTAAAACCAAAATCCATCTGCTGCATTGAATTTTGAAGCAGTTGTGACTGACTTGAAAAGTCAAACTTAATCAAATTTGAAATAGATCCTTGCAACAAGGATCCAAAACCAGAAAGTATTTGTGTTACACCACTTACAAACCCACCAAGAACTCCTACGATTTTTCTTATCTTTTTAATCAGTTCTTCGGCAAGTTTAATAATAACTGGTAATCTTTGTAGCAACCATCCAGTCAATACCGTGCCTATAAAATCAAATATTCTACCCAAGAATCCTCTGGTGCTTGATGCTATAACTTTACCCTGTCTTTTTATTGATCCACCAACGGAAGATGCCTCTACAATATCTTCTTGCTCTTTTCTTCTAACCGCTTCTCTTCTTCTTTGAAAAAGAATGCGATCTTGAGATATTGCCTGTCTTTTATTTTTATTTTTTGTAAATAGAGTACTACTAATCCTGGTGGAAGAAATCTGAGCTTGCTTAATACCATCACCCAAAGAAGAAACAGATCTTTTAATACTTGTGATGTCTATTGAAGACCTAGCTAGTGTGGTTGCCATCTTATGTTACCACATTATAACTCATTTGTGAGTATAAAACATAGAAGTTATCTGGATTTGAGGCAGAAATGAATGGAACACTATTTGCTTCGCCACCACCTCCACCACCAGGATAAGAGGTTGGTTGCGCTTGAGGTGGGGGTGCAACCACTACATTTGGTTTTGGTTCTGGCAAAGGTCCAACTCCAGATGCTTTTTCTGTGGCAGTTGTAGTTTTTACCGGTTCAATTTTTCCAGTTGTTGTAGTTGAAGATGAAAAAATTGATGAATAGTCTGGAAACCCAGTTTGTCCAACTGATGGAGTTGTTGGTGTAACACTATTTTTATCAGATCCAGATTCTTTTCCTTGTTCATCAGTTATGGTTACAGTCGCTTGTCCATACTTTGGTTGTTCCGAAAAATCTTGAGTGGTTTCACCCATCTTCAAGTTTTCTGCTGGTGGTGTTTTTGGTGCAGTTGGTGCAACTTTAGGTGTGCTTGTTTGTTCCTCAGATGGTTTTCCACCAAACAAAGATTTTCCATAGTTAAGTGCTTTAACTCCAAACTCTTCACCAGGGCCATAGGTCAATAAAGGAGCAGCAAGCATAGCTCCAAATTTTATTGGTCCAGGTAAAGGTAACTTAGATGCTAATGCCATTGCGCCCGTGGTAGCAACCGCAGCGCCAGTGCCTGCCGCAACAGACTCATCGACTGGTTTACCACTCATTAGATTTAATCCAGTGCTAACTGTTCCTGTTATTACTGCACCACCAGCACCTGGGGGGCGAACACCAGCAGCAGCACGTAATCCAGGTATTTTAATCTTTCCTGCTGCTTTTTTTACCGCATCGATTAATGCATTAATAGGTTTTAAGAAAAGTCCGCCAGCAACAGCAGAACCAATTTTTCCAACAACTCTTGATGCAGTTCCAACTAATCCAAATAAACCAGTTCTAATTGCCAGATAAACTCCGCCAACGATTGCAAGATTTTTTACAACATTATTTTTTATTTCTTCTAGTTTTTTCTTATTATTTTCCCCTAATGCCCTGATTGTTTCTATTCCTTGGTTGATTAACCATCCCCCAAGAAGAGTTGTAAAGAATCCCATCAATCCAGATAGAACTCCTTGTGCCTTTGCGGCAACTCTCTGAACGGGTGCAACCAATGCAGATTGCATCCTTTTTTCAACAATATTTTCTTTTCCTTCCCTTAGTTGTTGTTCAGCAAGTATTCTTTCCTGATTTTGCTTTTGAACCTGCCTTTGCTGTTCTAAGGTACTGTCATTAGCAATATAAACTGCAATTCTTTGTAATGAACTACCAAAATCACGCATCTGACCAGCCATAGTAGATAACTGACTGGATATTGCATTTATTCCTAGTTGATTTCTATTTAATAATAAAATTGTTGTTGGATCTGGTGCTTGTACCTGAGGACCTCCTGTACGACCAACAGAAAACGCACTAGAAGACACCGTGTTTCTAGCTACTCTAATACCACCTGATATTGGGGATGAAAACTCAGCCATTAGATGCGTGTTTTAGATTTTCTTCTTCAACATACTGATGAAGAAGAGAGAGATACACTTCTCTTTCCCATGGGATCATATTTTCTAACTCCGTCAAAGAGTATTTATGATGCTGCATTAAAGAAAAGTTGACCTTATAATATGACGCAAGATCCTCATGCGCCATACTTATGCGAAAAAAGACGATAATCCCTCCAATAACACCTCACTTTCAACGTCTGTATTTGGATTTCTAACTTTAATCTTATGAGAAAGTTTTGGCATAGTATCAAAAAACTTTTCAATCTGCTTGAAGTTTTTTGAACTAAGTTGCTCTAAGAAATCATTGAGTTCTTTCTTCGTGCAGTCGGCAGCAGACCAAGATTCTTCCTCTGAATAAATCTGCTCTACACAAGATGAGATTAAATCAAAAGTATCATCAATACTAATATCTCCGCCAATAGAAAAGTTGTTTTTGATGAACTCTTCCATTGATGGATATTTCATTCTTAAAGTTAAGGTATCATCAATCTTGATATCTTTTGAATGCTTTGGATCAACTTGAACTTGAATATCATCCAAGTTAATAACCTGAGGAACTTGAGTTGTATTGTCATCAGGACATGTTACAAGAACTTCAACCTCTTCACCCACTGATTTTCCACGAATATTCAAGAACAAATACTCAATATCAAAAGTTGCAAGTTCTTCAACTTTGATTCCTTTTGTCAGAATACAGTTTGAAACAACATCTTTTACTGCAGTTGCAATCTGACTTGGATCGTCACTTTCCATTGCAATGATAAGAATCTTTTCCTCTTTAACTAAGAAAGGGCGATATTTTATCTTTTTCTTTATAGAAGGTATTTCCAACTCATATGTTGGGGTAGTTATCGTTGGTAAAGGCATAATGTCAATAACCTGTTATTCATTAAAAATATTTAGATCACTCTTTGACCGATTACTGTACCTGTTGCTCCACTTGGAGGACGATTTGCATTTACAACTTGAGGGATTACACTTCCTGGTGGAGTATATGTGAGTCTGACTCCGCTTTCATTTCCAAGAGATTGTCCAGTTCTGGGAATAAGTCTTGGTCCACTATTATTGGTAAATGCATTAAGAAACTGAGTTGAATCTCTATTATTATCTACGCCAGCATAAATATCAGCACTCAAAGTTCTTCCACAAACATATCTTTCATAACTAAATGATGCCGTCGCTTTTAAGATCTCTGAGCTATTATAACTAATCGTTGTTGAGTTCAGTGACAAGGGAAATAATCCGTAAAAAGTATATTCTAAACTTCTTCTATAATCTTTCTCAAATTTTACTATTTTAGTTTGATTTGTTTTATATTCTTCGGGATATTTCATTCTAAAGAAATAACCCTTATCATAGGGCGAAGCTGTGGAACCACTAGAAATAAACTCCATCCAGTGCTCTAAAAACTTCAAAGTTCTATATTGATTGTCAACATAAAACTCTAAATCAATTTGGGTGAAAAGACGAGTATGTGCAAACTTTTCAACTACTCCTATGTAGTTTCCAGAAATATCTGCTGTTCCAAAAGAACTTCCTGGAAGAGATGCCGAATTACAAAGTAAACCAACTCCCTCTCCGACAAATCTAGATTCAATTCCGCGTGCAAGTAAGTGATTACGTAAACCTAGTGGTAAAAATCCAAATGAAAGTTGGTAGTGTGAAGTTTGTGCTAAATCCGTTATTAATGGTTTAAAATGAGATATTTTTCTTCGAATAGGTGCGGGCACTCTAAATACCTATTATGAGAGTTTATGTATAGTTATTTAGATGTCATATAAAGGAAAATACAAACCATCTTTCCCACAAAAATATAATGGAGATCCAACTAATATTATATACAGATCACTATGGGAAAGAAAATTTTGTGTGTACTGTGATTTAAATGAAAATGTTTTAGAATGGGCATCAGAGGAAAAATGTGTTGTTTATAGATCTCCTATTGATGGAAAAGCACATCGTTACTTTCCAGATTTTATTATTAAAGTTAAAGAAAGTAATGGATCGATTAAAAAATATGTGATTGAGATCAAACCAAAAAGACAAACTTTACCACCAGCAAAACCAAAAAGACAAACAAAAGGATATTTGTATGAGGCATATGAATATGCTAAAAATCAGGCAAAGTGGGCTGCCGCACGAGAATGGTGTGCAGATCGTGGATATGAGTTCAAAGTTATCACAGAAGATGAGTTAGGTATTAAGTAATGCCAAGAAAAACACTCAAAGAAAGACAAGAACAAAAAGTTACTGATACTGATCTACATGAAAATCGTATCCGCCCAGTTCTGGATGGTATCACTGGAAAGGAAGCAGGTGATGATGTGATGATTGAACTTATGGAAGTTCTTCAAGAAAGTGGTAAAGTTCCACAGGCAGGTAAGTTTTATATTTTTGTTTATAATGCTAAAACTCCAAATCTCAGATATGATCAAAATCCTTTAGTTGCCGTAACTGATGTTTTTTCTTGGGGATTTCGTGGATTGAACTTGCATTGGGGGGAAAGTCGTCAATATACCTGGGATGAAGTTGCTGGACAAATATATGAAGTATATCCATCAGAAGTAAAAGATCTTCAAGCACTACCTTTTGCAAATTTTCGAATAAATACTTAAAAAAGACATATGCCAGATCCACTGCTAGGTTATACTCTTGCTCAAAATGGTATTAGTTTAGCGTCTCAAGCTTCAAACGCTCTGAGTAGTGGTGCGGCAAGTTCTCCAGGAAGAAAAGATTTTAGATATCCATTGGCACTGATGGATGATAAAACTGATTATCTAAAAATAAAAATCTTTAAATATGTATTACCCAAAGAAGGATCATTTAGAGTAAGCGCACGTGCCCCATTTTTGACGGCAGAAAGTTACACTGATAGATTAAGTAAATCTCAAGAAAAATCGATTGCCAGTATTATTCTTCCTATTCCACAAAATATTTCGGATTCTACTTCTGTAACTTGGGGAGAAGATACTATCAATCCACTTGAAGCATTCGGTCTTGGTGTGGCAAATCAGGCACAAGAACAAGGATTTGACGTAGCACAGGCTGCTGGTAATGCAATACTAGGTCAAATGAAAGGTATAGATTTATCAACACAAAACGTTATTAGAAATGCAATATCTTCACGTGCAGTGTCTGCTCTTGGAGGAAATGTAAGTGTTAGTGGGTTAATCTCAAGAGCAACTGGGCAAGTATTAAACTCAAATCTAGAGTTGTTATTTCAAGGTGTTAATTTAAGATCTTTTCCATTTGTGTTTGATTTTGTACCAAGATCGGGTCCAGAAGCTAGAGAAGTTAAAGAGATTATAAGAACTCTGAAAAAATCAATGACACCTAGATCTGGTAGTGGTAAAGGAACTAGTACTGGAACAGGATCAGATTTATTCATTTCTTCACCCGATACATTTAAACTCTCATATATGAGTGGTGGAAGACCACATCCATTTCTAAACATATTCAAACCTTGTGCATTGGCTTCTATGTCAGTCAACTATACTGCATCTGGCACTTATGCGACATACTCGGATGGAACTCCAGTGCATATTCAAGTTACATTGGAGTTTAGAGAAATCAACCCAGTTTATCGTGATGATTACGAAACTAGAGAAGGTAGAATCGGAGTAGGATACTAATGGGATACTTTAGAGAACTTCCCGATTTAGAATATCCATCATTCTTACCAGATAAAAAATCTTCACATGATTATTTGGAAGTGAAGAACTTTTTTAGACGTGTTAAACTCAGAGAAGATTTAAAAAATAATTTTGTTTTATTAAAAAAATATCAAATACCCGATGATGTTAGACCTGATTTAGTTGCCGAAGAGTTTTATGGTAAACCAGAATACGATTGGGTTGTTATCCTTTCTGCTGGTATTGTAAGCATAAAAGATGAATGGCCATTATCCGATAAAGATTTATTTACTTTCACCGAAAAAAAGTATGGCACAACTGGAATGTATCAGGTCCATCACTATGAAACCATTGAAGTGAGGGATTTAAATGGGAGATTGATCCTTCCAAAAGGGAAAGTTGTAGATGCAAATTTTAGAATACCTAATTTATACCAATCATATACAACAGCACCACCAGCACCAACACCACCACCGGTGCCACCACCACCAGTGCCGATACCATATACGTATAATGTAGTAAATAGTGGATCGGGTGCCTATGTATTCACCGGAAGTGCAACCGGAAATAATCCAGTTATCACTGCGCCTGTAGGATCCACT
>Ga0194130_10007522_pt1 | contig 11985 bp, 10 predicted proteins | sample TA2KigsurfametaG_FD_160084 | JGI IMG/M metagenome (GOLD analysis project Ga0194130, IMG submission 160084) | Freshwater microbial communities from Lake Tanganyika, Tanzania - TA2015050 Kigoma 12 surface | ecosystem: Environmental > Aquatic > Freshwater > Lake | place: Tanzania: Lake Tanganyika... | reverse complement strand
GCGGCTGCTTCAGCCCACGCCGGCAACGTCACCGTGAAAGGTTCCGACACGCTCGTCGTGCTCGCCCAGAAATGGGCCGAGGCTTACATGGCGAAAACCCCCGACACCAAAATCCAAGTCACCGGCGTCCTCACCGGCACAAGCTTCGCTTTGCCTAAAATATGACCACCGACCTCGGGGTGAAATTTGCGAAGCGCATTCGCAGTCACTGTTTGCTCTCCCGCCCGCGAGGTGAGTAAATTTGCCAGCTAACCGTGACGCGCTGGAGCACTTTGCTTCGGGAAAATTCAGTGTAGCATCGGGAGGCTGGCCGCCGCAACGGCCTGTCCGTGGCGTTTGTCCTGCTCGTCGGGCGAGTGGAAATGAATGCGCTGGGCCAACTCGGGAAACTCCACTTCCAGCACGTGTCTCGCGCCGGCCATGATGACATCGCCACCCTCACCGCTCGTCACGCGGCCCAAGATGAGCAAGTGGCAAAAATCGTAGTAGTCCGCATAATGCGCCACTGCGTAGCCGAGGTAGGTGCCGAGAGTCTCGTAAATCTTACGCGCGCGATAATCACCGGACTTCATCAGGCCTTGCACCAGCTTGAGTTTTTCCGGCAGCGCCAGCTTCGGATCCACCTCGATGCCCGAAACGGGCAGTAGCCGTCCGACAGCCTGCTGCGAGAAGTATTGTGCGCCCACACCATAGTCGCCGCTCCACTCGTCGCACGCGGCGGCGGGGTGATAATCCACCGGCGCGAAGGCCAGCTCGCTCAACCATGTGGTGATATTCCCGCTGGGCGTGACGTAGCCGACGGCCTGGCTAGTGCCCATCGCGATGCCGAGCACGCCGTTGACCCCGAGCGACATGGAGCCCGCGAGCGCGGTGACTTCGCCGTCGTTGGCGACTTCGAGTGGCACGCCGTTCCACGCGCGTTGCACCTCAAAAAAAAGGTCTTTTACCCGCGTATTGAAAAGGTCCGGCGCGACACCTCGGAAGAGCGAGGCGACTTTCACCCGGTTGTTCACATACACGCCGGCCGCGCTGCCGCCGATGGCATCCACGCGGGGCAAGTGCGCCGCCGCCTTCCGCAGCGAGTCCATAATGCCGTCGAAGTGGTATTGCGGGTCGGGATGAAAATAGGGGTCCCACACGGTTTCCTCGCTGAAGACTACTTTGCCGTCTTGCACGGCAGCGACTTTGCGGTCGCTGCCGCCGAGGTCGAAGCCGATGCGGCAGCCGTCGAGGTTGCGGCCGAGCGCTTGAACTTTGGCGCGCTCAGTTGGGAGGCTGGCTGAATCGCATGCCCGGACTACGATGGGCCGGTCATAGACGCGCTCGCCGATTAGGTTTGAGTCGAACTTGCCAGTAGCTGTGTCGCGGAAGTGCGCTTGCAACTGTGCCGCGATTGCCTCCGGGCCAGTGAAGTAAAATCGCCAGCCGCCGCGTTGCCAGAGCAGAAACTTCGCGAGTCGCTCGATGTGGCTGAAGTTCGCCGCTGCGAGCGCGTGGCCGACGGGCGCGAGTTCGGTGCGGAAGTGGAAGATCGAGCCGTCGGCTTGTTCGAGCGCGAGCGTCACGGGCCTGGCCGAACCGGTCGCGTGCACGGCCTCGCGGAAGGCGCGTGTAGCTAGCACGGCAGGCCGAAAAGCGGCATCCAGTGCCGGCGTGACGCGCGGGGCAGGCAGCAGAAGGCCGCGATTCGAGTTCATGCGCGCCGGTTGTAGCGGGCAGACGGACGCGATTCAAGATCGCGCCAGACAGGACATCATTTGCGCTGTGCGTTGTATCGTTTAAAGCGTCTAAGAGCTGTCTGTTCCAACTTCGCAGTGGAAAAACCTGCTGGGCTCAAACCGTCTTGCTTGCCTCAGATTTCTACCTGCATGCCTAATTCGACGACGCGATTAGCGGGCAGGCCGAAGTAGCTGGTAGCAGTAGAGGCGTTGCGCGCGAGCACAGCAAATAGCCATTTGCGCCAGCGCATCATTTGCGTCTTGCCAGTGTGAAGAATGGTCTCGCGGCTGAGGAAGAAAGTCGTTTTAGCCACGTCAACCGGCCCACCGGCCAGCGGCGTCTCAGCCAGTAATTTCATGATATTCGGTTCTTCCATGAAGCCGTAACGGCCCACCACGCGTTGGAACCCGGCAGGAAGTTGCTCGACACGCACGCGCTCGGTCTTTGGCACGTGTGCCTCTTCAGCTGTGATGATGGTCAGCAAGATGTTGCGTTGATGGAGGATTTTATTGTGCTTGAGATTATGCAGTAGCGCGACCGGGGTGCCGTTTGGGTTGCCCGCCATGAAAATTGCTGTGCCCGGCACGCGCTCTGGCGGGTTGGCTTCGATATCCGCGAAGAACAAGTCCCGCGGGAGGGTAGCGTCCTTAATGCGTTCCCAAACGAGGCGGCGGCCAGTCTTCCACGTCGCCATGATGGCGAAGATGCCCGCCCCGGCTACAAGTGGGAACCAGCCCCCGTGGGGAACTTTAAGCAAGTTCGAAGTAAAAAATGACAATTCGATCATGAGCAACAAGCCGCAGAGCCCGCCCGCTTGCCAGGGTGACCAACCCCACAGCCGTCGTGCGGCGAAGTAGAAAAGTGAGGTGGTGATGATTTCGGTGCCAGCTACGGCTACGCCATAAGCAGCACTGAGGTGGGAGGAGTTGCCAAAACCTAGCACCAGTCCAATGCAGGCGATCATAAGCACCCAGTTCACATGCGGCATGTAGATTTGCCCACGCTCGTGCTGGCTGGTGTGGCGGATGAGCATACGGGGCAGATAGCCAAGTTGGATGGCCTGCATCGTAAGCGAAAAGGCTCCCGAGATGAGCGCCTGCGAGGCGATACATGCCGCGGCCGTGGATAGCGCCACCAACGGGTAAAGCGCCCAAGCCGGTGCGAGGCGAAAGAACGGGTTGGAGGCGTTTTCCGGGCTGGGGTCGGCCAGCAGCAGCGCGCCTTGACCGAGGTAATTAAGGAAGAGCGCGGGAAGCACGATGCCGAACCATGCGCGCCGAATGGGCCGCACCCCGAAGTGCCCCATATCCGCGTAGAGCGCTTCGCCGCCCGTTACCACGAGGAAAACCGCGCCGATGATAGCGAAGCCGAGTTGACCATTGTTAAGCAGCAATAGCGCGCCATGCCAAGGGTTGAAGGCCACAAGCACCTCGGGCTTGCGCCACACGGCGGACAAGCCCAACCCCGCGATAGTCAGGAACCACAACACCATCACCGGTCCGAACATCCCACCCACGCGTCCAGTGCCGAGTCGTTGCAGGCTGAATAGGCCCACCAAGATACCCACGGCGATAAGCGGCACGAGCTTGCCCATCCATGGGGCGGCGACCGCCAGTCCCTCCACCGCACTCGTTACGGTCATAGCGGGCGTGATCATCCCATCCCCATACAGAAGGGCTGCACCAAAAACTCCTCCAGCTAAGAGCCACCCACGTTTTTGCGTTGGCTGGTCGCGGTCAGGAAATGCCAGCGCCAGCAACGAGAGGATCCCGCCCTCGCCGCGATTGTCGGCCCGCATTACGAAGCCGAGGTATTTCACGCTGACGATGATGATGAGCGACCAGAAAATGAGCGAAAGCACGCCCATGACATTTGCTGGCGTGACCGGGAGTGGGTGGGCGCTGGTTGGGTTGAAGCACTCGCGCATCGCATAGAGCGGACTAGTGCCGATGTCCCCAAACACAACCCCAAGCGCGGCGAGAGTGAGCGCGCCAAGCGCGGGGCGAGTTGTGTCGCTACTATCCATGTCAGTGGGGGGAGTTTGGTGGATGCGGAGATGCAGGACGATCCAATTCCGTCGCTACGGTTTGGCTGCGGCGAGCGCAGTCGTAGTCGCGATATTCAAAATCAACCGCACTTCGCCCGTAATACATACCAACTCTAATTTTCATGGCCGTATTTGATTCCAGCATGACGGGGCAAAAACGCCCAGTGCTGTCCTAAAAGAACAAGTTGCTTGGGTGAACACGGGTAACGCATATGCGCCCCAGAGGATCGCCCTTTCCCATGCCTGCGAGGTTAGCTGTCGGGCTAGGCTAGGAAAGTAGCCCCGGCGTTTATGCCGTTCGCCCCGGTCCGGTCGCCCGGATGTTGGGTTCCCCGCTCGCGGTTTCGGGACGAAGCCACGATTCGGCTGCTGAGCCAGTGTTTCGCACACCTAGCTTCAGCTGTCAAATTGCGTAAGCCGTGCGCTTTTTCCCAAACCTTATTTTCACTTCGCAGTGGAAAGGGAATCCCGGCACTAGGTTTACGGGCAGGAAATTGACTTGGAACACATCCGCCATTGCCTTCATGCGGTGTACCGACATAATCCTTTGCCATGCAACGCCCTCTGTTTGTTTTCGTACTTTTGTTGTCGTGCTCCCTGTTCCACGCCATCGCCGCCGATGACTATAAGCACGGCCCCGATTCTCAGCCGCAGGTCGGGGTACCGCAAGGCACTGTCGAAAAGTTCACCTTCAAGACCAGCAAGCTTTATCCCGGCACGGAGCGCGACTTTTGGGTTTATGTGCCAAAACAATACGACCCTGCTAGGCCCGCCGCGCTGATGGTCTTCCAAGATGGCGGCAGCTACCAGAGCACCAACGGCTCCTTCCGCGCGACCGTCGTGATGGATAACCTCATTCACCGCAAGGAGATGCCCGTAACCATCGGCGTGTTTATTAATCCCGGTTCCGTGCCGCCGGCTGAGCCGGGCCAGAAAGCGCGCAGCAATCGCAGTTTCGAGTATGACTCGATAGGCGACGCTTACGCACGCTTCTTGCTGGAAGAACTCCTGCCCGAGGTCGAGAAGAAGTGGCAGGTCACTCAAGACCCTGCCGGCCGCTGCACTATCGGCATCAGCTCCGGCGGCATTTGCGCCTTCACAGCTGCTTGGGAACGCCCTGGCTCCTTTGGGAAAGTCATCAGCCACATCGGCAGTTTTACCAACATCCGTGGCGGACATGTTTATCCCGCGCTCATCCGGCCGCTCTCAAAGGATCTTCCTGCGACAGCTACTGAAGTGGAGAAGAAGCAGCACGCCCAGCGCCGTGCGCTCCGCGTTTTTCTTCAGGAAGGCAGCAATGACCTCGACAACCTGCACGGTAATTGGCCGTTGGCCAACCGCGAGATGGAGGCTGCGCTTAAGTTCGCAAAGATTGACTCCCAACTCGTCATGGGCGATGGCGGCCACAGCGGCAAGCACGGCGGCGCGATTCTCCCCGACACGCTGCGGTGGATCTGGCGCGACTACGCGAAGTAGCTCACTGCACTTCCAGCAGCTCGACTTCGAAGATGAGCGTCGCGTTTGGCGGGATGGCCCCCGGGTAGCCACCCTCGCCGTAGCCGAGCTCGGGCGGGATGGTCAGTTTCACCTTGTCGCCCACCCGCATCCGCGCCACGGCAATGTCCCAGCCAGCGATGACCTCGTTCATCCCCACGGTGAAGGAAAACGGTTGGCCGCGGTCCACGGAGCTATCGAACTTCGTGCCGTTAGTAAGCCAGCCGGTGTAATGGACTACTGCGACGTTGCCTGGGCCAGGGGACGGCGCGTCCGACGCCTCGGTAATGTGGATTAGTTCGACAAAAAGTTTTGGGGCGTCGTCTTGTGACATTGAATGAGGCTAGGAGAAGCCATTCCATCGTCGCAAGTCGCGTCTTAGCACCACCTAAATTATCTCTTAGCGTTTGCGGGCAGGGTGGCTGGAGTCTCCCTAAAGAGAATCGCGAACACAACGATGAGCGCCGCTGACATTACTGCCGGCACCAGCCAAATTTCCGACCACGCGTGGGTCGCACCTCCGTTGGTGGTGTAGTGCTGCCCCACGACGCCCGAGAGCCACGAACCGACAAACATGCCCGCGCCCAGAGTCACGAAGGCATGAAAGCCCTGCGTGGCCGCGCGGATGTCCTCGCTGGCGCGGTTGTCCACATACATGCGCCCCATGACAAAGATGTAGTCGTAGCACATGCCGTGCACCGCGATGGCCACGAAGAGCATCCAAGCGGCGTCGGTCGCTTTAGGGAATTGCGTGAGCAAGCCGAAGCGCACAGTCCACGCGACCATGCCAAGAATGAGAATGCCCTTCACGCCAAGCCGCTTAAGCAGCAATGGCAGCAGCAGGAGGAAGACGACGTCGGAGACCTGGCCGATGGTCATCTTGGCCGCCGCGTTGGGAATCTTCAGCTCGTTCATGAAGGCGTTCATCCAACTGAAGTAGAAGCTCAAAGGCACGCAGATGAGGAAGGAGCAGATGATGAAGGTGGCGAACGAGCGGTCGCGCATGAGGCGCAGGGCGTCGAGGCCGAGCATGGTGCGGGCGTTGACGGGCGCGCCCGCGCCCTTGGGTGGCGTATGCGGCAGGGTGAAGGAGTAGAGGCCCATGACTAGCGCCGCGCCCGCCGCGAGCCGGAACATCCCGGCGTTGTCCTCGAACTTCAGCGCGCTGACCGCGAGGCCCGCGCAGATCCAGCCCACGCTGCCCATCAGCATGACCAGCGGAAATTCCTTTGCCGGGTTCTTAGAGTGCGCCAGCGTGAGCGCGTTCGTCAGGCCGTGACCCGCCATGTAGCTGATCGTGTAGGCGATCAGCACCGGGTAGAACTGCCCGAAACTCTTCAGCGTGGAGACATACCAAAGCAACGCCGCGCCAATGAGGTGCAATGCGCCAAGCAGCCGCTGGGTCGCGAAGAACCGGTCCGCCACGATCCCGGCGAAGAAGGGAGAAACCATCGCCCCGATGGCCGTACTGCCATAGGCTAAGCCAATCTGAGAGCCTTCAAACTTTAGCGTGGCGTTTAGATACGTGCCCATTGTTACGTACCAAGTGCCCCAAACAAAGTAGTGGAGGAACACCATTAGCCAAAGACGGGAGAAAAGTGTGAATGACATGAGTTCTATGAGTGAGTTTTAAACTCGTTTCAAACGGCTGCGGTTTAGGAGCGGAATAGCAGGCAAATAATGGATTACCGGGACTCCCGCAAGGAATTTGACGGCTTTGCTAGGTTCGCTAAAATCTCTCCACCGATGAAGAAAACCTCAAGCACCAACGATCGTTTTGTCATTATCATGGCCGGTGGGCGCGGTGAGCGCTTCTGGCCCGTCAGCCGCGAGAAAACGCCTAAGCAGCTCATCAAGCTCCTCGGCGACTCTTCCTTCCTCCAGCAGGCTGTCGCGCGCGTCTCGCCGCTCGTGCCGCACGAGAACATATTCGTCATCACCAACGAGGTGCAGGCGCCCGAGGTGCGGAAGCAATTGCCCAAGCTGCCCAAGGAAAACGTCGTGGCTGAACCAGTCGGACGCGATACGTGCGCCGCCGTCACACTCGGTGCGGCCATCGTTGGCGCGCGTTCGACCACGGGCGTCATGGCCGTCTTGCCGGCGGACCATGTCATTCCCGAGGAGAAAAAATTTCAAACTGTGCTGGGCGATTGCTTCGATCTCGCGGCGCGCGGGCAGGCCATCGTGACTATCGGCATCAAGCCCAGCGAACCCGCCACGGGCTATGGTTACATTCACACGGGCAACGAGTTGCCTACCCCGGCAGGCGCTAAGAAATACAAAACTGCGATGTTCAAGGCGGAGCGCTTCGTGGAGAAACCAAACTACGAGACCGCGCTGGAATACGTGAACTCCGGCCAGTATCGCTGGAACGCTGGGATGTTCATCTGGAGCTTCGTTACGGTGACGAACGGACTGCAGGCGCACCAGCCTGAGATGTTCGCCGCCTGCCAGCGGTGGTTCCAGGCCGCGAAGTCGCCCGGAAAACTAGCCAAGGTACTCGCAAAGGAATACTCAGATATCAAGAAAGTTTCAATTGACTACGCGCTGATGGAGAAGGCGCAGAACGTTGTCGTAGCGGACGGCTCCTTCGCGTGGGATGACCTCGGCTCGTGGAACGCGCTCGCGCATCATGTGAAGCCTGATCCCGAGGGCAACTGCGCCATCGCCGATTTCCTCCATGTGGATGCCGCGCGCAACATTATCTACGACGCCCGCAGCAAGGACCATCGTACGCCCATATGCGTCGTTGGTCTGCGCGACAGCATCATCGTTCAGACCGACGATGCCACGCTTGTTGCACACAAGAGCCAATCGCAGAAAATCAAGGAGTTAGTGAAAAGACTGGCCGAAGACGCGAAACTAAAACGATTGGTGTGAAGTGCGGCCAGTCGCAGCTCGATATTCCAATGTCGCCTTCTGGGCGTTGTTCGCGTCCTGGTTATCGACTATGAATTGTCGAACTATTCGGATGCGACCTCGTGATTGACACCCGCTCGGCGAGTTGTTTCCGTTCGGCGCTGACATGAGCAAACTGATGGTTAAAGTAATTCCCGGTGGGGTTGTCGCGCCTAAAGGATTTCTTGCTAGCGGCGTCTTCTGCGACATCAAGCGCCTCGGTACTGGCAAGGGTTCGAACAAGGGCCAGAAACGCGACCTAGCGCTGCTTGTCTCCGAAGCACCCGCAACCGTCGCGGGAATGTTCACGACGAATCAAATTTGCGCCGCTCCGGTCAAGGTATGCGCCGCCCGTTTAAAATCGGGCGTGGCTCAAGCAATCGTCGTCAACTCGGGCAACGCCAACGCCTGCACCGGCAAACAGGGCAAAAAGGATGCGCTCGCCATGACCGCGCTGACGGCGAAGCAACTCCACATGAGCGAGGGGAGTGTCTTTGTCGCCAGTACCGGGCGCATTGGCGTCACGATGCCGATGGGTAACGTCCGCGCAGGTATCGTCGCCGCTGAGCGCTTGCTCAACCGCGAGCACGCCAGTGCCGACCACGCCGCCGAGGCCATCATGACTAGCGACACGCGGCCCAAGCAGATCGCCATCGAGTTCAAGCTGGGTGGCCGAACCGTTCGCATTGGCGGCATGTGCAAGGGCGCGGGGATGATTCAGCCCGGCATGAGCGCGACCGGGGCGCGACCCGCCGCGCTGCCGCAAGGTTTGCACGCGACGATGCTTTGCTTCATCACCACCGATGCAGCGATTGAGGCGAAGGCGTTGCAAGCCTGCCTGCGCGAGGCCGTGGCCCACAGTTTCAACCGCATCACCGTGGACGGCGACATGAGCACCAACGACACGGTGCTCGTGCTGGCGAATGGGCTCGCCGGAAATGCGGAGTGCGGAATGCGGAGTGCGGAATTGAAGACTTTCCAAGCAGCGCTTCAGCACGTCTGCCTCGAACTGGCCAAGATGATCGTGCGGGATGGCGAGGGTGTGCACCGCGTAGTGACCGTGCGCGTCGAAGGCGCGAAGACGGTTCAGCATGCCGATGCCGCCGCACGCTCCGTGGCGAACAGCGCGCTGGTGAAGACGAGTTGGCACGGCGGCGACCCGAACTGGGGCCGCATCATTGACGCGCTTGGCTATAGCGCTGCGACCGTTATGGAAGACAAGGTGGACATCGGCTATAGCGCGCCCGGCAGCCGGAAAATTCTTTGGAGCCTCAGGCGCGGCCAGCCGACGAAAGCCACTTTCAAGCAGCTTTGCAATGCTGCCGCTCCCAAGGAATTCGACCTCCACATTCGTTTGAACCTTGGTAAAGCCAGTGCACTCATGTATGCGGCCGACCTGACAGAGGCCTACGTCGACTATAACAAGGGTGACGTGACCGACCCGACCACGCTCGGTGGCTAGAGTCGAGCCACATATGAAGCTCGGAGTAAACACTGAAGTCGTGGTCGCAAAATTCTGTATTCAACCTTCTTCAATCCGCGGCTAACAATTCCGTGACCTGATGCAAGACCTCATTGCCAAAGCCGCGACGCTGCTTGAAGCGTTGCCCTACATCCAGAAGTTCAGCCACGCGACGTTCGTCGTAAAATACGGCGGTAGCTTCATGGACTCGTCCGATCCTGCTGTGCGAGATGGCGTCGCCCGAGATGTCGTGTTCCTCGAGGCGGTGGAGATCAACCCCGTGGTCGTCCACGGCGGCGGCAAAGCCATCACGCGCGCGATGGACGCCGCCGGGTTGAAGGCGAACTTCATCCAGGGCATGCGCGTGACCGACGAAGCGACCGTCGGCGTCGTGGACCAAGTGCTTTCGCGCGAGATCAACCCGGAGATCGTCCGCACCATCGAGTCCCTCGGCGGCAAGGCGCGGGGATTTGCCGGCACGGACATCTTCACCTGCCGCAAGCTGTGGCTCGACGACAAGGACAAGCCGGGAAGCAAGATCGACATCGGCTTCGTGGGCGAGGTCGTGAGCGTGAACACCACACCGCTGCTGGAGTGCATTGCTCATGGCATTACGCCGGTCATCAGCCCGACCGCGCGCGGCGAGGACGGGAAGATTTACAACTGCAACGCCGACGTGGCCGCTGCGCAAGCTGCCATTGCACTCAAAGCTCGGCGGCTCGTCTTTATGTCGGATGTGCCTGGCCTCCTTCGCGATCCGAAGAACCCGGCTTCGCTCATTACGCATCTGGAGGTGGCTGAAGTCCCTGCGCTCAAGGCTGCCGGGATCGTGGATAAAGGAATGATTCCCAAAGTGGACAGCGCAGTCACTGCCCTTCAGTCCGGCGTGGAGAAAGTCTCGTTCGTGGACGGCCGGGTGAATCATGCTGTGCTGTTGGAGATCTTCACGGACGAAGGCGTGGGCACTGAAGTGGTGGCATGACGAACCAACTTTTCCTCTTGTCGCATATTTTCTCTGTGACGTTTTTGCCCTTTCGCGGCTAAATCCCCGTGTTGAATGAAAGAGATCGTTCCGACACCGCCCGCGATTGTCCATAACGAGCAACAAGCCGTCCTTGGCCTGTTCCAGAAATACGTCGTGCCCAGTTACGGGCGCTTCGAGCTGGTGCTCGCGCGCGGACAGGGGAGTCAACTTTGGGACGTGAATGGCAAGCGCTACCTCGACCTCGGCGGCGGCATCGCGGTGTGCTCGCTGGGCCATGCGAACGCGGAGATCACCGAGGCGCTCGTCGAGCAATCGCGCCGGATGGTTCACATCTCGAACCTCTACTATCACGAACCGCAAGGACGGCTGGCGCAACAGATTGTTCGGCATCTCGCGCCGGGCAAGGTGTTCTTCAGCAACTCCGGCGCGGAAGCGAACGAGGGGCTTTACAAGCTCGCGCGCAAGTTCGGCCACGACGAGGGGCGTTACGAAATCATCACGGCGCTGAACTCTTTCCACGGGCGCACGCTCGCGGGCATCGCGGCGACGGGGCAAGAGAAAGTGAAAAAGGGCTTTGAACCGGCGGTGCCGGGCTTCAAGCACGTGCCTTTCAACGACCTGCAAGCCATGCGCGACGCCCTTTCGCCGGCGACGGCGGCTGTTCTCATCGAAGGTGTGCAGGGCGAGGGAGGCATCGCGCCGGCCTCGGTGGAGTATCTGCTCGGCCTCCGGCAACTCTGCGATGAGCGGCGAATTCTGTTGCTGATGGACGGCGTGCAGTGCGGACACTTCCGCACCGGTCGCTTCCAGAGTTTCCAGCGGTTGCTCGAAAACGTTTCCGGCGCGGAAAAGTTTCTGCCCGACGGCGTCTCGATGGCGAAGTCGTTAGGCGGAGGGTTTCCCATCGGTGCGTTTTGGGTGCGCGAGGAGCATTACGGCGTGAAGCTGTGCGACCTGCTTGGGCCGGGCACGCACGCGACGACTTATGGTGGCACGCCGCTCGGCTGCGCGGTCGCAAACAAAGTCTTCGAGGTTATCGAACGTGATCGGCTCGCGGACAACGTGCGCGAGACGGGCGAGTGGATGAAGCGGGAGTTGGAAAAACTCGCTGCGCAATATCCGCAAGTCATCAAGTCCGTGCGGGGATTGGGTTTCATGTTGGGCATCGAGCTGGCGGAGAACATTCCGGCTTTCGCGAGCACGGGAAAAGTGGCTTCGCTCAACTTCGTCAACCGCCTGCATGACGCTGGCGTGCTCACAGTGCCGAGTGGCACGCAAGTGGTGCGGTTCCTGCCTGCGCTGAATCTCACGCGCGCCGAGGCGGCGGAGGGCGTGGCCCTGATCGCCGGCATCGCAAAAGCCATCGCATAGGTGGACACA
>Ga0194130_10007520_pt1 | contig 11987 bp, 10 predicted proteins | sample TA2KigsurfametaG_FD_160084 | JGI IMG/M metagenome (GOLD analysis project Ga0194130, IMG submission 160084) | Freshwater microbial communities from Lake Tanganyika, Tanzania - TA2015050 Kigoma 12 surface | ecosystem: Environmental > Aquatic > Freshwater > Lake | place: Tanzania: Lake Tanganyika... | reverse complement strand
TTACGGAAGCAAATTTCACCGATTGCGGATGAGCCGCGGTCAGCAAGGCATCGGGATCAGCGCTGCAGGCATGAACGGAATGCTGACGACTGGGCGTCCGATGCAGATCCTTTCCAAAACGAGCAAGAAATCGCCTGTCCACTATTTTTTGCTCCAGGTTGATACGAAGAAAAATCAGCCGGAGATCATCAATGGCAAGGGTGAGGGAATCGACATTCCGACCGGCGAAAAGGGACTCGCGTATATGCGAGACCAAGACATCGTGTGGGAGACGCATTATCCCGGCCAAGATGGCAAGCCTGGTCCTGAGCTGGAGTCGGCGACCCGAGTCACGATCGAGCTGACGGCGGTTTTCAAGCGGAGTCGAGGGAGTGTCGATGAATACTTGGAGCAAACCGCGATAGCGAACCCGCACGTCACTATCCATTGGCAAAGCCCGGACGGCGAGCAACGCACAATCTCTCGTACCACGACGGAGCTTCCACGCGAGGCGAAGGAGATCAAGCCGCATCCGTACGGTGTTTTGTTGGGCCGATTGATCACGATGCTCGGCGAGGACAAATCTGCAACATTGAGTTCCTTCCTCACCAGCTCCTTTTCTTGTGTGACACCGGCGGTCGCAAAGAAGGTTTGTGAAGTCGCTAAGCTAAGTACGAGAGCTTCGGCCATCAAGGTTGGGCAAACAGAGGCAGAACGGTTGTACACGGCCCTTCAAGAAACCAAGATTAGACCACCGTCAACCGACTGTATCGTTCCGATCGGACGAGAGCTTTTGTACGCGGGTCTCAAGGCGATTGTTCCTGGCGAGTTCCATGATGCGACGACGCGTCCCCCATCGGTTCACCGCGGATCCCCTTTCCAAGTCGAAGTGGCCCTCGCGTATGGTGGTGGTACCATCACTCAAAAATTGACGCGCGAGGAACTGGTGGAATTGATCCAGCAATCCGACGCACGGACTCTTCGCAAGTTCCTCATCGATACCTTTGCCGGCATCGGATCTGATTCGGCCGAAAAGATCATCGAAGAAACCAAACTACCAACCCGATGCAGCCCACAAAAACTGAAGAAAGAGCAGATCGATACGCTCCATTCGGTGCTGCGAGAAATCAATATCTCCGAGGGGCAGTCGATGCAGATTTACCGATTTGCCAATCGAGTTCCCTTGCAGTACCAGCAAGGTGCATGTGCGATCACGCAAGCGGTTATGGGGACGAATTGGCGATCCTACGGTCTCTCTCAATCCAAAGGCGCTTTGCCAAGCGGCCCAATTACCTTGATCGTGCACGTCGCGAGCGTCTGGGTGCCGTTCACTAGCGAATCCAAAGAAGCGATCGCGAATGCGCCGGAGATCGAAAAAGAATTACGGCTTGGAATCCAAGCCATCGGTAGGTCTTTGGCAGCATTTTTGCGCAAACGGCAAGCGATCGCTGCGCAAGGAAATCGACGCAATGTCTTCCTACGGTACTTGCGTGAAGTCGCTGGTGCCGTCGCGACGATCCAAAAATCGGATGCGACTCCGATCTACGAAGACCTTCTGCACGTCGCAAAGCGTAAGACAGCAACCGCCGACGTCAAGCTCGATGAGTTCGGTCAGGAGATCGTAGAAGAGGATGGGCAATAGCTCACGACGCCCGCTAGGTCGTCCTATCAGTCGTCATCGCTCTGGATCTTGATCACGGACGATATTAGGTAGTGATCAGATAGTTTGCGACGGAAGAGCTTGATCTCATCATCGGTCCCATTCGAGGTTCGATGAACTTGGAATCGGCATGCGGCGAATTCGCTTTGCGATTGAGGAATGAAGATACGGTCGAATGGGGCTGTACGGTACCCATTGCTTCCATCTCCCCAAACAGCAGTGGTTCCTTGTTCGTCGCGATTGAGATCCAAAAACGCCGCATCCGCAAGCACATTGGCAGTCTTCTCGTCGCCGAGAATGTTCGTATCACCCAGGAGAACAATATCTTCGTCTTTGAAGTGTTCTTTGAGTGTTGGGAGTTGGGCGATGAAGGCTTTCAGCTCCGCGGCTCGTTGCCGTTGTGTGAAGGTTTTGTCGGCTGGGTTATCCTCATTGCGATTTGATTTGAGATGGATAGGGATAAACACCACATCGGTTTTCCCTTCACCAAATGAGAGTTTCACCGCGTTAGCTCGCCGTTCGAAGAACTTGATTCCGTAGGTTTCATCGCTTCCTACTGGGATATCGAACACGCCGCCGACTTGGGTGGCTTTCTCGGATTTCCAAGCGATCGCTAGATGCTGACCACGTTTCACGAAATCCTCGGTGTCCTCCGGATACACGGTTTTTGGGAAAATCACATACTGCCAAACTTCTTGATATTGGTCCTTGAGAGCTCGTTGGAGCCGTTCTAATTCTCTGCTGGTCCATGGGGCTTTGTCGGAGTCGACCCCGATTTCCTCGAGAGCCAGCACATCGACCCCTGTGGAGTGGATGTATTCCGCGAGATCCTCAGGACGCTGCGGATTGTCTTTTCCAGGCCGCGCGCGCTTGTCAGGGAATCCCAGCCACTCGATGTTCCAAGCCCCGATGCGCACTTCGTCGGCTTTGGACTGAGAGGTAACTTGTGCGAAGCATTCAGGGACTAAGAACAAGCTGGAAGCAAGAGTGATCGCGACGATAGTTTTCATGATGAGACGCGAGGTTTAGTTCGCATGTTTTGTTGTGGTAGGCTCGATGCCGCCGAACCGGCGCTGTCTGCGCCCGAACTCTTCGACGGCTTCTTTCAAATCCGATTTCCCAAATTCTGGCCATGCTTTTGGAGTGACCCAAAGTTCGCTGTAGCTTATTTGCCAAAGAAGAAAATTGCTTAGTCGCATTTCACCGCTCGTGCGAATGACGAGGTCCGGATCGGGGATTCCTACGGTGGAAAGGGATCGCTCAATCGAATCTTCGTCGATTTCATTTGGGCTCAATCGACCTGATGCAACTTCGGATGCGATGGCTCGGACCGCGTCTACGATTTCCTGTCGGGATCCGTAATTGATGGCCAAGCATAGAGTCTGTTTGGTTCCGTTTTTCGAAATCTCGATGGCTCGATCCATGACCTGAAGGACGTCGCTGGGCAGTCCGGTGCGACGACCGATTACCAACAAGCGGATCGAGTTTTTGACGAGGCTCTCCGACTGCAGCGTCAGGTAAGACTTCAGCAAACTCATGAGGAAATCGAGTTCCTCTTTGGGCCTTTTCCAATTTTCGTTGGAGAAGCAATAGAGGGTGAGAAAGGGGATATTGTTTTCGGCGCAAAACTCGATCGCTTTTTGGACAGACTTTGCTCCTTGGCGATGCCCCTCGATCCGAGGCAATCCTCGCGACTGCGCCCATCGTCCGTTTCCGTCCATGATGATGGCGATGTGCTGAGGAACCTGCCCTGCGTCTTGCGAAGATGCAGGGCTTTGCGTGGCAACCGTTTTTTTCTTGCCGAAGAAGGCCATGTCGCGTTAGATCAAGAAGATAGTTTGCTCTCGGTCGGGACCCACGGAGAGAACCCCGACGGGAACCGAGATCAGTTCCGAGACTCGATCGATGTAACGACGCGCGTTGGAGGGAAATTGATCGAGACTTCGGACGTCAGAAACATCTTTCGACCAACCGGGCAACGTTTCGTAGATGGGTTTGCAGCGTCGCATCGCATCCGCTTGGCTGGGAAGTCGATCGGTTCGTTCGCCGTCGAGTTCGTATGCGACGCAGACCTTGAGTTCGTCAAAGTAGCTGAGGACATCGAGCATCATAAGAGATAGGAAGTTTGCTCCACTGAGGCGTGCGGTATAACGGACTGCAACGGCATCGAACCAACCGCATCGGCGAGGCCGTCCGGTGGTGGTACCGTATTCGCGTCCGATCTCGCGGATCTTTTGACCTGTTTCATCGAGCAGTTCTGTTGGGAAAGGCCCTCCGCCTACGCGAGTCGAATATGCTTTGGCGACACCGATCATACGATCGATCGATCGGGGAGGAACTCCGGATCCGCTGCATACACCAACACCTGACGCATTGCTGCTGGTTACAAACGGGTAGGTTCCGTGATCGATATCGAGCAAGGAGCCTTGGGCCCCTTCCATCAGAAGCTTCTTTCCGGCGTCAAGCTGGTCGTGCAGGAAATAGGTGGTGTCTTTGATCATAGGGCCGAGCGATTTCGCCCAGCGTTGGCACAATTCCGTGATGCGTTCGGCATCAAGTTCCGCCATGTCTTCGGGGGATGCGATGGAGGAGAGAAGAATGCGTTTGGAGTCGACGATCTCACGGATCCGATCGGGCAGATTCGAGCTGATCAAATCGGCCATCCGCATGGCATGCGTTCGGCCGACCTTGTCTCGGTAGCATGGGCCGATACCACGGTTGGTTGTACCGATACTTTCACCGCTGACGACGGTCTTGTTGATGGCGCGGTCTTCGAGCATGTGCCAAGGCATGACGACGTGAGCACGATCGCTGATCATTAAATTATGACGAGGGTTGATGCCCCGACCTTCGAGTCCCTCGAGTTCCTTGATCAGCATGTTCGGCTCGATCACGACCCCGGGGGCGATGACGTTCGTAATATTGGATGACAGAATACCGGAGGGGACGTGATGTAACTTGTACACTTCCTTGCCGCTCACTACGGTGTGGCCCGCGTTCGCGCCACCCTGGTAACGCACCACTACGTCATGTCGGGGGGCAAGCAGATCGACCAGTTTTCCTTTGGCTTCGTCCCCCCATTGCAAACCGATTACGCACGTCGCTGCCACTGGATATCTCACCCGCGAAAAAGAGTCACCCGACTTTGCCCCATACACGAGGGCTAAAATCCCGGCGAACTAAAAGCTAGAGTCTAGGCCCCAAGTGCTGAAACCGTCAAGGCTTAACCGAGTCCCCCCTCACAGCATGTCTCGCAAATCCGATGGCAGCGAGAACAATGGAATTTCGCCCGTATTTCGATCAGTTTTCCGCCGCAAACGGGGCAACCAGCCATTCCTGATTCGCCCCCTGTAACGGTGTTCCCGAACGGATTGACAGAAGTCGCGGACGACTGAGGACGAAGGCAGGTGTTGGGTTGCTCTGGTTCGGGATGCATGCCGTTGGATCCTTCGCGAAACGGGAACGAGGCAGGTAGACGAGACGGGTAAAACCGAGTTACCGCTTTTGAAACTTAGCAATCGGATTACCATATCCGATGAACCAAGGCTGGTCGACACTCCTGACCCGAGGAGAGCACCCAGAATCGGCCTGTCAACAGCAGGCTCCGACATCAGCAGGCTCCGACATCAGCAGGCTCCGACATCAGCAGGCTCCGACATCAGCAGGCTCCGACATCAGCAGGCTCCGACATCAGCAGGCTCCGACCGTCGTGAATCATGACCTAGCGATTGTTGGGAGCCAGGGCTCCAGCCTTGTGAATGCCGTTAACCCGACGAAAATCGGTTTTAGAACGATGTGCCTACACGCAAACTCCAGCAACAGTACTTTTGAAACGGCTGCTTCATGAACCGACAAAACAGCGACGTGCGAGACGAAGGATTGGGGGTGGTTCGCTGGCCGCTTCCACTGCGAGCGATTGGTTCCATTGCGATCCTTTTTCACTTCGGAGCGTTGTCGCTTACCTATTTTTCCAATAACAGCCTTCGCAGGCCAGTTGTCGCGGATCGGCTTTTGATCCAACTGCAGCCGTATTTAATCACCATGGGTTGGTATTCGGAACTGGCCCCGGTGGCCTTGGTGACCGACGATCCCTACGACCGATCGATGAAGATCGAATACACATCGGCACCGGCGGATGCCAAATGGACGGAGTGGTTAGATTCCGCGCGGGCTGATGCTCGATGGAGGCGCATGGTGGTCCTGGCGGGAGCGCTGGTCGCCAACGACGATACCGACGGTATGGGGTTGTTGGCCCATGCTATTGTGGCTCGTGCGTCAAAAGACGGCATCGCTATGGATAGAATCCGCTTTGCATCTACCGATGATTCAGGAGTCGAGCAATCGGTGTACGAGGCCAAGATTATTCGCTTGGACGGAAAAGAAGTCACCTTGGTTCCAAGTATCGAGCCGACCCGTACAGTGCCGGTCGTGTCAGCGGCATCACCCTCGAAGGGAGGGAAATAATGTCGATGGAGAAGTTGAGAGTCGAGTTGCTTAACGATTGGTTTGCGAGCGCAAAGAATTTTTCATCGCAATGGGATCAATTTTGGTTTGCATCCGCATCGACCGCTTGGATAGCCCGAGTTCGCGTTGCGGTGGCGTTCGTATCCGTCATGCAGTTTTTGGTGGACGGGTTTTGGGTCCCAAGCTGGCTAGCTGGAGATGGTTGGTTCGATTTGGAAACAGGTCGCTATTTTATCGGTGAAGGTATCTCCGAGACCGGGAGTGCTTACCGTTGGTCGTTGCTTTTCCCCTTTTCATCGTCATGGTTCGCGCTGCTCGTGGTCGTTGTAGGAGGGTTGGCCAGTCTTGCGACTATGCTAGGGGTTGGTGCAAAGCTTTCTCCTCTCATCGCATGGGCTTGCCTGCTGACGATTCATCATCGTGCACCGTGGCTGACGACACCTGCCGAAATGCTACTGGCGGCGGGGTTGATCTATTTGGTGATCGATCCAGGGAGGATAGCTTGGGATTGGAGACCGACACGCCATGACCGGCAAATTCGTGTGTCGGCGAACCTAGCTGTTCGATGCATCCAAGTCCATAGTTTAGTTTGGTTGTGCTTTAGCATCGCGAGCATGTTGCAGCAGCAAGTCTGGTGGAACGGTACCGCAGTTACCATGATGAGTCGTCAGCGAGGTGGCTATTGGGGGATTATCGAAGGGACTAGTTGGTTGGGCCAAGGAGCCACAGTTTCGATATTGGCCTTGCAGTTCCTTGGTTTGATGACCTTGCCCCGAGCCTCCAGCGTAGCACTTGGATACCTCGCTATGGTTGTCCTCGCTGGACTCATTGTGGTTTTCAACGGTGATTGGATGTATGCTCTAGCGATCTTGGCGTTGACAAGCGCATGGGTACCAAGGTCTGCACGGGAAATTACATCGGCTTAATGATCCATTACCAACTCGAAGCCACAACTATCCAGAAGTACGACGACTTCATGAATCAAAACAGCGACCACTCGTTCAATTCCTCGACGGACCAATTGTCGGATAAGAATCCGCTGGATCAGCGCGCGTTAAACCGATATGGGTTAGACCGCCGGGGCTTTCTGGCCCAAGGTGCCGGTGCCGTCACGGCGGTCGCGATGTTGGAGTATGCGATCGCGTCTCCCGCATCGGCAAATTCCGCATCGACTTTTGATACAACTCAGCCAACCCCAGTAACCCAACCCGCATTAGGAGGTACTTCCTTGCAATATTGTCTCAACACTAGCACGATTCACGGCGAAGTGGTTCCCTTGGTCGATCAGATTACTGTAGCTCAAAAGGCGGGTTACGATTCGATGGAGTTGTGGCTCCGCGACATCGATAAGTACCTTGCTGGAGGCGGCACGCTCGTCGATTTACGAAAAAGGATCGTGGATGCGGGACTAACGATCGAGAGTTCGATCGCATTTGCTCCTTGGATTTTGATGGATGAAGCCAAGCACAAGGCAGCCTTGGAGCAGGCAAAAAAGGAGATGGACATGATCGTCGCTATCGGAGGTAAGCGGATTGCCGCTCCACCGGCAGGGGCAACCGATGGAGATCGATTGGATTTGAATGTTGCCGGCGAGCGTTACCGTGCCTTGTTGGAAGTTGGTCGCCAAGCTGGATGTGTGCCTCAGTTGGAGGTATGGGGTTTCTCTAAGAACCTATCGAAGCTTTCAGAGGTTCTTCACGTAGCCGCCGCAGCCCAGCATCCGGATGCATGTGTCTTGCCAGACGTCTATCACCTCTACAAGGGAGGCTCTGAGTTTCATGATTTGGGGCTTTTGGCTGGTAATAAGATTCATGTATTCCATATGAACGATTACCCAGATATGCCTCGTGACAAGATCAACGATTCCGACCGAGTGTACCCGGGTGATGGTATAGCACCGATTAGTAAGGTGCTCCAAACCGTCTTTGCAAGTGGTTTTAACGGTGTATTGAGCTTGGAGCTTTTCAATCGAGAGTATTGGAAAATGGATCCGTTGGAAAACGCGACGATCGGTTTGAAGAAGACCAAGGCGGTCGTCGAAGCTGCAAAGGTGACCCGTTAACTTCTGGATGCTAAGCCGGTAGAGGGGGAATTGGATATCGCCAGTTCACCCTCGCACCATGCACTAGAGAGAGAATATTCTCAGCACGGAGATAGGGCTGCCATCAAAAGTCTTGGGGGCGCGGGACGGATTCTAAGCCGTGAACGGTTGCAGTTTTCCGCGACGCAATTCGAGGCAGCGGCTCATGCGCTGCGCTAGTTCTCGAGAGTGGGTAACCACGATGAGAATTGCGTCTTGTTCTTTGGGAACTTCGAGCAATAGCTCGCCAACAATTTTGGCATTGTCGCTGTCAAGGTTTCCGGTTGGTTCATCAGCCAGGACCAAAGTTGGTTTGAGCAGCAGCGCTCGGGCAACGGCCACGCGTTCTCGTTCGCCACCCGAGAGTTGGTTCGGGAGATGATTTATTCGATCTTTTAGGCCAACGCGATCGAGCAATTGTGCGGCCCGGACGTGATGTTCTGCAGTCGGCTTGCCGAACGCCAGGGCTGGAAGGAGCGTGTTTTCGAGGACGTTCCATTGAGGCAACAAGTGATGGTCTTGAAACACAAATCCGATCTGTTCATTCCTAAAGCGAGCTTGTTCTTTCTCGTTGAGAGCGAAAGGGTTTTTTCCACCTAGTTCAATAGTCCCCGAGGACGGTGTGTCGAGCGCGCCGAGGATTTGGAGCAAGGTAGATTTTCCCGCCCCGCTAGGTCCCATGATTGCCAGGTTCTCACCGCGATTGAGTTCGAGGTTTAAATGGTCGAGCACGACGACATCTTGCGATGGATTCGGATAGATCTTGCAAACGTCTCGAACAATCAGATCACTCATCGGATGCAGCAATGCTCCAAGATGGTTTCGGGTGTTGCCAAGTAGCCGACGTAAAATTCGCCGAACTGACCAAACCTCGCGCTAGCAGTATCATAACGCATGGTGTATACGATTTCCTTCAGGAATTGCGGATTGCGCGCCCAAAGGGTAACTCCCCATTCCCAATCGTCGAGTCCTACTGAGGCGGTTACGAGCTGACTGACGCGACCGGCGAACGCCATCCCGCTTTGGGCGTGTTCCGCCATCATCTCGGTTCGCGAGGAAAAGGGTTCAAGGAACCAGTTAGCACCGACGTTGCGAGATTTGTTCATCGGATAAAAACACATCGCGGGCCATGTGGGGAATTCGGGTGCGAGCCGTTGGGCGAGCATCATTGGAAGCCGCTTCTCATAGGATGCGACTTTGGCTTGGAAGGTCGGAGAACTCGGATCCTCGCCGCTTCGTTGCAGTTTATCGGCGTACTGCTGCTTGTCTGGAAGGTACTCGCTAACCTCCGACATCGATACGAACGAATAGGTTGGCACCAAGGCTCGGCCTAAGTCTGTGGCCATCAACTCCTGATGAATGCGGTCAATTCGAAGTGGGTTAGGGTCCATCATGATCAATCCTAGATCGGCCTTGTGACCGCTGATGATGAAGGATTGGAGTCTCTGGGGACGATCGACGAGATTGGTTAATGCGTCGCAAAACTGCTGTTTGGCACGTGGTATTTGAAGGGGATCGATCTGCGCGATTGCTTGGCGGTCCCATCGATAGAAATAGTGCCCACAGTGCCATCCTTGAACCGGGATCATGGATGGCTCAGGAAGTTGTGTGGGAGTTGCGTGAGGATGGCTCATGGGTGGATTAGAACAATCGGTTGTAACCATTGAGGGCCGCGACGCGGTACGCTTCGGCCATGGTTGGGTAATTGAAGGTGGTGTTGACGAAGTATTCGAGTGTGTTGTTCGGCGAAGGTTGTTTCATGATCGCTTGGCCGATGTGGATGATTTCCGCGGCATTCGGGCCAAAGCAGTGGACGCCAAGGATTTCGAGCGTTTCGCGGTGGAATAGGATCTTGAGCATGCCGACTGCGCGACCCGTGATCTGTGCTCGCGCCAAGCTCTTGAATTGGGAGTGGCCGACTTCGTACGGGATTCTTGCCGCCGTCAATTCCCGCTCTGTTTTTCCGATCGAGCTGATTTCCGGACTTGTGTAGATGCCGGTTGGGATATCAGTCAATTGAAGATCATCGGGTGCTCCTAAAATATGTCGCGTCGCCGATCTGCCTTGCATGTACGCCGCACTTGCTAGGGATGGGAAACCGATCACATCGCCGACCGCATAAACGTTGGGAACGACGGTTTGGAAGCTTTGGTTAACCTCGATGAAGCCTCGGGAGTTTGGTGTGATCCCAATACTTCCAAGACCCAGCGATTCCGTATTACCCGTCCTGCCGTTTGCCCAGAGAAGGATATCGGTTTTCACCTGTTTCCCACTTTCAAGGTACAGGACGACTCCATCATCATGAGGTTCGATGCGAGAGAACGTTTCGTTGTGACGCAGGATGACACCCGACTCACGCATCTGATAACTAAGCGCGTCGATAATCTCGTCGTCGAGAAACTCGAGGAGCTTCGAGCGTGTGTTGACCAGATTGACCTTGATCGAAAGATTCCTGAACATCGACGCATACTCGCATCCGATGACACCCGCCCCATAAATCGTGATGGACTGTGGCTTGAAGGAGAGATCGAGGATAGTGTCGCTATCAAAGATCCGAGGGTGTGCGAAATCGACACCTTCGGGACGAAACGGTCGCGAGCCGGTAGCGACGATGATATGATCGCCGCGGATTCTCGTTTCGCTGTCGATCTCGATCGTGTTCGTATCGATAAAACGAGCTTGACCCGAAAACACCGGCACGTTGTTTCGTTCGTAGAACGTCTGCCGCATATTGACTTGTTTGGCAATGATCGACTTGCTGCTAGCGCGGAGTTGGGCGAAGGTGGGATTCACGTGGACTCCCATTTCCCGAACAATCGGGTTATTCATCGCTTCCATGACGCTATAAATGGAATAGCGAAGGGCCTTGCTCGGGATCGTTCCCCAGTGGGTGCAGCCACCCCCGATCTGCTTATAAGCTTCGATCACGGCTGTCCGTTTTCCACCCTTGGCCGCTTGCATGGCAGCCCCTTCTCCACCGGGTCCGGTTCCGATCACAACGATATCGAATTTCTGATCTGCCATCGTTTGCTCCCTGGTTCCTGGGTGAGTTCGAGCGTTCCTGAGTGTTTATTTCTCGGGGTGGTACGGTGAATTGGATGGTTGCTGAGAGGTGGTTTTCCACGGTCGCGAAGTAATAAGACCTTCCTCAGGGCTGCTAGCGGTGGCATAGAGCCGTTTAGGAATACGGCCTGCGTGGAAAGCCTGGCGACCCGCGACGGCAGCATGCTTGATCGCGCTGGCCATCAGCACAGGGTTTCTCGCGTGGGCAATCGCCGTATTGAGCAAGACTCCATCGGCGCCGAGTTCGAATACTTGGGATACATCGCTAGCGGTTCCGACCCCAGCATCGATGATGACAGGGTAGTTCGGATCATCCCCTTTCAAGTACTCGAGGATGATTCGCAGATTGTTGGGATTGAGTAGCCCTTGGCCGCTTCCGATCGGAGAGCCCGCAGGCATGACGCTGGCTGCCCCAGCGTCCTTCAAACGAACTGCAGTGATCGGGCAGTCGCTGGTGTAGCAGAGGACATGAAATCCATCATCGACGAGACGCTTGCATGCCTCCAGGGTCTGCACCGGATCGGGAAGCAGGGTTTTGGTATCCCCTAGAACCTCAAGCTTGACCCAATCGGCTCCCGGATTCTCGAGACCTCTCAGGATCTCTCGCCCGATGCGCGCGATCCGCACTGCGTCGATGGCGTTGTAGCAACCCGCCGTGTTGGGCAGAAGGATGAAACGGGATAAATCGATATAGTCCAGCAGATTTTTTCCGTCGCGGTCATAGAGTTTTTCGCGACGAAC
>Ga0194130_10007519_pt1 | contig 11987 bp, 14 predicted proteins | sample TA2KigsurfametaG_FD_160084 | JGI IMG/M metagenome (GOLD analysis project Ga0194130, IMG submission 160084) | Freshwater microbial communities from Lake Tanganyika, Tanzania - TA2015050 Kigoma 12 surface | ecosystem: Environmental > Aquatic > Freshwater > Lake | place: Tanzania: Lake Tanganyika... | reverse complement strand
TAAGAAATGAATTAAAAAGATACCTTAATTCCCTTGAAAAAAATGAAAAGTATTTTGTGGTGTCAACACACGATGATGCACCAAAAGAAGAACTCCCACCTAACACAGTTGTTTTTGCTGCTGGTGGTAATTCAAGAAAGATAGATGTTCCTATTCCCCTCACTTGCGGTCCCCATAATATTGTTGAAGATCCTATTAGAACCATACCGTGCTCATTCGTCGGATCCATGACACATCCGATTAGAAATGCACTTTTATCTAGAGTGCACAAGCAGCCTGGTGTGTTAGTTCAAGCTTTTGAATGGAAAGAAAAAATACCAGATCAACAAGTTGACCTGTTTAAACAAATTGCACAAAGATCTATCTTTAGTTTATGTCCGCGAGGCTATGGTGCAACAAGTTATAGACTCTATGAAGCTATTCAACTTGGCTCGATACCCGTCTATGTGTCCGACAAACACCTTCTTCCTTGGAGCGATGAGATTGAATGGGAAGAATTTTGTGTCGTAGCGAAACCAAACCAAATTGAGGATGTTCTAAGCATGACACTTGGCTTAACGAGTAAAAAAGTTAAGCTTATGCAGAGCAATCTAGAGAACATATGGACTAAACATTTTAGTATTGAAGCAACTTGCAAACATATAGAAAAAAGAGTTAAAAATGAGAAATGAAATTCTGAGATTTCAGGTACCCAACAAAGAGCTTCTAAAGATTTTTACGTCATTTTTACACCCAGACGTTAGACAAAGACTTAATGATGTAGAAAGTGTAGAGTTTATTAGAAAAGGCTCTGATACTATTGTTTCATTTGTAAATTTTTTAGAGTCGGATGCGTTAATAGATAATCATCTTGGTGGTTGCTCTAAGCGCGGTGATCCAGCAACTTGGACCCCACAAGTCTGGGACACATTAATAAAAATGTTTGATATTAATTCAGTGTTAGATGTTGGATGTGGATACGGTCATTCAACAAAATACTTTTCAGAAAAAGTTGAAAAAGTTCTGGGTATCGAAGGATCTGAAAAAGCTATTAAAGATTCTCTTATTAAAGAAAAAATCATACAACACGATTATTCAGAAGGTTCTTTTGTGCCAAACGATATTTTTGATCTCATTTGGTGCTGTGAGTTCGTAGAACATGTTGAAGAAATTTTCATGAATAATTTTCTTGAAACATTTAAGAAAGCTAAATTCATTGCAATGACTTATGCATCTCCTGGTCAAGGAGGACACCATCATGTAAACGAACAGCCAGAGTCTTACTGGATAGATGCTATGAAACATCATAATTTTATCTTCTTAGAAAAAGAGACAAAAGAATTAAAAAGAATTGCTTTTGAAGATGGAAAAATACACAACAGCGTGTATAATGACAATCACTTTGCGCATAGAGGCTTAGTATTTAAAAATTTAGATCTAGTCAAATGAAAAAAAAAATTCTTTTTGTAATTGCAGACTATCCTGATAGACGTCAAGACTTTTTTCTAAAGTGGATGTCACCGAGAAACAGAGAATACGCAGAAAGACACGGTTTCGAATACGTTGAAATATTAAAGCTTCCAAGAGAGTTGAACGGCAGGTTCTTTCGAGACAGTCCAACTTGGCTTAAGTTTAAGATAGTCAAGGACTGGATTGATTCGGGTCGCCTAAAAGATGATGACATTGTTTCACATATTGACGCTGATATTTGTGTTGCTGACATATCAATGCCCTTTCAGACAAATAAGACTTTTGGCTATGCAATTGATTCCTGTAATACTCACTGCATGGGTGCTTATACGCTAGTAGTTAATGAATGGTCTAGAAAAATGTTAGAAAATATGTTTGATGAAAACTTGCATATATTTTTGACAAAAAAATCAAAAGAGCCTCCCGGTAATAATTTGCGAGAGCAAGCTGCTTGGTATTTCTTGGCAGGAATCCAGCAACATAGCTGGATTCCTTTTAATAAAATGAAAAACTTTGGCTTTGGAAGCGATATAACGTCTTGGACCAAGTATTCAATAGAAGATCTTGAAAAGCACGTTGAAGTTTTCCCCACAGAGTGGAATGTCACACACGTCGCCGGAGAAGGATTTAATGACTATTTCATGATACCTACACACAGAAAAGATACAGTATTTAGACATTTTGCTGGTGGAGGTCTTTGGGATGAATCTTATTTCACAAATTCACAGTCAGAAGCTACCCTTGAACCCTCACACATGAGATGCTCATCCCAATTTGAGTTGAGAAAATGAAAATTTTATACATAACTACCCCAGATCCTAGAGCTCAGGGTGACTTTCAGGAAAATGTAATACTCCATGGTCTAAGAAATCTATTGGGTTCAGATGTAGTTGATCTACCAAGAAAAAAAGTCATGTATGGAGACTTTTCTGAAACAACGAGAGACGAGATGCACGGCAGAGGGTTTACACTTTATACTAGATCGCTATTAGACCTCGATGCATCTCAACGGCAAATGTCCAGCATAGACGTAATTCTTTATGGAGTTACTAATGCTTATGGCGTAACGGACTATCCTGAGATAAATCAATATTGTAAAAATATTTGGTACGTTGATGGGCATGACACTCCCGATATAAAAAAGAAACCTTGTTTTAAAAGAGAGCTTTTTAATCAAGAAGACAATGTATACCCGACAGGTTTCGGCATACCGCACTACCAAATAAGACCAATTACACTAGATAAAGATCAGAAAGTCCAAAAAACAGCGCCAGCTGAGGCTTTTTTTAAGCCCGAAGTAATGCAACATCTAAGGCTTCACTATCCTTACACGTGGCGTCAAGAAAAAGAGTATTACGAAGACATGCAAAGGTCTTGGTTTGGATTAACTTGTAAAAAAGGAGGTTGGGATTCTCTTCGACATTATGAAATTATGGCAGCAGGATCTCTTCTTCTTTTTAAGGAATATGATAAGAAACCTAAGCTTTGTGCGCCTCAAGAATTACCTTGCTACAGCTATTCTTCTTTAGAAGAATTAGACGACATTATGAATAGACTAGTCGTCAACAATAAGCCCACTAAAGAATATCTTGAAATGCTCTTTGCGCAAAGAGAATGGTTGTTAAAGTACGGAACTACAGAAGCTAGAGCTCTTGAAATAATTAAAAATTTAATAGGATAAATATGACTATTGCTAGAACTAAAGAAATAACAATTTGCTTGCATGCATCTGATGAATCTGTTGCTGATAAACAATTAGAAATTCTTCAAAAAGATTTATCTTTATTTGACAAAGTAAACGTTAGAAAGAGATCAAACATTCATCCTGATGCGTATGTCTCTTATTCTAAAATGGTAAATACAGCAATATCTGACTCAAAAACAGATGTAGTTGTCTTAATCAATGATAAAGTTTTACCAAATTCAGGCGAACTAAAAAAAATTATTTCTTTACTTGATGCAGGATTTGGTTACGTAGGAATGTATAGCATCGGATTTTGCGGATTATCTAAGAGTCTTATTAAAAAAATAGGATGGCTGGATGAGAGATATCTCGGCGGCGGTTACGAAGATGACGATTTTATTTTAAGGTTAAAATTAAAAGATATTGCAATCTATGACTCTCATGAATCAAATTACAACTACATGTCTAAGCCATCAAAATTATCTGTTGATGTTCCTCTTTCTAAGTCAGAACCTCACTTTATAAATAAGTGGAAATTTAATGAAGAGAGTATCGAAAAATTACTAAAAGAAGAAGAATACGAAGAATACTCTCTAGCAGAAGCAAAAAGTAAAGAATGGTTAGATTGGAACTGTAGTGTTCTTGGATATTATTATGGTGTAGGTCCAAAAATCGGTATTCCTGAGAATATTCACGTAAGTAATTTTCAAGGTATATCTAGAGCTTTTAGAACTTCTTCCGTTCCGTACTCAGGACAAATTTTTGGAAAAAATAAGTGTATAATTGACGTGAAAGAAATTGGCTAGACATGACAAGAAAAGTTTTAATAACAGGAGGTTTAGGATTCATAGGCGTTCATTGTGCTGAGAGGTGGCAATTTGAAGGTTGGGAAGTTCATATTATTGACAATCTTTCTTCAAATGCTATTTCTCCTGATCAAAGCATTGTTTCCAAAGAAAATCTAATACTCAAGAATATTTTAGATGTAAATTGGGAAGATCTTCCTCATTTTGACTTAATCGTTCATCTTGCATCACCTGTGGGACCAATCGGTGTCCTTAAGCATGCAGGTAATATGGCAAAAATTATTCTTGAGGACATGTATTGGGCAATATCTGGTGCTAAGAAAAATAATTGTCCGCTTGTTTTCATTTCAACATCAGAAATTTACGGTCACAGAGAAGAAAAAAGTTATCTTGAAGAATCAAGTGATAAAGTTCTTCATGGAGAATTCACGGTTAGAAATGAGTATGCAATTGCTAAGCTTTTATCTGAAATTGTTTTAGCTAATCACGGTAAAATCAATAATGATTTTAAGTACCAAATTGTAAGACCTTTTAACGTAACAGGAGAATATCAGCTTCCTGATGGTGGATTTGTTTTACCAAGATTTGTAAATCAAGCGCTTAATAACGAAGACATTACTGTTTACTACGATGGAAAACAGTTAAGAGCATTTACATGGGTCAAAGATATAGTTAATGGAATCTTTTTAACTTCAACAGCTCCGCCTGACTTGTGGAATCAAGAATGGAATATTGGAAATAAAGATAATGAAAGGTCAATTCTTTATCTTGCTGAAAAAGTAAAAGACTTAATAAAATCAAAATCCAAAATTTCACACGTAGATCCAACAGAATTACATGGCCCGCTTTTTGCAGAAGCTCCTGAAAAAATACCTAATAGCGACAAAATTGAGAAATTACTCAACTGGAAACCTACAAAAGGTGTCGATGAAGTAATTCAAGAAGTTGTTGATTTTTATAGGAGAAAACATTGAAAATTGCGTTTCACTCCTATCAGCTTGGCGAAAGAGGCACAGAAATTTGTCTCTACAAATATGCAAAGCATAATCAAGAAATTTTAGGCAATGAATCAATAATAATTTCTACTTCTTCAAGACCCACACCATCTTTATTCAGATTTTCTAAAGAATTTAAGACAATTCTTTATCCTGACGTATGGATAAACGATGGAAAAAATAATTCTTTAAGATCAAGTATGGAAAAGATAGTCGCTGAAGAAAAAGTAGATGCCTTCTATGCGATTAAAGGCGGAGAAGATGATGGTTTTATGCCTACAAATTGCAAAAGGCTTGCGCATGCAATTTTTAGAATGGACCAACCGCATGGTGATGTATATGCAGGGGTTTGCAAGTATATCTCTGACAAATACGGAGGAGTGCATCCATATGTTTATCACATAATTGATGCGCCTGAAGTGCAAGAAGATCTAAGAGAAAAATTAGGAATTCCTAAAGATGCATTTGTTTTTGGACGGCACGGAGGAAAAGATACTTTTAGCATACAATTTGTCAAGGAAGTCATTAAGCATGTTTTAGAAGTTAGAAAAGATGCTTACTTTTTACTCTTAAACACTGATAGATTTGTTGAGCATGAGAGAGTAATCTACTTGACTGCTATTCTTGAAGAAGTAGAAAAAAATAAATTTATCAATACATGCGATGCGATGATTCATGCAAGATTAGATGGAGAAATTTTTAGTTTATCTACAGCAGAATTTTCAATTAAAAACAAACCAGTAATTACATGGGACGGTTTTATTGATTGCTACGACAGAGGACACATTGAAATCTTGAGAGACAAAGGAATATATTACAAAACGCCTCAAGATTTATTTCAAATTCTTATTAATGTAAGTCATGATTTTGTTAAAAGCTGCGATTGGAACGTGTATAAAGATACGTTTAGCCCAAAAAATGTAATGAAACAATTTAAAGATATCTTTTTAGATCAAATTAAATCATAAAAATACTGATAAGTATACGTGTGATTTGTAGAGAAAAACAATAGAACTTATAGACTTTGCAAAAATATAAGAATTTAAATGAAAAATCAAAATAAAAAAATACTTCTCTTAGGAAGTGACGGGTATATCGGCAGCAGTCTATACGACTACTTAACTAACTTAAAGTACGATATATGCAACGTTGATCTATTTTGGTTTGGCAAGATGCATCAGAATACAATTCAAAAAAACTATGATGAATTAACTGTAGAATTTATTAATAAATTTTCTCATATCATTCTACTAGCTGCACATTCATCTGTGGCTATGTGTTCAAATTCATTAGAGTCTTGTTTTAACAATAATGTTTCTAACTTTATTAGACTAATAGAAAAGATTAACAATAATCAAACATTAATCTATATGAGTAGTGCAGCTGTCTATGGAAACAATGATAAATTAGTTGACGAGACTTACCCTATAACAGGCGGTCTTAGTTTTTACGACTATACAAAAATTTGTAATGATAATATTGCAAGCTTATACCCAAATAAAAAAATAGTGGGATTAAGACTAGGAACTATAGGAGGTTTTTCTAAAAATTTTAGATGCGAAAATCTTATAAATTCTCTTGCAACAGCATCTATAAAATCAAATAAAATGATTATAACAAATCCAGAAAATTACAGGTCTGTGCTTGGCATGAAAGATTTGTGTAGATCTATACATGCTATTTTAGAAAGTGATACTATTAAAAATAGAATTTATAACATAACTTCGTTAAATGCAAAAATAATTGAATTTGCAGAAAAAATTAAAAATATTAATGGCGGTGAGCTTATAGTCAATGATTCATTACCTACAAACTATAGTTTTAATTGTGATAGTTCGCTTTTTCAAACAGATTACAACTTTAAGTTTAATGACACAGTGGAAACAATATTCGTCGACATAAGTAAAAATTTACATATGATTGTTAGTAATTTAAAAAGAACACCAAGGTAAAGATGATAAAAGCAACTTGTAGATGCTGCAATAGCAAATATTTAAAATCAACTATTCCTTTAGGCTTGTCTCCTCTCGCAAATAATTTGCTAAACAATATTAATGAAAAAGACGAATTATACCCTCTAGATGTAATGTTCTGTGAGACTTGTACAAACTCACAACTTTCATTTTCAGTATCACCTGAAAAACTATTTAACACTTATTTGTATGTGTCATCTACAGCTAAATCATTTAGAGATCATTTTGAAAATGCTTCAAAAGATTACATTGATGAGTTTAATTTAAATAAAGACTCAGTAGTAGTAGATATTGGCAGCAATGATGGAATTGGTCTAAGTTATTTTAAAAGCTTAGGGATGAATGTTATTGGAATAGAACCTGCTAGCAATATTGCAAAGCTAGCTAATGAAAAAGGAATAGAAACAATAAATTCATATTTTGATGAACATGCTGTTAAAAAAATTCTAACTAGATTTTCTTATGCTGATTTAGTGACAGCTTCAAATGTATTTGCGCATTCTAACGAAATTAAGAGCATAACAGAAAATGTTTTTAAATTGCTTAAAGACGACGGTTGTTTTATAATTGAAGTTCAATATTTACTTGATACGATTAAAGATTTAACTTTTGACAACATTTACCATGAACATGTAAATTATTGGTCTGTTACTTCACTTAATAATTTCTTTAATAGTCTTGGCTTAAGCGTGACAAACGTTAAACACATCGATACACATGGTGGCTCTATAAGAGTCTATGTTAAACGCATTGGATCCATCATAGATAAAAGTGTAAATAAATTTTTAGATGAAGAAAAAAAATTTGGAATTTTAGATAAAAAAACTTATGACAATTTCTTTCTAAGAATAGAAGAAGCAAAGAAAAATGTCATAAATAATTTAAAATTATTGAAGCAGAAAGGTCTTAAGATTGTTGGTTATGGTGCTCCCGCTAAAGCAACTACTTTACTCAATTATTTTGAGATAGGAACAGAGTACATAGACTATATCGTCGAAGACAATAATTTAAAGCATGGAAAATTAATACCCGGAGTTAAAATTCCTATTTACTCAAAAGATGTTCTTGAGTCTCAAAGGCCAGATATAATAGTAGTAATGGCATGGAATTTTTTTGACGAAATAAAGAAAAATAATCAAAAATTAATAGATCTTGGCATTAAATTTATTTCTATTAAACAATTACAAGAGCAAACAATATAATGAAATTATTGTGGCATTTAAATTCACACAGACAGCTTGAAGAATACTTTTTGTCAAGTCAATTCTTTAACAGGACAGAATTCTTAAAAAATAATACCGACGTTTTAGTTACTTTTAATAGTGATAATATTAACATTGAAGACTTAAAAAAAAAATGCGTTTACGATACCAAAGTTGAAATTGTCAAAACAACAAATCCTCCTGATGGTGTGCATAGGGGGCAGTTAATTGCCATTAATGAAACTTTTGATAAATTTGCAGACTACGACTATGTCATACATACAACACCAGACGTTTATATTGTTGAAGAGAAATATATAAAAATTCTTCTTGAAGAAGAAATTAATAGTGATAATCATTTTATCGTAGATAAACAATACGATCAACAATACTGCACAGACTTTTTCGTTTTTAAACCAAGTAAAGTAATAGATTTTTTTAATTTAGCGATTAGTCCGACTTATGACAGTCAGATAATAGAACAACGACTTTTTAAGTCGATCAATAGTCTAAAAATTCCTCATAGAATTATTAATAGAGGCATCTCTTCTTTAGATTGGCAAGTTGACAACTATGGACTAATTCATAATCATAATTTAAATGTTATAAAAAATATATTAAATTTTAACATTTACCCAAATAAAGCTATAGCTCATTCGCATAATTTGCATTAGCACCAACTCGTTTCTTAGCATCAGCTCTAATCTATAAATTGATGAGTTATAATGAAGAAAAATTTTCTATACCACTGTTATATAAAAAATATTGATGAAATTGATGAATCTACTAAATTTAGTCTTAGATGCATTAACAACTATATTCACATATTTGATGGTAAAAAGATTGTCTATATCGCACTTGATAATCTAGATGACAGTATAAAAAATACGATACTAAAAAATTTTTCTGTCTTAAGTAAATTTGATGACGTTATTTTTACAAATAATCATTCTACTGATAGAGAGTCAGTAACTTTTATTGAACTTTTAGAGAGCGTAAAAGATTGTGAGGACTCTATGACTTTTTATGCTCATAATAAAGGAAGTACTTGGCCGCTAGACAATTGCTTAAAAAATTGGATTTTTTCAATGTTCTTTTTTAATTTAGACGATCTTTATTTAAAAGAAACTGAAACACAATTAAAACAAAATTATACAACAAGTGGAATCTTAAAAAAAGATTGTAAATGGCACTGTCCATCTATTGAAGGAGAATGGCATTACAGCGGAGCTTTTTTTTGGATAAATAATGAAAAATTTTTCAACTATGACTGGAGAAAATTTAAAAGAGGTAGAATGTCTATAGAATCTTATCTTGGACAGAGAATTCACACTAGCCAAGCTTACTCAACTTTTGTAACAAAAAATTATAATTTTCATTTTAATGATGAATTTTGGACCACGGAATTAAATCCAAATTCTATTGGAAATGATCAGCATGTATGCTACAGTAAAAAATTAGAAAAAATAACTCATACGTCTATATGATTATTTCTAAATGTCCCGTAAGAGTTTCTCTAGCTGGTGGATCTACTGACCTAGATCTATTCTTGCAGAAATATGGAAGAGGAACAGTAATTAGCTTTTCTGCAAACATTTACAATTATATCACTTTAAAGTCGGACAGAATGGGTCTAAACGGCTTAGAGAAAAAATATGTAATTGATTACATGAAAAGAGAAGTAACTGACACTATTGGTGACATAAAGAACGATGTTGCAAGAATTGCATTGAGCTATTTCAATATTGATCCAACTACAGTTTGGTTCACAAGCGACATATACGCGTCAGGTTCAGGACTCGCATCCTCAACTTCTTATTTGATTGCATTAATCAATGCTATTCAAACATCACTCGGTCTAAACATGACAAAAAGGGAGCTGTGCCAATTATCGCACATTCTTGAAAAACAATTTAATCCTCTAACAGGGTATCAAGATCCATATAGCTGCGGTACAGGCGGATTTAATAGATTTGACTTTAATAATTCAGGAATAGTCAGAATAGAAAACCTAAACGCTAATATTTTCAATAATTTTGATGCATATCTGATTCATACAGGCCAAGCAAGAAGCTCAACAGACGTCTTAAAAACGATAGACCCGGACAAATGCGTGAAGCTTTTAGATACAGCAGAACAGATGCACTGCTGCATTCTGAATGGTGACTCGCGGGGTGTTCTAGAATTGATCAAAGAAGGATGGTTGATTAAAAAATCAACAGGAAAAATTGCTGAAGACAAGAGAGTCATAGATCTTGATGAAATCTTAGAAAATGATGAAAATATTTTAGCCCATAGACTTTTAGGGGCCGGAAACGGCGGATACTTTTTAGCGTTTACAAACAAAAATTCAAAAATTGACCGTCTACAAGATAAAACCGGTCATCAAATGGTTAAAATAGATGTTTGTCATGCAGGCCCAACTTGCATGCAGGTAAGGTAACATGAATATTGTAGATGTTATTGAAGCATGCAATAAAATAGACCCAGCAAAGCTTAAAAATTTATGCGAACTTGTTAAGTCAAAGTCAACTGTCATAATCTTAGGAAACGGAGGTAGCAATGCTGTTGCGAGTCACATTTCTCAAGATTACACCAAGAAACTTAAAAAGAGATCATTCACTTTTTCAGATCCCTCCAGGCTGACATGTTACATCAACGATTACGGCATGGAAGAAGCTAATCGTCAATTTTTGAAAGAATTCTCAGACCCAGAAACGCTGGTGATCTTGATATCTTCTTCGGGTAATTCTGTCAATATTTTAAACTGTGCTGATTATTGTGCGAAAAATTCTCTTGACTTTATTATTTTGTCAGGATTTGATAAAAGTAATAAGCTGAGAAATTATTCTTCTGCAGCAAAAGAAGAATTTTGGGTTGATTCAAAAGATTACGGCGTTGTAGAATGCGTTCATCAAATAATTCTACATGTACCTGCATGATCTACTGTTTTGACATAGACGGCACAATTTGTTCTTCTGTTAAAAATAGCGAGTACGAAAAAGCCGAGCCCTTTGAAGACATGATTGCTGAAATCAATCATCTTTATGACTCAGGACATAAAATTATTTTTATGACAGCAAGAGGATCTGTGTCGGGTAAAGACTGGTCAAGTTTAACACAATCTCAGCTCAAAAATTGGGGTATCAAGTATCACGAATTAATCATAAATAAAAAACCCCATGCTGATTTTTTTATTGACGACAAAGCAATTAATGCAATAGACTGGAGACGAAACCTTGACTCTAACAAAAAATGAAAGCACAGTTCTCTTTATTGACCCCACAGAAACATTTCCCTACTGCAGTAAAAATGTTTGGTGCAGACTATTACGCACCCTTAATTGCCAAAGACAAAATTCCAAGTATTCAACCAGTCCCAGAGAACAGCACAATAGAGAAAAAATACAAAGTAAAAATTTTAGCAGAAGACGAGCTAAAGTCTAGCTATGATCTGGTTGTGATAGTTTGGCCAATCAACTCTTTAGGAACATGGCTAGATGCAAGACTTAATTGCATGACGCCTACAACAATGTCGTATAAAACAGACATAGATGATCGAAGAGAACTTTTTGATAAAATTTACAGTATCATCGATCGCATTAGCCCTAAAAAAATTGTTTATTTTGACGGAAGTGACTCCCCCGGTGTAAGTAACAGAAAATACCACGAAGAGTCATGCAAGTTAGATAATGTTATTTTTGGAGGAAGATTAGCTGAATACAGATATTATGACATGCATCAAGTTGTTAGCTCAGCCTTGTCAAAATCTTTGAGAGAGTTGAAAAAGTGAAAAAAGGCATCATAGCTGGTTCATTTGATTTGATACATCCTGGTTATGTTAGGATGTTTAGAGACTCTAAAAAAGTCTGTGACTAC
>Ga0194130_10007518_pt1 | contig 11991 bp, 13 predicted proteins | sample TA2KigsurfametaG_FD_160084 | JGI IMG/M metagenome (GOLD analysis project Ga0194130, IMG submission 160084) | Freshwater microbial communities from Lake Tanganyika, Tanzania - TA2015050 Kigoma 12 surface | ecosystem: Environmental > Aquatic > Freshwater > Lake | place: Tanzania: Lake Tanganyika... | reverse complement strand
AGGAGCTCAAGGAACCACAGGTGATCAAGGAACTCAAGGCACAACTGGAACCCAAGGAACAACAGGTACTCAAGGAACCACAGGAGCTCAAGGAACCACAGGTGATCAAGGAACTCAAGGCACAACTGGAACCCAAGGAACAACAGGTACTCAAGGAACTACAGGTACTCAAGGGACCACTGGTGCCGGAACTCAAGGCACTACTGGCGAACAGGGTACTACAGGTACTCAAGGGGCTACAGGCACTCAAGGGACCACTGGTGCCGGAACTCAAGGTGCTCAAGGTACTCAAGGTTCTACAGCAGGAACAGCAACTAATCTATCTGGTGGTGAGTTAATAAATTATTCAGATAGTCTTTATGATTATGGAAACACTGGAGCAACACCTTCATTTGCTCTTGCCAATGGAAACTTTGTAACTGCGACCTTAAGTGCTAATATTACCTCCATGACTTTTGACTTAACTGGATGCCCAACTACAACAGCAGCATTCTCATTTACATTGGTTCTTTCAAATGATGCAACACCAAGTAGAACTATTACTTGGCCAGCATCAGTTAAATGGCCAAACGCAACCGTTCCAACAAGAACAACAACTGCAAATAAGGTAGATGTGTATACGTTCTTTACTTATGATGCAGGCACAACCTGGTGGGGTAATCTCTCCCTATATAACTTTAGTTGATTTTTAATTATTAAATATGAACGCATTATACAATCAGTTTATTGGGATGTACGATAATGTATATCCTGATGGTTTTTGCAACCATATGATTGTAGAATTTGAACGCATAGAAAAAGAAGGACACTGCGGCAATCGTCAAGATTCTGAGGGTGTGAATAAAACACTAAAACAAGATAGTTTTTATTTTTTAAATATCAGACATCATTCTTTCACAAATTTTAATGATAAAAATGTTCTTGATACATTTTTTGATGGACTTCAAAAATGTTTTGATGATTATGTGGCAGAATATGATATTCTTAGAGATATTACATTAAAGTGCTCTGCAGTTAAGATGCAAAAAACAATTCCTGGTGCTGGATATCACGTTTGGCACGCAGAACAAGGGCCAGATGCAGATGCCGCAAGGTGTTTAGTTTATAGTTTATATCTCAATGACATTACCGAAGCAGGAGAAACTGAGTTTTTATATCAACAAACTCGCATTCCTCCAAAAGAAAATAGAATGGTAATTTGGCCTGCTGCATTTACTCATGCACATAGAGGTAATGTAGTTCATGGTGATAAATCTAAATACATCATAACTGGTTGGTTCTATATTCAATAGGTAGAGTATGTCTAAGGCAACGGATAGAATTGGAAGAGGTGTGATGACGGGTCCAGGAAGCGTCACATTTAACGCTCCTGGAACTTGGGTTTCACCTTCACGTTTATACTCTGTTACTGTTCAAGGACTTGGTGCTGATGGACAACCAGGTGGTTCTGGTACAGGTGGTGCTGGTGGTGCTGGTGGTCTTGGTGGCCCTGGTGGTGCAGGTGGCCCTGGTGGTGCAGGTGGTCCAGTTGGAACTGGCAATCCAGGGGGAACTGGTGCTGCTGGTGGAGGTGGTGGAGGTGGTGGTGGAACTACTGCTACTGTTCAAACCGCAAACGCAGGACAAGCAGGACAAGCAGGTGGAAGCGGAGGAAACCCTGGACCTGGTGGTTCAAGAAATAATTCAAATACTATACCTGCTGTAGCTCAAGCAGGTGGTTCTGGAGGAACAGGTAACTCTGGAAGTTCAGGAAATGCGAACCCAGGAGGTGCTGGACAACCTGGTGGTGCTGGACAACCTGGTGGCACTGGACAACCTGGTGGAGTAGGACAAGCAGGAACAACTGGTCCAACTGGAGTAGCTGGAGCATCCTCATCAGCTTTAGGAATTACTTTCACTGGTGGTCCCGGCGGTTTGGGAGGAACTGGAAATACTGGTGCCACCGGTCAACAAGGTCAACCAGGAAATGCTGGTGGAACTGGAAATGCAGGTCAACCAGGAAATGCTGGATCTGCGGGGTCAGGTGGCGCAGGTGGTAATGGTGGCGGAGGCGGTAACGGTGGACTTGCTGGTGGAGTAGGAACTGGAGGAAGTGCTGGAAACCCAGGTGGTAATGCTGGTCAATCTGGTGGATTTAGAGCTGCTGGATCACCTGGTGCTGGTGTAGGTGGTGGACCAGGTGGAACTGGTGGTGCTAGTGGTGGAACTGGTGGATCTGCCGGTCCTGTAGCTTCTCCATTCCCATTTAGATCTGGTGGTGGAGGAGGTGGAGGTAGTGGTAATGGTCAGGGAGGAAATGCTGGCAACCCTGGAAGTGGTGGAGCTTCTGGTAATACTGGACCTTCTGGAACTTCTGGTGCTGCTGGTGGTCCTGGAGCTGCTGGAAATCCTGTTGCAGGACAGGCAGGAGGAACCGCAACGGTTGGAAACTCTCCTGCATATGTAACACCACAAACTTCATATCCAATTACTGTTGCTCCTGGTGGTTATGTGACTATCTCTTGGAATGCACAATAATATCTAAATAGAAAAAAAGATTAGTGTGATGACAGTAGGATCTAGACCAATATATCGGGGCTTAATGACTGCTGGTGGAAGCGTTACATTTAATGCTCCTGGAACTTGGACTTCACCAAGTCGTCTTCGTAGTCTTTCAGTATCAGTAGAAGGGCTGGGTGGAGCTGGTCAGGTAGGTGGTCCTGGGGCTGGTGGTGCTGGAGGACCTGCGGGTGCTGGAGGTGTTGGAAATCCAGGAAACCCAGGAAACCCTGGCGGTGGCGCTGGCGGTGGTGGCGGTGGTGGTGCTGCAGGTTTTCCAATCCCATCTGTTGATGGTCGTGGTCGTCCAGCTTCACCTGGATTTCCATCTCCAGGTGGTCCAATAGGAACTGGCGGTATAGGTGGTAATATTGGAGGACAAACAACTCCCGCGAATGGTGGTAGTGCTGGCGGAGCGGGTGGTAGTGGAACTGGTGGAAATCCTGGCAACTCAGGTACAGCTGGTGGAGCAGGGCAAGGTGGTTTTGGTCAAGTTGGGCCAACTGGAAGTAGAGGAGCATCTTCATTAGCTTTGGGTCTTACTTTTCTTGGTGGTCCTGGCGGTGTTGGTGGAGTTGGGCAAAATGGCCAACCAGGAAATGCCGGTCAACCTGGAACTGGCGGAGCTGGTGGAAGTGCTGGTGCCGGCGGACAAGGAGGGGGTGGTGGCACAGGTGCATTTAGGAATTCATTTCCTAGTGGAGTTATTCCCGGTGGTGGTGATTCGATTCGTGGTGGTATAGGTGGTGCTGGTGGAACTGGCAGCCCAAGTGGAAATCCTGGTGGTAGTGCTGGATATGCAGATGGTAGTCCACCAGGTTCTCCAGCACCTGTAGTATCCATACCAGGTGCTCTTGGTGGATCTGGTGGAGGACAAGGTGGTAATGGTGGTAGAGGTGGAGATGCTGTAGGATCTAGAAATTCACCAGGAAATAATATCCCACGAAGAGCTGGCGGTGGCGGCGGTGCTGGCGGTGGTGGTGGTTTCTCTGGTGGTAGTGGAAGTGGTTTTAGTGGCGGAGCTCCTGGAGCAGCAGGAGGACCAGGAAGCCCTGCAGTAGGACAACCAGGAGGATCTGCATCACCTGTAACATATAATACTATTCCAGTAGAACCACAAACTTCTTATCCAATTACTGTTGCTCCTGGTGGATACGTTACTATCTCCTGGAATACCCAATTCTGATATAAATATATAAAAATAGTTATTCGCTTTGAAATAAATCATGGCAAGAAAGAAAGGTACAAATTTCCAAGAAGAAGTTCAGTCAATAGATGAACAATCACATATTGCCGGATTAAAACAAGGTCAGACTAGAGCAAGATCTCTCACAATTGGAACAACTACAGGTGGAATCATAGAAGTTGCAATGCGAGGTGACTTCTCCAACCTATGGTATCTTCTACATCCAGTTGAAGCAGTTGAAATCATCAATCAACTAGCAGCTGCTGCTGGTCTTGAAGTTGCAACAAGACCTAGAAATGATTTTGCTTCCTGGAGATCATGGGATACTCAACTTCCAGATTCTGTTCACTGGATGGGAACAGCACCATGGCAACTGTCACCAGAACAAAGAGAACAACTTGGTGAAATTAAGGTTAAAAACTTAAAGCCATCCCAAGAAAAAGAAATACCAAAACTAGAGCAATCATCTGATGTTGAATAAAGAAGATAAACTTTATGTTCTCGTTGATCTGAATGAGAAATTAATTCTTGGGAAAATTGAAAAATTACCAGAAAATTGGAGAAACATTGCAGGACTTTATAATTTAAGTGAAGAAAAATTATCAGATCTAGGTTGGTCTGGTAATGAAGGATGTGGTTGGATTGAAATTAATTCACCAAAGATTAAAGATTATGAATGTTCCTCAGAAAATTTAAGATTACAAAAAAGAACATTTAAAGAACTTGTATCTAACATAAGAAAAGAAAAAGAAAGAGAATTTATTTCTTATAAAGGAGTAAGAATAAACCCAAATGAAAAGACAAGATATTCTCTATTCGTAAAAAGAGTTCTTGCTAAAGAAGATCCAGACAGAACATTTAGTTTTAAGTTTCTTGATGGTTATACAACCCTCAACTCTTCTCAAATTATTGAACTTTGTAATATAATGGAAGAACATATTCAAAAATGTTTTGACCGTGAGAAAGAGATATATGAAAAAATTGATAGTTGTGAAAAAATATCCGACTTTTTTGAGGTAAATTATGACTTCGAAATACTTCAGTCACAAGAACTCTCTCAGTGAAGCTGCTAGAAATGATCCAACTAAAGAATCTTTTGGGGATCAATGGTTTTTAACATCACATAATCATCCACCATTTGTGTGGGTTGATGATACATTTACTAATGAAGAACTCGAACGAATTATTGTTATTGGGGAGAGACTTAGTAAAAAAAGAGCAGAAACCCAAGGATGTGGGGAAGATTGTTTAGAGATTCGTCGCTCTTTAGTTTCTTGGGTTCCAATTAATAATATAACGAATTGGATTTACAAAAGAATAACAGATATCATAATCGAAAATAACAGCACTTATTACAATTATGATTTAACGTATCTTGAAAGATTGCAATTTACTTATTATTCATCCAAGGAGCAAGGATGTTATAATAAACATATAGATCCTCTTCAATGGAACTTACCGCATAATAGAAAACTTTCATTTGTAATGCAGCTTTCAGATCCAAGTGAATATGAAGGTGGAGAATTGCTTTTGCACAACTCCATGGATCCGATCACAATCGAAAAAAGGAAAGGTAGAATTATCCTATTTCCATCATATACTTTACATGAAGTTACTCCTGTTACTCAAGGGGAAAGATATAGTTTGGTAAATTGGGTTCATGGTCCACTATTAAGGTAATATTATGACTTTTAAAGAAAAAGGATATGAAATTATTCGTAATTTTTTGGACGAAGATTTTCTAAAATTCATTCAAGAGTATTTTTATTTGAGGATTCGTGCTGGACATGCGATTCTTGGTGATGAACAAGCACCAAACTCATATAGTTTTTATGGAGATCCTTTGATTGAAACTATTTTAAGTAGTTCTTGTGATGCATTAAGTGATGTTGTTGGATATAAACTTCTTCCAACGTATACTTATACCCGTCTATATGGAAGGGGAGATGAGTTAAAGATTCATAGAGACCGTCCATCTTGTGAATCATCAGCAACTCTTGCTTTGGGAGTTCCTGAGGGTGAAAAAATAAGTCCCATTTATTTTAGTACAAATGAGGATAGAAGTGATGCTGTAGAAATTATTCTTGAGCCAGGAGATCTATGTCTTTATCGTGGATGTGATCTTTATCACTGGAGAGAACCATTTACTCAAGAATGGTATTTACAAGCATTTCTTCACTATGTACGTGCAGATGGTCCATACAAAGATCATATTTACGATAAAAGATCTTATCTAGGAGTATGTAAATCAACATTATGATTCCTAAAATCATTCACCACACAGCACCAGAGGATAAAAGTAAATGGTCTCCAATTTGGAATGAATGTAGAGAATCCTGGATTAGAAATTTTCCAGGATTTAATTTTATGTTTTGGAATGATGAAGATTTGGATAACTTAGTGAAAGAAAGTTATTCACAATATTATAAAATGTACTCAAACTTTCCAGAACAAATTATAAGAGTTGACTTTGCAAGACTATGTATTCTTCATAAGTATGGTGGAATTTATAGTGATATGGATTTTTATTGCTATAAAAACTTTTATGATTTTTTAGATGGTGATTTATATGCTGTAGAGTCTTGGGAAGACTGGGAAGAAAAAGTTCAAAACTCACTTATGGTTTCTGTGAAGGGCCATGAGTTTTGGACTTTATGTATGAAAGAAATATATGACTTCTACTCAAGCAATTTGCACATAATGTCCTTGGAGATATATAAAAAACTAGACAAAGATTCTAGAAATGAATTGATTTTAAGACTTGCTGGGCCTAAACTATTCAACAGATCTATGAATAATTATGATGGGATTGGTAATATCTTACCAAAAGAATTGTTCAATCCTAAAATAGATTTACAATTTAATTGGGTCTCCACTGGAGCAAATAAATACAAAGAGGTTTATGATTATTACAAAGATCTAAACTCTAAAGAAAATACAGTCTTCACTCGCCACTATCTAACGGGTATGTGGTAAAAATAATTCCAATTTCATTATTAACAATGACTTCACAGAAAAAATACGCAGTATTGGATGAAAATAATACCATTATAAATGCATTTGTGTGGGAACTAGATTCTTCAGATGAACCATCAATAGTATTAGAACAATATCCGATGGGTTGTAAATTAATGGAATATGGTGAAGGGATCACTGAAAATGATGCATTGATTGGTGGACAATACGACGAAACTTTAAATGCATTTTTACCACTAAAGCCAGATCCAACATATGTTCTCGATAAAACTATCTGGGAATGGCATCCAGATCCAGATCTAGAATATAATATTGAGGGAGTTGGTGACGAAAATACATTGTGCAAATACAATGTAGAACAAAAATGCTGGATCATAATTGAATAATATAATAACACTGTAATATGAATAACTTCGTTAAAAAGGTATTAGATGCTGGTGGAGACATTCAACCTCTAATAATCCCACCGGAACTTACAAATGGAACTGCTTTGTTCAATCCATCAATCTTCGTGGATGGTGATGATTTAATCTTAAATCTAAGACATTGCCAGTATACATTGTATCTTGCTGAAAAAAATAAGTTTGAACATACAGAAGGCCCTTTAGTTTATTTGCATCCAGAGAACGATAGAACTCTTACAACAACAAACTTTTTCTGTAAGTTAGATAAAGATTTAACGATCAAAGAACAGTGGAAGATTGATACTTCTGAGTTTGATACAACGCCCGTTTGGGAATTTGTAGGACTAGAAGATGCTCGTCTTTTTAGGTGGAATAAGAAACTTTATATCTCTGGAGTTCGTAGAGACGTTAAGCCTACTGGTGAAGGTAGGATGGAACTTTGTGAGATTAAAGTATCTGATGATGGGGTGAAAGAAATATCAAGATGGAGAATACCACCACCAAATGATCCAAATTCATACTGTGAGAAGAATTGGATGCCGATTCTTGATATGCCTTATCACTATGTAAAGTGGTGCAGTCCAACAGAAATCGTCAAGGTTGATCCAAAAAAACAAACTTGTAAGACAGTAAATCTAGTAGAACAAGATTTACAAACTCCTAAAGATCTAAGAGGAGGAACACATGTTGTTCCTTGGGAAGATGGCCATATTGCAATTGTTCATGAGGTTGATCTTGCTAAGAGTAAAGCAGGAAGAAAGAATGGAATCTATACTCACCGAATCATTGTTTGGGATAAGGATTGGAAAATTGTTAAATATTCAGACTCATTTAGTTTTATGTCGGCAAGAATAGAATTTGTATGTGGAATAGCTGAATATGAGGGAGATATGCTAATCTCTTTCGGATTCCAAGATAATGCTGCATATATTCTTCGTACACCAAAATCTGTTATTGAGGAGATGATTCATGGATGAACAACTAAAGTATCTACTCAAACAGTATATTGACGATCCTGAGGATGCTAATAGAAATTATGCTCTAGGGATGAAGTATTATAGTATGGGACATACTGCATCTGCTTTCTCATATCTTCTTCGAGCTGCAGAAAGAACAGATTCATCTCAAATTGCGTATGAATGTTTATGCACTCTTGGACTATGTTTTGAAATTCAAGGAGGAAGGCAAGGAAGTGCAAGAGTCATGTTTAAACATGCTATTTCCTTGATGCCAAACAGACCAGAAGCATATTTTCTTTTGAGTAGATCTTATGAAAAACATGGAGAGTATGTTGATGCATATACCACAGCATCAATTGGATTAGAGATAGTAAATTCCGAAAAATATTTTGATATTGATCTTCTGAAAATGAAAGTTCAATATCCAGGAAAATATGGACTTATCTTTGAAAAAGCAGTATCTGCATGGTGGTGGGGTAAGTGGGAAGAATCTATTGATTTATTCAAAGATTTATGGCTTCACTATGATATGGATGAAACTCACACTAATGCTGTAAGAGCAAATCTTGAAAGATTAAATCCCAGTGTTCTTGAGTATCGTGGATTTGACTGGGGAGACAACCCAGAAAATATGAATAAAATCATTCAAGAAGAAATATTCAGAGATAAGATCTATCAAAAGCATTTTGATGTAAAGGAAGGTGATATTGTTGTAGATATTGGTGCAAATGTTGGTGCATTTGCATATTCAATTCGTGATAAAAAACCAAAACATGTTTACTGCATTGAGCCATCGACATCTTTGGTTAAAACAATTAAAAAGAATCTAAAGGATATTCCTTCCACAATCATTGATCGGGCTATTTCTGATATTGATTCAGACTGTGTTCAGATACAGAAAGATAATTACATCTATTCTCATGAAGAGGATACGATGAAGACGATTCGCTTCAAAACATTCCTTGATAATAATAAGATTGATAGGATAAATTTTTTGAAGATTGATTGTGAGGGTGGAGAATATGATATATTCAACAAAGAAAACCAAGATTTCCTTCTAAACAAAGTAGATTATATTGTTGGCGAATGGCACTTTAATGGGATTCCAAACTTCCTTGAAAAGTTTTCCAAGTTCAGAGATTTGTATCTGAGATCTCACAATGACTATCATGTATATGAAAGATGTGGTAAAGAAATTTCTGATAAGATTTTTGATGATGAGTATTTGATTGGCTTTGAAAAGTGGTATGGACAAAATGGAGATGGCCAACTTCTGATTTATATTAACAATACAACTCAACAACCAAAAATGATACTTCCATTCGCATCGATTAGTGAAAACGTAAAAAAGAAAGTGTGGGTCGTTGATGATTTCTACAGCGACCCACATGCAGTTCGTGAATTTGCTCTGGAGCAAGAATATGTTGAAGGCGGATTTGGTAGAGGATTCATTGGAAGAAGAACTGAAAAACAGTTTTTATTTGATGGTCTGAAACAAAAGTTTGAGGAGATTATTGGAGAAAAAATTGGAAGATGGGAAGATCATGGAATGAATGGTCGATTCCAAATTGCGTGGTCAGGTGAGCCTTTAGTCTATCATTGTGATAATCAAAAATGGGCAGGTATGTTATACCTTACTCCCGATGCTCCTTATCAGTGTGGGACAACACTTTATGCTCATAAGAAAACAAGAGCAAGAAGTTATCATGATGAGGGATGGGATGCTGCTTGGACTAATGTTCCCGGCGATTCTCATTTGGATGGAACTCATTTTGAACCAGTGGATGTGATGGGAAATGTTTTTAATCGTCTTGTAATCTTTGATGCGAGTGCTATTCATTCAGCTTCACAATACTTTGGTACTGTGAAAGAAAATGCAAGACTATGGCAAATGTTTTTCTTTGATTAATAAATACCTTTATAAATTAGAAATTTCTGATGTCAAAGGCAAGGGATACTGGTAATCTAGTTTCATCCAATTCAATTTACGTTGATATAGCAACAGATAATGTTGGTATAGGAACCACTAATCCACAAGCAACTTTACAAGTTGGCACTGCAGTTACCATTTATGGGAACAGTGGCATTGTTAGTGCTACTTCTTTTTATGGTGATGGTAGCGGCCTTAGTGGTATTAGTGGTGGAGGTGGAATTGGAACAGTTATTACATATTCTGATGGAACATCATCTCCTTTCAGTTATATTGATGCTTATGTATCAGTAAATGAAAATCTAAATCTAGATACTACTGTTGCTGGAGCATCAACTTCTTATATTGTAAGCACCGTTCCTAATATTGAGATTGCATCAGGTGTTGCGGTCACTGTTGGTGTTGGTAAAACCATGATCATTGATGTACTTCAAATAGGAGATCTCTGATGTCAGACTTAAGAGTAACTAATTTACGAGGAAGAACATCTGGATCTTCACCAACATTACCTGATGGTGTTGTTATTACTGGTGTTGCAACTGCTACTACTTTTAATGGAAATGCAACTGGACTTACCGGAACACCAAATATCACAGTAGGAAATGTTGTTGGCTCATCCGCAACATTTACTGATGGTGTTGTTATTACTGGTGTTGCAACTGCATCAAGTTTTGTCGGTAATGGAAGTGGATTAACTGGCATTTCTTCAGTCTCATTTGCAACTACTTCTTTTGGATTATCAGGTAATCCATCAATTTTTGTTTCAAATATTGGTATTAATACTTCAACAACGACTCAACCACTTCAAGTTGGTTCTGGACCAACAGTTGTTCTTATTGATGGTTCTGGAAATTTAGGTATTGGTACTGCATCAGTTCCAACAAGACTTTACGTTCAAGGAAACGCTGCAAGTAATATTGTAGGTCTTGGAACAACAAGTGCTAATACTACATTAAATTTTGCTCAAGGAAATAATTTCAGTTTAACTCTTACGGGAAGCATCGTATTGAATAATCCAACCGGTGTTACTACTGGACAATCGGGTATTATTCTGATACAGCAAGACAGTTCTGGAAGCAAGACTGTTGGTTTTGGATCACATTGGGACTTCCCAAGCGCAACAGCACCTACACTCAGTACAGGAGCCAATGCACTTGATGTTCTTACATATTTTGTAAGATCTTCTACAAGTATTGTAACTAACTCACTGATTGGAATTGGAACATTATGAGTTTACCTAATGAACTTTTACTAGTTGGTCTTTTAGGAGCTAGTGCTGCTACTACTCAATATCAGATCCAGCGTTCAATTCGCCTGAACTCAGCCGACTCGGCTTACCTCAGTCGCACTCCCGCATCGGCGGGCAACAGGAAGACGTGGACGTGGAGCGGATGGGTGAAGAAGAGTACGCAGAATATCGCTAATAATGAGTATTTGTTTGAGACAAGATCCGGGGCTTCTGATTCGACAATCTTTACCTTAGGTTTTGCAAATGGCGGCTTCGGCACCACCAAGGATGCTCTGGCAATCTTTCGATATTCATTCTACAACCTGATCACTACTCAACTTTTCAGAGATACTTCTGCTTGGTATCATATTGTTCTTGTTGCGGACACAACGCAAGCAACTGCTTCAAATCGGTTAAAACTGTACGTGAATGGAACGCAGGTCACGTCGTTTAGTACTGCTGTTTATCCAAGCCTTAACGAAGACCTGCCAATCAATACGACAAATGCTCACGTCATTGGAGGTTTGTCCTACCTCAACGCCTGCCTCGCCGAGATCCATTTCATCGACGGCCAAGCCCTAACCCCCGGCAGCTTCGGGGAGTTCGACACCAACAACGTCTGGCAACCTAAGGCATTTAGCGGTGGCAGTTACGGCACCAACGGATTTCAGCTCAAGTTTGCCGACAACAGCAACAACACCGCCAGCACATTAGGGAAGGACACTTCTGGCAACGGGAATAACTTTACGCCGAACAACCTGTCCGTCACT
>Ga0194130_10007512_pt1 | contig 11997 bp, 4 predicted proteins | sample TA2KigsurfametaG_FD_160084 | JGI IMG/M metagenome (GOLD analysis project Ga0194130, IMG submission 160084) | Freshwater microbial communities from Lake Tanganyika, Tanzania - TA2015050 Kigoma 12 surface | ecosystem: Environmental > Aquatic > Freshwater > Lake | place: Tanzania: Lake Tanganyika... | reverse complement strand
TCTGTTTCAAAAATAGTTTGTGTAGCATCAAGATCACTAATAGCATTTCTAAGATAAGCTGTGCTTTTATTTCTTAAAGACACATTATGGATTTGATCAGGTGTGCGAGCAAGACCACTGTGACCGGGTGCATATTGTAAAGTAGCATTAATTAAAAGTTTAGATGTAGAGTATGTGCCTTCACTAGCATAAATTTGAGATAAAGCATTATTTTCAAAAATAGTATGATAAGGCAAGACAATACATAAAGAAGGATCAATAGCAGTAGTACCATCAAAAGCATAAGTTCTTCTAGTTCTAATTTCTACTGTTAAAGTATTGCCATCTGCATCTTCTGTCCAATTAGAGAAAGCACCATTTAAACGAAGTAAGCGAATGGTAGAATTTGTATTTAAACCACTAGCATCAGTTTCACTAGAAGTTAAACCATCTTTTCCCATGCCTATAATTTGAAAAGATTGGTTGTTTTGTGTTTTAGGTGATCCGTAAACAATAGCAAATAATTCAGAACTAAAGCCTGTATTATCTTTACCATAATTTGTAAGAAGATCAGCTACTGATTCATTACCTAAAACTTTAATAGTACCATCAAGTAAACTTGCAAGATTTACACCTAAATCAATTTCATAATAATATTCAAGATTGACATCAGCACTATTAGAAATTCTTTTAATTTGAAGATCAGTTAAGACTGTTGAAATCCCTGTGACTTTTAAAGATGAATGTACAAGACCACCAAAGATTTCAATTTTAGATGGATAACCTGCAAAAGTTGAGAGTGCTGGCAAAAGAGTTTTTTTGGTGAAAGGATCTGTATATCCATTATCATTAATAAGATATAACTTTAAATCTTCCTCCGATTCAGTTAAGAAACGAACAGCTTTTTGATTATTCTTAAAACCTTTTCTTGCACCACTAATACCATCAAGACCACCTAAGTTTAAGAAAATGACTGCACCACTTGACCATGCTTGTTGAAAGTTGCTTGGTGATACTTCTACACTTGGCATAAAACCTGTTGGTCTTAAATCTGCACTAACTGTCCAATTGTCTGTTAAGCCACTATCAAAATATCCAACAGTAGTACCATCATCATTTAAAGCAGTATCTGGATCAATAATGATATTTACATTTTTCTCAACCACTGCACTATCTGACCATACTGTTCTAATACCATTTGGAGCATCTAAAATTTCAGTATATGGTCTTGTTGTATTAGGATTACCAATGACATCCACTTGAGCCAATGTAATACCTTTGCTATCACTACCTGTAGCACTTGATTTCCAAGCTGTTCTTAAATTATTTGTGATCAAGTCATTTACTGCATTTTGCAATAACTGTGAATAATCAAAGCCTGTTAAAGAAATGCTATTCATCAAATCTAAAATATCCTGTTCATGAATTTGATCTGCATATAAACCATCGGGTCTTGCATTATATAAACTCACTTGTGTAGATGCTAGATGAGATTTAGCTTCTGTACCTAATTGACCACGAACAATAACAACAGCACCTGTGCCTACATTCACACTAGAGATCAAAACAATCTCTTTATTGATGCCTGTGTTTAAAACTAGATAATCACCTACAGAAGTACCTTCATCTAAACCACTGCCTACAATAGAACTACCTAAATTTAAAGTAGTAGCAGATGATGTCAAATTAACACTTAAAATAGCTTGTGTTAAGGTTTTAGGTGTAGATGATGATCTTAAAGATGCACCATTATGTGTAGGTGATGAACCATTAAGAACAGCAATATAAGAAGAAGTAGATCGTCTAAAGACAGCACAAATAGGAATAGCATAGGAATAATTATCTACTGATTCAAAATCAACAGATGATGCTTTCCAGCAGGATGGATCACCTTCGCTTGCCATATTAGTATATATGGCACTTGTCACAGGATTAATAGAATTACCTTGACCAAAAACAGATGGATCACCTAAGCCTTGTGGATAAGTGTCAATATCAATATTAGTTTCTACTCTTAAACGATATTGGATTTGAACTCGTTTAGTGGTTTCAAATCCTATGTCATTATCAATAAGATCATCTGTGATATTAGTACCACCAAATTGAGTGTTGCCATATTTATAGAAAGTAATAGCACTAGGTTTATAATCAGTAGACGGATTTGGACTAACTAAAGATCTCCAAACTTCTAAGAAAACAAAATCTACACGATTGCCTGTGGCAGGTGGTGCAGATAATTTAATGATGTTAGAGGTTTCACTATTCGTATTACAGCCACGAATACGAATAGGCATACCATTAACAATAGCATCAATAGAATTTAATCTGAACTGATTGCTATCTAAAGGATTACATTCAAAATCAATAGCACTAATAGGATCAGCAAGAAAACCACTGGGTGTAGTTTGTTTAATTGCATCGATTAAAGAATCATTGGCAAGCTGTCCAACAAAGTTTAATTCAGAATCCAAAGGTGGTTTACCTGATTGCCAAATGAGATGTGTAAATTTAGTGTTTTGATTATTGAGAACTCTACTGACTTCTGTTCCAAAATTATCAGCCATGTTAATTATCTCCTAGTAAAGTATTGCATATCCTAATAAGTGTATTTTATTTAATGAATTATTGATAAATGCTAGTCTTAGAGTAGTAGATGCACTCGGAAAACTCACAGGTGTCAAATAATTCGCCTCTGTATAAGATACACCGTCATCATTAGAAATATACACTTGAATATCACTAGGCTCTAAAATTTCATATGTCATTGTGCTTGGTACATTTACATTTACTGATTGCTCTTGACCATAGCTAACAATAGCAACCTTCCAATAGACAAGGAATTTATCTTTACTTGTAGTAGTGATTGTATCTGTGATAAGCACACCATAAGCATTAGTGTTTTCATTTTTAGGTAAAATAGCACAGTTATTATAATCACTACCTAACTGACATCTTGAATTTGAGATAATAAAAACAGCACCAGCATCAAAATCGGATTGCACAGGTAAAGATTTAAAGGTTATACCTGTGTAATCTGGATAAAGAGCAAGGAAGCTATCTTGAATATCGGATTGGATGGTAGGAATAGAATTAGCTAAAGAAACTTTAGTGGTTTCAGGTTCATCTAAAAGGTATTTACCATTCATATCTATGATTGTAGCTACACTAGATCTTTGGATGATTTTATCCTCTTTTCTGTTTACGATTATCATTTTTGTTTATATCCTTTCTTTATTAAGCATTATTGCTACGACTGACTTCACACCAATGCTCGCCATTATATATAAGGGTAAGGGTGTCTTGCACATTATTTAAAGTAAAAGGCGATGCTGATAATCTAATATTACCATTTTCTGTAATATTAACAATACGAGATTGATTTGCAGATTGAAGGATAAGAATCATACCTGTGACAAAACCATTAATAGCATTAATAGTATCTAAGTTATCTGAAGAGTCATTATTTTCTGTATCTATTTTGTGGTATCCTTTACTAACAGTGATTACACCACTAGAAATTGTTAAAGTAGAGTTTCCAAGAACTACCTTAGATTCAAAGGTAGTATTGCCATAAAAAGTAGTGATGGCATTGACTACTGCAACATCTACAGTAGCATTATTTCCAACATACACATCTGATAAGAGAGAAACAGAATCTTGAAAATCGGTATCGCCAATAACATTAAGACCTGAAGAAATTTCCCATCTATCATTTGTAGTTTCATCCCATTTAATATAGCTATTTACTAAGACACCTCGTTCAACTTCAATTTTAAAATCATTTGTAGGAAGGTCTGTGTTTTGTAAATCACTACCAAAAAGAATAGCAGTACGATTACCATCCTTGAGTTTAATTCTACCTGAATCAGAAAGTTCTGTGATACCATCTGCATAGACAGTAAAATTCCGATCACCATAAATATCATAAATAGCTAAAGTATTGCCATTTGCAGTGGTGGATTTAACAGCGATTGTTCGATTAAATTGAAATTCAGATGTACTTTCTTTCCAAGTAATTTTAGCATTTGGCTCAGTGCCTCTTTCAATTTCTATGCTAACATCTGGTGTATTTGTGCCTGTAGTATAATCACTATTTAATAAGATAGCAGTAGTAGATTGATTGTCTTTTTTAGAGTGTATTCTAAGAGGTATGGTATCAATATCATCTACTGTGGTTGCTCCATCCATCGTACTAATTTCAACTGTACCATTATCTACTCTACGAACAATTTCTGTGTTTGTCCAAGTAGCATCCCTCACAAAAGAATAAACAATATTTGCAGTAGTCGTGGTAAGGTGGTTAAATCCAATAAAGATGTTTCTATATCCATCTGGGGGTTCATCCACTAAAATAGAATCACTTGCATATACTTCAAAATCACCACTAAGTGGGTATTCAGTATCAGTACTGTCCATATTAAAATAATAAGTTTTATTTGGATCTAAATAAGCAATAGCATTTACAGTAGGTGTTGGTGTTGTGTTATTATATGTTGAACCTGCACTTGCTTTATAACGATAATAACCAGCACTTGTGTTTTCGGAAAGATGATCTAAATCAGATAAACGAACAACATCTCTTGTAATACCATTGTCCTCTGTACTAAAGATATAAAAATACTCACTATCACCTAAAGATAAAGAATTATACTTAACATAAATATAAACAGGAATAAGATTGTTTTCAAAGGTAGCTTGACCTGTTGTAGTAAGATTGCCATTTTCTACTTCAATTTTAAAGTTTGGATCATAACCTGCTTTTTTATAAGTGGCTAAAACTTTATTGGTGTATGTTTCTGTACTTGAATATCCAAGACCTTCTAATTTAAAATCACCTTCTGTTAATAAAATGCCACGAATAAATAAAGGTGTCATGCCTTGATCATAATACGAATCGATATTAAGAAAAGCACAACTCATAGTTCTGCCACCAACATTAGCATTAGATGTTGTGATATTAGCTACAGCAGTGATAGTGGATAAGGAAGATAAATTACCTCCTTCAATAGCAGTAGAATAGAAACTTGGCTCTGCTTTCCACCTATCATTTGTTTCATCCCATTGAATATAACTATTTGTTAAAATATCTCTTTCTACTTCTATTGCTTTTACATCTGAACCATCTACATCAGGATTGCCTGTGTAGTCACTATTTAATAAAATTGCATTTTTACCTTTTTGGATTTTTAAAGAAGTCTTAGCTTGAATATCACTCACAGAAGTAGGAATACTTATATCAGAAACATCTATAAATCCAAAACCACCTGAAACACCTGCTTTGTAAACAACATCACTTTCTTTCCAAGTAGCATCTCTGACAAAAGTATATGTTACGATAGCATTTGTAGTATTTACATCATATCCATCAAATACTTTCCAATATGTTGGAGCAGATCCTAAAATAGAATTACTTGCATAAATTTGAAAATCTAAATTAGACAAGTCTATTGCATCACTCACCATATGAAAATAATAAGTTTTATTTGGATTGAGATAGACAATACCATTGATAGTAGGTGGTGTGGTGTTATTATATGTTGATGCTGAATATGCAATATAACGATTATATCCAGCACTTTGATCTAATTTTAGTTTTGGCGAACTAAAATTAACTTTTATCGGAATGACTTCTCTTGTAAGACCATTATCGTCTGTACTAAAGATATAAAAATACTCATTGTCTGTAAAGGATGTAGCATTATACTTAACATAAATATAGACAGGAATGAGATTATTTGAGATAGTGGTTTCAGAAAGAATTGTTAAATCTTTTGTATCATCACTGCCTATTGTCAAATTTTCAGAAAAATAAACATCTGAATTAAAATCCCACCAATCATTTGTTTCATCCCATTTGATTTTAGCATTTGTTAATGCTCCTCTTTCTACCTCAAGAGCAATAATATCTGCTTGTTGTCCATTACCTGTTCTATCTGCATTTAATAAAATAGCAGGTGTTGTAGATAATGTAGGTTTTTTAATTGAAACTTGACCATCTGTTGTTAAAGATAGACCATTTGAAGTAACTACACCTGTAAAGGTAGCAGATGAGCCACTAAAAATACCTGCTTTTAAAGTAGAATATGTTTTTGTAAGACTTGTGAAATTTGTTGTTGCACTCGTTGCACCTGCTACTGTTGCAAGTTCAAATTGATTTAAAGTTTCATTCCAAATAAAAACAGCAGGATTTTCTGTACTTCCTCTTTGTAAAAACAAGCCTGCATCTGTACTAGCAGTAGGATTAAGATTAGCATTTTTAGCTAATGTAATCACAGGATCTTCTATTGTTAAAGTAACACTATCTATTGTTGTAGTTGTACCATTAACAGTCAAATTTCCATCTATTGTTATATACCCATCAAATGTAGTATTGCCTTTATCTTGAACATAAATGACATTATTTATATTCTTATTTGTACCACTACCTGCATTGCCACCTGTAAATGAACTTGTAGGCATTTTCTTTACTCCATCATCAATCTGTTTTTAGTGTTGTAGATACTTGCAATCGTGTAATTACTACCTAATGTGATTTTATTCTCACTATCCAATTCTGCATATCTACTAATCAAAACCAAAAGCACTTCACCTTTTCCAAAATATAAAGTGTTTGATTTCGCTTTACATAATAAAGGCAATACATTTTTATGACTTACTTCACTTGAGAAAGGTGATGAATAAGTGACAGGTAAATATCCTGAACCACCTTGATAAATTGTATTGCCTTGTGAGTCTGTTGTCTTGCTTGTAAAAGTCAAATCCGTGTTAATATCAATAGGCATAAAGTTATTAAGACTTAGCATACCAGCATCAATATTAAAATCACTTATAGATATCTGTGCATTTGCTCTTAAATCCCATTCGTCTAAGTCAAAATCACTATGGATACCTACCATATCACTTGCACTTGGATAAGGATAAGATACACTTAAACTGCCTTTGCTTGTTTGAATAGCATACATAGATTTAGAAATATAAATAGGCTCAACATCAATCGTTAATCCAGATGGAATTGTAGTTTGAGATGCTAGGTATCTATAATAGACCATTGTTCTAGCTTTGTTTGCTAGTAAAGGATAATATTTTAAGCTAACTAAAGTTTGACCTGCATTTGTTAAAGCATTTACCAAAACACTCGCATCGGATTTATTGTAATCAGATGTATTAAGTACATTTGAATATCCTGCACCTACTTCTTGATCTTCATACTGCACAAAATAAGTAATGCCATCACCATAGAATTTAAAAGGTGTTAAGATTTCAGTTGTGGATTTACTTACAAGTTCTATTGTCTGTATTTTCTTAACATACTCTAAAGCAATTTCTCTATTCGTATCATTAAAAGAAGCTATGACACCAGCCTCAAATTCTGAAAAGAAAAGACTAGATTCATTAATAACACTGCCTTGTGGATAAACACTTGAATCAGGATTTAATAAAATAGGTGTTGCACTTAAACCATTGCCTTCAGGATAACATAAAGCAAGTTCAATAAAGATATTTCTAGGACTGCCTACATCACCATCTGTAGTATTGCCTGTCATTTGGTAATTACTTGTAGCAGATAGACCACCATTTACAGTGAAGTCATTTTTATCTAAGATTAAAGAAACCTTTGTAGCAGAAATAAATTCTATTTTCTTAAATTGAATATTTTGACTAACTGCTGTAGTTGTGTGTCCGTCATCATGCCATGCTCTTAAGACATCAATGATTTTTGTGCCTGTTGGGAATGAATCTGTAACAGGATTAAAAAAGCCAGCATTATAATAGTTGTCAAAGTCTAAAATGATCTCATCATTTTCATACCAATTAAAAGTACCTACAACTTTATCTACATAAGCAAAAGCTGTTGGATCATCATCTGAAATTGTTATTGTTGCGATTACCTTCTCTATATTTGGATAACTTGAAAATCTTCGTCTTAAACCATCTACATATCCTATTAAATTGCCATAGGTATTTGATTGAGTAAAGCCATAATATTCAATCGCATCACAAACTAAAGGCTCTGTACTGCGATCACCATCTGTAATTTGATTGCCTATATAAAATCTATCTCTACCATCTCTTTGAACTGTCTTAATGTTATTGTCAAAAAGATAATGTGTTTGCTCTGTTAATAGTTTTTCACTGTCTAAAATATCAATCACTTTCTTTCTCATGTCTGTGATATCCACATCAGCTATTAAATCAGCAAATAAACCATCAGGTCTGTCACTCAATCCTGCAGGAATGACAATAGGATCAAGGTCTAACCAATTTTCTGTAGCACCTGTATGTGTAGACAATAAAGCACCATTAGGATTAATAGGATTAAAGCCACCACTATTTCTACGATTGACAAAACAAATAGGTAAACCATACACATAGCCATCTACAGTACCTAAAGCAGTAGCAGATGCTTGATTACCTGTGCCTGCAATCCATAAGCCATTATCTGTAGAACTTGCACTAAAGGAATAAGATGTAGGTGATCCATTAGTACCTTGTGCTTTAACATTGGTAGTATCTGAAAAACCATCTTGATATGTTCCTACTGCAAAGTTATTCACTGTTCGGAAACGATATTGATATTGGATTCTTTTAGTAGACTCTGCATTTAAAGTAGTATCATAAATATCATCATCTAACCAAGCACCTGTTAAAGATTGCACATTGCCATAAATGTAGATCTTATTATTTGCAGGAATATTTAAACCACTTGATTCACCTGTGGCAGGTGTTACAGTAATAGCAAGTGTTGTTGTACTAATGGAAACAGTAGTATCTAAAGTTAAGAAAATAAAATCTGTGCCTTTGCTATCTGAACTGACTACATTAGATAAGCTACTTAAAGCATTCGCAATATTTAAAGCAGTGATATATTTATTAGCACCTAAGACAAAATCCACACCACAAGTAATTGTATCTGTACCAATGGTAATTGTATCACCATTGGCAACATTATCACCTATTCTTAATCTTGCATTAGGTAAAGTAGCTGGACTAACCAATGCTTTCCAAATTTCTAAAAAGACAAAGGTTGTGGATTTTTGAGTAGCAGGTGGACTAGATAAAGAGATTTTATTTGAGCCTGTGTTGTCATTCGCATAAGCAATTCTAATGACTTTATTTTTAACACGGACATCAAAAGCACTTAAAGTTAAGGTATTTGGAGTAGTGTTAAAAACATAATCGGAAAAGATGTCTTTTTTATTTGAGATGATGCCACTAGGTTTGGAATTGACTAGACTAATATCTTGAACTAAGTTTAATTCGCTATCAAGTAAAGGTTTGCCTGTTTGAAAGACAACACTTTCATAATTCGTTAAACTTGGATCAAGGTTTCTGGATGTAGATGTAATATATTTTGCCATTTTACTTATCTACCTTTTAAAAAGTCAATCGCCAAGTAATTGCTAAAACAGAATTAGATGGCTTATTGATCACAGGGAAAGTCAAATAGTTAATCAGAATGTCATAATTCGTAACATCTAAAGTAGTATCGTAATCAGGAAAACTAACAGGATCATCATTATCATCTAATAAAGGTGTTGTCACTAATGGATCTGAATCATAAGGACTAATCAATCCCATTTCATTTAAAGCACCTACTGCTTCACCTTCATTATAAACAGTTGTGAAATCTACAACATTCGTAGGAATTGTACTGACTGCAAATGTTGTAGGATTTCTAAATAAGACAGATGCAAATTCTTTACGAGCAATTTCAGTATTTAATCTTCTTTGTCTTTGATCTGCAACACTAGGTACTAAACTTGTACCTGTTGCACCTGTACCTACTGCTAACATTGTAATAGATGATCGTGTTGGATATAATCCTGAAAAGAGAATAGATGCAAGCAAGCTACCATCTAAAGTATAAACATTATTTACTTTAATCTCTTGATCATCCAGCTTAATAAACACTTCACCTTTTACACGGTATGTAGTTTCATTAAATCCAAATCCAAAAGCTACTGAACTTTGTGGTCTTTTAATATTTTCACTAATCATTTTTTCTTATCTATCCTTTAAAGCGATATGAGTATTATTTCAACACTTGCAGTACCATCATATATAACTTGAGTGTTATTATTTAATACATATTGCTCAAGATTTAAGATGCCATTATTTAATAAGAATGGTGCATTATTTACACCACTGCTCTTAAACACAGGACAGACATCCTCAAAAACAAAGGTTTGCTCTAAGCCTATCCACTCATCTTTAAAAAAACTAAACTCACTGGCTAAACCACTATTGTCTGTTACTGTATCTTTAATTTTAGTTTGTCTAGGCTTTTCAGGTGGATTTGCATTGCCTAATGGATTTGCCATAAATTCATCTACATTAAAAGCAACCTGCTTAACAATATTCTTAAATGGTATCATGCCTTCATTTAAATCATCTGGTCTAAACCAATCACCACTTTGACTAACTGAACGATTTGTTAAGCATACAACATCTATCACTATGCCATCTGCTATGCCATTAAAAGTAATTGCATTGCCATTTACTTTATATGCAGTGATATTTGTCAATCCTTGCTTAACAGAAATCATTCGTTTCACATGAAATGGTAAAGTGATTTTACCATCTAAGACAGATACACTTGCACTAGCAGGTGCTAATACTCTATGCACAGCATTAATAACATTGTGTCTGTTTAACTTATTCTTAGAATTTAAAAGCAAAGATGAGTTATTAAGAGTATCTGTATTACTATGTGCATAAAATGATCTTACCCATTCTTTTACTAATGGATATTTATTCTTATGATGAAATAAGACCTGTGCATTTCTCTTTTCAATTCTATTCGCAGGCAAAAGATTTGTTGTAGATCTTTGGTTTCTAGGTCTATATGAATTAAGCACAAAGCCAGTATCATTTAAAGCAGTGAAAGATACTTGATCTGTTTCATCATAAGGATAAGTGATTTCAATTTCAGTAGTGGATGTGCTTAAAGAAACCACACGAGTAAATGGATTGTATTCTGTAATTTCTACACTGCTAGTAAAATCACTTGGTAGGATAGGCATATCATAAATCGTATATGGTGTAGAAAAAGGTAAAGTAAATTGATTTGTTAAAACAGGAAAGGTTTGGGAATATGCTTTATATCTCAATGGTCTTGTCTTAAAAGAAGATTGTAGATTTTCTATTAGATATAAATTAGCTGTAGTTGCAGTCAAAGGTCTATCCAAAGTGAAAACCTGTGCAGATAATTTATATGTATAAGGATTTACTTTTAAGATGAAATAAGCAGATGCACCTATTAAGACTAATTCACCTTCTTGCATTTCATAAGTAGTGGTTACAAAGCCATCAGGTTCAGGTACGATTAAGCAATTGTTTACAATATTGCCTAAACCTATTAAATTAAGTCTTGGTACAGAATAAGAAACACTAGGTGCATCATCAGCCAAAACAGTATTAATGGCAACAATCTTTCTCTCTTGATTATTTACACGGATACGATCATTTATCCTAAAACCACTATCATACACTCTTAGGAATTTAGAGTTTGCAGTAGTATATCCATAAACACTAGATAAATAAATGCCTTGATCTGTCTTTCTTAAATCCTCTTGAAACATTAAACCAGTAGTCAAAGAAAAATCAAAGGTAGGCTTATTAATAACTTCTTTAAATAAAGTACTTGGTCTATTTCCTATATTGACATGAGCAGGTTTAGTTTTTAAGAGTAGCTTATATAAATTATCCTGTAGTGTAATCACATCCTGTTGGAAACCATATAAGACTTCATGTGTATGTCCACTAGCAGTTTGAACGATGCCATCTAAAACATCATGTTGGTGTAGATCATCACCCCATTTATATCCTATAGGTGCAGATGTTTTACCTAAACCTAAAATAGGTGCATATACATAATGTTTATGTCCATTGACTTCTGTTGTCAAAGCATAAGATGAGATAAGACAGTCAATTAAAAAATCACCTATTTCTGAAATCTCAACAAGACTATTCGCTTGAACTTTATTAAGAAGATCTAAAATAGCTTTACCTGTGCTA
>Ga0194130_10007509_pt1 | contig 11999 bp, 9 predicted proteins | sample TA2KigsurfametaG_FD_160084 | JGI IMG/M metagenome (GOLD analysis project Ga0194130, IMG submission 160084) | Freshwater microbial communities from Lake Tanganyika, Tanzania - TA2015050 Kigoma 12 surface | ecosystem: Environmental > Aquatic > Freshwater > Lake | place: Tanzania: Lake Tanganyika... | reverse complement strand
TCGAGAGAAGGTGTCGTTTGAGCCGGTACCTGTTCTTCTTTACTGCAGGAGAATAAAAAAGCTAACTTACAGAATGCGAGAAGAATGCGTTTCATAAATTGTTGATAATTTCGTTAAAGGTTTCTCCTATAAATTCAATATCACAAGCTCCGCCGAGTTGTTTGCAGGTCATTTTTTCATTATAAATATTTTTATGAATATGATAAAAAAGATGATAAACAACAAAAAAGGCGACATTTCTGTCGCCTTGTGCAGTTTTGCTCCCCTAATTTACGAGACATCCAGTTACCAACCATTAACCGAGTACGTTATTTTATATCGGACATCCTTGTTGTAGAGTTATTACGGGTCTCCCTGTCGGTCGACCCTTCATCCCATGTTACTGGTGATCATTTTTAGACCATCTGGTGGACTTTCTTCACCTTGACAATAGTTGTGGGTGAACATCCAACAATCTTTGATATTTCGGTGTAAGAATAAGTTCCTTTGGATAGATACTCCAGTATCTTCTTGGACTTATCCTTCTTCAACAGACGTTCAGGACTGTCAACTGTTCCAACTCTTCTTCCGGTGTAGAGTTGTTTCTCCTTACGGAGTCTAATTCCTTCCATCTGTCTCTCACGGATTAACCCTCTTTCAAAGGAACTCATCATTGAGAGGATGGACATTAGAAGTTCGGAGAACTTATCGACCTTACCATCCTCACTTATGTTCCTAATGGATGGGTTCTTACATACGATGATAATTCCTTTGGTGGTTAGTTCCTCCCATACGGTTAATACATCCAGTGTATTCCTCCCAAGTCTATCAATTGAGTGGATGTGTAGTTCTGTGAGTTTACCCTCGTCCAGTAGTTTCTTTACTTGTTGACCCTTGGGTCTTTCAAACAGAGGTATTGAACCTGAACAATAATCTGTGAAGACGTAGTCATAGATCTTATCCTTCAACTGTCGTTCTGGGTTCTGGTCAATACTTGATACTCTTGAATATAATACCCTCATTTCATTACATTTTATAACTGGTATCAAAATAAGTCTATTTCTGGAATATATCCAAGGGTTTGAAGGGGTTTTAACGTTTCAGTTAATACTATACCCCAAATTTGATATTAATATCGAGCCAATCACTTTTGACATGATCAGGGAAATTTCTGGTGGGAGGATGGTCACCGTTAAAACTTTCATGTAGATATTGACCGGCAGGGAGGGGATGATTTTGTCAATTGAGGTATCTCCCTTTCCCCCGGGGAGTCCCTCAGGGTATCCTCCCTTGGTGTGTAAAAATCTTGGTAACCTAAAAGGGGAGATAGTACCCTTTTAAAATCTTGACCCAAAATTTAGGAAAATTGAAAACCCCCAACATGTGGGGGAATTCGGTTCTGGAAATTTTCTGGATTTTTAAGACATAAGGTGTCTTTGAAGGTGTATCAGAAAATGATAGATGTCCATGGTACTTCCAAGAATACATACATTCTCATCATTATCAGGAGAGGATTCGAATAGAGACATAATTTTCATTGCATTCTCATCCTCAGTTTTTGAAATGTCAGTTATTGTAGTAATAAAGTCTTGGGAAAAGACATACAATGTGTCTTTTTCAGAAAGTTGAATATTATTGTCAAATTTCTTTTTAGATATAATATCTGAGTTAGATTCAAAGATTTGATTATTCATGTTTTTTTCGTTTAATTATATCAAGAAGGTTAATTCCTGATTTTTTATGTGATTTTGACTCATCACTTATATTACGACAAGAAAAGTCTGATTTCTCTAATAAATTTCTCATGTAGTTGGATTTTGTAGTTTGTTCTTCAATTATTCTATCTGATAATCTTCTGAACTGAGATTCGGTTATTCTGATTGTTACTTTTTTATTTTTCATACATATAAATATTATAATGTCAGACAAAATCCGTGAGTTGACTTTCTTATTTTTTTTACTTATACTTTATTAAAACCTTACAATCAATAAAGAAATTTATAAAGACCTCATCTTGGAATTGTGTTGTAAGGTTCACGTTTCAATTTGGGGTCGTTTATTTTATATGAGTAACAAAAAAAATAAAACAAAGGGAATTTGGATTCCCGAAGAAATTAAGGTCGACAAGAAATTAGATTGGACTAATAAGGCATTGCTAACTGAAATTTATTCACTTTGTGAACTTCCTGATGGATGTATAGCATCTGATAACCATTTTGGTAGATTATTAGGAATTGGAAGAACCTCAGTCAACAAAAGAGTTAATAAATTGGAGGAAATGGGATATATAAATACAAAAAATCACTTTAAGGGTAGGATGTGTATTGGGAGAACTATTATAAAAAGTAGTTCTTTTGAGAAACATACCCTAGTTCCGAAAGTATCAAATGGTAGTTCTTCTGGTAATGAGGGGGTAGTTCCCAAAGTGGATAAGAATAGTTCTATTGAGAACACAATTAATTCAAGTACTAATTCAGTTATACAAATTCAAGAACCAATACAACATACTGGGGAAACTAAAAATACTGGTAAATCTTTGACGGAATTTCACAGAGAATTAATAATTAAATGTGAAACTATTTTAACTGAAGAATATACCCAGTATCCATTTTTAATTAAAATGGCAAATCCAGAAGGAATTAAGGAATTGAAACATCAAATTAAAAATAAAAATGAACTGGATTCAATTACGTTGATTCTAAATCAACTTGCTAGGTCAAAAAAGTTGTTATATGGAAGATATTAGTAACTCTCAACCCCCGAAGGGGATAAGGTACGAAGTACAATCCTACGGATTCCCTCATCCCCCGGGCCGGTTTTCCCCCCTTCTCCCATTAAAAATATTTCTTTAAGTCATAACCTATGAATTCGAGACTAGTACCAAAAGTCTCGTTAATCCACTTCATCGACTTGTATGTGTTTAGACCTCCTGCGAAAGGGTCTAGTATTTTACTTCGGATGGTTTTTCTATTGTCTACAACATTCAACCAAGGAAGAACACAGGTTTGAAGTACTGGTATAGTAACAAGTGATGGGTGATACATAGCCGGATGTTCAGTCCCGTAGTTTAATGATTGATTAGCGACGGATGTAACTATTAATTCATCATCCCAATAATCAGGTAGGTTCTTTCCAGATGTTGAGGGAATGTAAGGTGTTCCTATAATAATTTGATTATCCCCTTTTTTTGACCTGTGTCTTGGTGGATGAGATGACCTTGTTTTATCTGACAAAGGAAGTGTCATTCTTTCATAATCATAATCCAATGACTTTACTAAATGAAAAATGTATTCAAATGAATTAGTTGGTCGATTTTTTATTGAACTAGGTTTGGGATTTGTTTTTTTATAAATGATAGTTGACCTCAATTTAAAATTAGTTTTTTCAAGTAGTTTGAATAACACCTTATGAGGAGCATTTTGTTGAACGCTATCATGATACACATCACCTAAATTCAAGTAGAAACTGGCTGTTTCTGAAAGTACACGATAACAATTGACGAGGTGATTTGAAAGATTTTCAGCGTATTCATCAACTGAACCTTCAGTACCTAAGACAACTTTTTTTGAATATTCTCTTATTCCCAATGAGTATGGAGGAGAGGTAAAAATACATTGAATAGAGTTATCCTTAATTTCCTCAAGTAAATGGGATGATTTCTGATAGAAAGTAAATTCTCTCTTATTTGATGGTGACTGAAATTTTGTTAGTTTTTTATTTGTCTCTCTTGATAACCTTTCCTCTTCCTCCCTCTTCAAATTCAAATACGCTTGATTAATAGTCAAAATACCAGAGTCAATTAATTCAATATACTTGGGATTTCTTTTATGAACGTATAATATCCTTGATAATTGACCATCAGTAACCTTTATTTCCCTTGATACTAGGTTTCTAACTCTTTCACCCTTTTTAAGACCTTTTTTCTTGTGGTATGACTCCAACTCAAAATACTCGTTTAACAGTTCCTGGGTGGTCTTAATTCGTTGTCTATTGAAGTGTATAAGGGTCAGTACCTCATCTCCCTTTTTGACATTGATTTGATGCACCTCGACTTCTTTCCACCCAAGTCTCTTAATTGCTTCGAATCTTCGATTTCCGGAAACAATCTGATCATTTTGATCACAAGTTGGAGGTTCAAGTAACCCCACTTGTTGTATTGACTCCATTAAGGATTCAATACCCGATAGTGAGTATATCCTCTTATTTAGGGGATGATGAGTCAAATTGGAAACTTTTACCTTCATATAGTATTCAATTTAGCAAGAGAAATCCAAATTGGCAAATGTTTTAAGGTTACCAATTAATTGTCAGAAATAAAGGGAATTAAAAAATTACCTTAACTTGTTTAAAAGTTTGAATTATGGATGTAAAACTTAGAATTGATGAGGTACTGAGAGAAAAACAAATCACTCAGGTTGAACTTGCAAAGAAGATTCATAAATCTAAGGTTACTGTCAATTATTGGTGTAGTAACAAGAACCATCCAAGTCTTTCAACACTTTCTGAAATTGCAAAAGTTTTGAAGGTGAAAATTTCTGATTTAATAATTGAATAAACCTAGATGAAATAACACAAATGAGTACAAAGTTTTTTACCAATCGAGAATCCAATTCACTGTTCGACAAATTTGTAGGTGTCTTCAGTAATGTTGAAGTTGACCAATTTGATGCACTAGTTGGTTATTTTCGTTCATCTGGGTATTTTAAATTAAGACCACATTTAAACAATGTAAATAAAATAAGAATTCTTGTTGGGATTAATGCAGATGAACTTATCTCGTCCCATTTCAATAAAAGTAATCTTCTCTTTGACAGAAGTAATATGGATGAGACAAGAGAGAGATTCCTCGAAGATTTAAAATCAGATATTCAAGATTGTAACTACAAAAAAGAAATAGAGGACGGTATAATCCAATTTCTTGAGGATATAGAGAGTGAGAAAATAGAATTAAGAGCACATCCTTCAAAAAAACTACACGCAAAAATTTACATATTCAAACCTGATAAATTTGGAGAACATAGACCTGGGGAAGTAATTACAGGTTCATCGAATTTAACTGAGGCCGGATTAGGTATGAATAAATGGTCTGGGAACTATGAATTCAATGTTATTTTAAGAGATTATGATGATGTAAAATTTGCATCTGACGAGTTTGAAAAGTTATGGATTGAATCACATCCTATCTTACCGTCAGATATTCAAAAGGTAAAAGATAAAACCTTTATCAAAGAAGGGTTCACTGTTAGACAACTTTACTACAAACTTTTAATTGAATATTTTGGTAAGAACGTAGATTTTGACCCAAATGCAGTAACCGACCTTCCAAAGGGTTTTATAAAGTTGAATTATCAACTAGATGCAGTTGACCAAGGACTTAGGTTACTTGAAAAACATAATGGATTCCTTTTATCTGATGTAGTAGGATTAGGTAAAACCATTATTGCAATATTGATTGCGAAAAAGTTTTTTTATTCAAATGGATTCCCTAACCATATCTCCAGAACACTTGTTGTTATACCTCCCGCACTTAAGGAAGTCTGGGATGAGACTATCGAAAAATTTTCTTTAATGTCGGTTGATGTAGTTACGACAGGGTCATTACATAAAGTGTTGAATAAGGCGGACAAGTACGATTTAGTTATTGTTGATGAGGCGCACAAATTCCGTAATAGTAATACCGAGATTTATGATAATTTAATCAAAATATGTAAGGAACACGCGGGTCGACAAAAGGATGATGAAACTTATTTTCAAAAGAAAGTCATTTTGATGTCAGCAACTCCACTAAATAACAGGCCTGATGATATTAAAAACTTGGTCTTCTTATTTCAAGATGGTAAGAATTCAACACTCGATATTCCGAATCTAACAAGTTACTTCAATGAAAAGAAGTCAAGATGGGAAGAGGCAAAGAGACTTTCTCTACAAACTTCTAAACCAATAATCGAGGAAATATACAATGACATTAGGGAAAGGGTTATTCAACCCCTAACAATAAGAAGAACTAGAACAGATTTACTTGCACATCCAGTGTATAAAGACGACCTTGTTAAACAAGGAATCATTTTCCCAAAGGTCGATAAACCAAAACCTCTTTTTTACGAATTAGACGCTGAACTTGATTTACTTTATGAGGAGACAATGAAACTCCTTACACCTGAATCAAAGGTTCTTACATTTAATCGATATAAAATCATCTCATTTTTAAAACCGGAGTTAAAAAAAGATTATAAAGACGCAGATAGGACTTCCGAACAATTGGTTTACATAATGAGGTTGTTACTTGTCAAGAGAATTGATTCGAGTTTCGTTGCATTTAGAAGTTCCCTTAAAAGATTCGTGGATGCGATGGAAGTTCTATTAACAATGAGAAAGAATAACAAAATTGTCATTGCACCTAAACTAAAGAATAAGGTCATTGATATGATGTTAGATGGTGAGGATGATAAATTATTTGAAATCCTGGTCGAAAGGTCTACGACAGACCCCACTATAAAAGTCTGTGAAGAACAAGACTTTATAGAAGGATTTTTTGAAGGGGTAGAAAAAGACCTCGATATATTAAAGACTCTTCACGAAAAATGGGAAAAAGTTAAGACTGACCCTAAATATGAAAAGTTCAAGGGATACTTGAAACATATGACCGATAGAAGTAGAAATCCACAGGGCAAACTTATCGTGTTCTCAGAATCAAAAGATACCACAGATTACATCACAAGAAGACTTAAAGAGGACAAAATTGAAGGAGTAATTGATGTAGATGCGAGTAACAGGAAAATTAGGATTAATGACTTGAGAGAAAACTTTGATGCCAATTACAAAGACCAGAGAGATGATTATAAGATTGTAATAACTACTGAGGTTCTCGCAGAAGGGGTTAATCTCCATAGGTCAAATACAATTGTCAACTACGATACCCCTTGGAATGCAACTAGACTAATGCAGAGAATTGGAAGAGTAAATAGAATTGGGTCTACGGCACCAGAGGTATTTGTTTATAATTTCTTTCCGACCAGTAAAGTTGAAAATGATATAGAATTAAAAAAGAAGGCGATTCTTAAATTAGTTGCTTTTCACAATGCACTCGGAGAAGATTCTCAGATTTATAGTTCAGATGAAGGAGATATTGAGTCTTTCGGATTATTTGAACAGACAATTAATGAGGATAGAGATTTAAATTTAAATTATTTGATGGAATTGAGAAAGTTCCGTGAGGAAAATGAGGAGGAGTATTTGAAGATTAAAAATCTTCCATTAAAAGTAAGGGTCGCCTTACAAAATAATAATCTTTCAGATGTTTCATTTTGTTTCCTTAAAAACGAAAGGAAGAACCTTTTCTATGAAATAAAGGAGGGTGAAATAAAAGAGTTATCATTTACCAAAATGGCCGATTCATTAAAGGAAAGTCTTAATGAAAAATCTACTTCGATACCAGAGAGTCATTACAAACATATAGAAGACTCGATGAACTCATTTCAAAAAGAGGTTATAAAGGAAAACACAATTTCACTGACCGCAGATGATAAGAAAGGCCCACAAGAAAAAGGGGCAAGTGAGTTATTATCGGTATATCTCAAATCATCATTTATAAGTGATGAGCAAAAAGAAAAAATGAAACTTGCATTAAAGTGTGTTCAAATTCATTCATTACCAAATATGACAAATGAGTTGTTTAAACTCTCTCGTAACATAAAGAAATCAAATCTTACACCTGTGAGAGTTGTTGAGTCAATTTTTAATGTAATAGAGAAATATCCTATTTCAAACAGTGCAACCAAGAATAAAACAAACAACTCAATAAGTTCCAAAGAATTGAATCCAAAAGTAATCCTTTCACTTACATACTGTTAAGATGAACTCATCAGAAATAAAAAACATACTAAGAAATCCTTATAATAGAGAAGATTGGAAAAATCTTTATAGGAATATATTTCAGGGAAAGGTTACTTTTTTTGATGAACCATATCAATATGAGATAAAAGAGGAAATTGTTGAATCTCTTTTACAAATTGGATACCTTACTCTCGACGACGAATATATTGTTGCATTATTTGAAGTTAATATCAAATCTAATGTTAATGTTCTCTCAAAGAAGATAGGACTTCGAAAAATAATTTCTAAGTACATATCTGAGGATAAGTTTAATGGAGTCTTGACTATTTTTGAAAATGGTTCTGATGATTATAGATTCACATTCGCATCAAAGACTACAAAAGTAACAGAGGAAGGTGTTTTTGTATCTGAAACCTCATCTAAACGATTTACTTATATACTTGGAAAAAATGAACCCTGCATAACACCTTCTCAAAGATTTGAAAATCTCCTAAAGAAAAATGGTAGTATCAATATTGATGATGTAATTGATGCCTTTTCAGTTGAAAAGTTAAATAAAGAGTTTTTCAATGGGTATAAAGAACATTATGAATTGTTGTGTAACTACTTTTATGAATCTAAAAATAAAAAGAAAATATTCCTAGATGATGAAAAACTGATTCGTGACTTTGTAAAAAGGTTTTTAGGACGAATTGTGTTTTTATATTTTGTTCAAAAAAAGGGATGGTTAGGTGTTAAAAAGGGAGAGAATTGGGGAACTGGAGACCATCAGTTTTTATCAAATATTTTTAAATCTTTTAGTGATAAACCCAAGTTCTATTCAAAAGTTATTTCTAAGATTTTCTTTGACTATTTGAGTGTTGAAAGAGAAAATGATGTGGTTAATTTAGAAGGAAATATTTTTACTAGGATTCCTTATTTGAATGGAGGACTATTTGAATTAGAATCTGTCGATAAAAACGAGATTGATTTTAACGAATCAGACCTTAAATCACTTTTTGATTTTTTTGACAAATTTAATTTTACAATTTATGAAGATGACCCTAATGAACAAACCGTTGCAGTAGACCCAGAAATGTTAGGTCATATATTTGAAAACTTACTTGAAGATAACAAGGATAAAGGGGCTTTTTATACCCCAAAAGAAATTGTTCATTATATGTGCCAAGAAAGTTTAATTGAGTACTTGACAACTTGGTTCAAAAATAAAGGTTATACAATTAGAGGATTTTCTAGTTTTAGCAAACCTGAAGAGCAAAAATTATTTTCTGAAAATGAAGGAAGATTTGGTCAATTACTAATTGAAACAAATCAAATCAATACTACAAAGGTTATTAATAGGTCTATAATTGAAAATCTTTTGAAGAAAAAAATAGATTTGATTGATAAAACTTTAATAAAAGAACATATAAATGAGTTTCAGATTGCATTAGATTCAGTTAAAATTTGCGACCCAGCAATTGGTTCTGGAGCTTTTCCAATGGGTCTTCTACAAGAGATATATTATACTAAACAGACATTATGGAATTTCGAATATGACAATTTAAATAATTTTCCATCCTCAGAAGTTAAATTAAATATTATACAAAATAGTATTTATGGTGTAGATATAGAAAAAGGAGCTGTGGACATTGCGAGGTTAAGATTTTGGTTAAGTTTAATCGTTGATGAAGATGAACCTAAATCATTACCAAATCTTGATTTTAAAATTGTTGTTGGGAATAGTCTAGTTGGAATTTTTGAAAATGAAGTAATCGAAATTGATTGGGATATAAAATTTAAGAATGTAGATTCTGTCAAGAAGATGATTCTAAATCAACAGACTCAATTATATCAATTAGAACATTTACAACATCTTTATTTTCAAGCATACACCGATAAAGTATCATTATCGAAAGATATAAAAAGACTCAAAATTGACATTTTAAAGAATCAATTAAATTTGTCAAAATATTATTTTAATGAGAATAATCCGATACTTGGTGGATTCATTCCGAGTGAAAGTGACAATAAAAAAAATCAATCTAACAAGGTTTATTTAGATAGAATTAGTAATATAATATTCAAATTAGATTCCCTGGAGAAAGATGAAAACTTAAATTATTTTGATTGGAAACTAAATTTTCCTGAAATATTTAATAGTAAAATTACAGGTGAGACGGGATTTGACATTATCATTGGTAACCCTCCTTATATTGGACAAAGTGGAAATAGAGATTTATTTAGGGTTGTTTTAGAATCGGAATTTGGTAAAAAATTCCACCAAAGGAGAATGGATTATTTTTATTTTTTCTTCCATAAATCTATTTCTATTTGTAAAGACAATGGGGTTATTGCATTTATTACGACTAACTATTTTTTAAATTCAACTTATGGGGATAAACTAAGAAAAGATTTTTTCGATAATTGTGAATTCATTCATCTAATAAATTTTAATGAGTCAAGAGTTTTTGAAAGCGCATTAGGTCAACATAATGCTATTTCAATACTTGTTAAAGAAAAAAACGAAAACAGACAAGTTAGGACTGTTGTGACATCTAAAAAAGGTTTAATTGGAAGTAAGGATCTTCACAATATCCTTTATGATACTGACTCAAGTTCTAAATATTTCAAATTTAAAAGTAAAGATATTTTTGAATTACCTAAGTATCATATTTTGATTGAAGGGAATGGTGAAGGTGACAATTCAAGCGAAAAAACAAATCTATTATTTCACCTTAAAAGTAACAATCATAAACTTGTCGATTTTGTTGATATAATTCAAGGGGTTGTGACTGGTGCAAATGATTTATCAGAAAAGTATAAAGTAGAATATAATATTAAGGCAAAGGCTGGAGATGGAATTTTTATCCTTCAAAAAGAAGAGATTGAAAAACTTAATTTGAATGAATATGAAATGTCATTTGTAAAACCCTGGTTTAAGAATTCTGATATTCGACGATTTTCGTCTAATAAAGAAACTACTCAATATATTATATACATCACTTCTCAGGACGTGATTGATTTAAAAAAAATCCCAAATCTTATTAAACATTTTGAGAAGTATAAATTACTATTGATAAATAGAAACGTCAGAACTGGTAAATATAGTTTACCTGAATATGATAAGTTCATAGAAGGTAATTTTGATATACCATATGTAATGATTAAATCTTCATTTAAAAAAGGGTTTTATTTTCTAGTTTCATATTCAAGAGATAAAAATGTATTCGAGGGGACTAAATTAATTTGTCCTCAACGAAGTCCAACAAACACTTTTGCGTATAATGATTGCTCTTGGTTCGGAGCGACGGATATATATTTTTTAAAAAATAGAATAGATTTTAATGTTGATTTAAAATATATTTTAGGAATATTAAATTCCAAATTAATTTACTTCTGGTTATATAATAAAGGTCAGAGAAAAGGAGAAATCCTACAATTATTTAAAGACCCTCTTTCCGAAATTCCAATGGTTATAGGTGATAAAAATCAACAAAAAGAAATCATTAGTTTAGTTTCTGAAATCGAAGAAAATATTTTAAAAAATTATGGTATTGATGATTTAGAAAATAAACTTAATAAGTGTGTTTATGGATTATTCAAATTAGGAGAAAATGATATTGATATTGTTGAAAATCATAAGTAGCCATCAGTACTCTTATTGTAAATCGTCAGCATAAAGTGGACAAGATATAGTCTAAATTAGTAGAGTGTTTCCATCATTAACAATTAAATCAATAATGACATGGAACAGAAGCCAAAACAATCTACAGAGAACTTCATTAAAGAGATCCGTCGTAAGACAAGGAGACTCTTTTCCTCAGAACAAAAGTTAGTAATCGTAATGGAAGCCCAGCGAGGGGAATACTCCATTGCAGAGCTTTGCCGCAAACATGGTATATCCCAAGCCACCTTTTATAAGTGGAACAAAGAGTTTATGGAAGCGGGTAAAAAGCGTCTATCTGGCGATACTACAAGGGAGGCTACCAGTGATGAAGTAGCTGATCTACGAAATAAAAATAAAGAGCTTAAGGAACTTGTAGCTGATTTACTGCTTGAAAACAACATACTAAAAAAAAGTATCGACAGGCTGGCTTAAATGAAAGGTATGTCAAGTATATGAAGCTAACAGCACAGGAAAAGCAGGAAGTAATTAAACTAGTGGAGGGTTCTGAACTAGGGGTTCATCAAACGCTACAGAAGCT
>Ga0194130_10007497_pt1 | contig 12019 bp, 7 predicted proteins | sample TA2KigsurfametaG_FD_160084 | JGI IMG/M metagenome (GOLD analysis project Ga0194130, IMG submission 160084) | Freshwater microbial communities from Lake Tanganyika, Tanzania - TA2015050 Kigoma 12 surface | ecosystem: Environmental > Aquatic > Freshwater > Lake | place: Tanzania: Lake Tanganyika... | reverse complement strand
ATGCACCATCTGACAACAATGTGAGGGACCGTCCGACACTTAGACAGTTGCTAATCACTAACTTCCCACCAGGATCGACCGGTAAGACGTTCTTCTTTTAGGTATAGGCAATAAATGAGGTTTCAAACAGTTACAGCGAGAAGGTAAGCTTCGTTCTCGCTGGAGTACCTCAAATTCCGGGTTAGGCGCTTATTGAAGATGTTTTGATTACATCAAGCTCATAGATTAAAGTTGACTTCCCAGCGTAGTATACTCTTGCAGAAAATGGAGGTTCGACGATCTTGAACTACAATCTGTAAATGCTTACGCCTGCTGGTGTTTGGATTGACCTCTATGGTGGCGCATAAGAAGATGAGATTCTATCGACAACTCACTTAGTCACTAACCCTATTATCGATAAGGGCCAAACTTACAGCTTTAAATATCGATCTCGCAATATCTACTACTGGTCCGACTGGTCTCCTATCCTTAGTGTCCTTGCCGCTGATAAACCCTCACTCCCACCGAAACCAACCTTTGTCTCTGCCACAGCAAACTCAATAACTTTGCAGATTTACGAATCTACAGATTACGGTGGCAGCCAGGTAACCAATTACGAAATCTGGATGAATCAAGGCTATAGCGCCAGTCCATTTGCAATTGTATCCTCATATGACACGAGCTCTTTCATTTTCAAATACACTATGACTTTTGCCGTTGATGGTATTGTATCTGGTAAGTTATACAGCTTTAAGTCAAGAGCTAAAAATAGCAAGGGCTATTCAGATTACTCAGAGATAGTGTCAATCGCAGCGAGCAGTCCTCCAGCAAAGGCTTCTACTCCAACTGTAGATTACTCTCTTTCATCGAAGAGTGCTCTGTTCGTTAAATGGAACTTAAGCCCTGATGATATCGGTCCAGGTGGGCTCATAACCGGCTACAAACTTTATGCTGATGATGGCCTTGGCGGGGAATTTAAGGTTATCTAAAGCACTCTTGGACACTAAAGCCAAATCAATGAGTACTTGTACACGGGTTTAATTAGTTCAAGAAATTATCGTTTCAAAGTTGTAGCTTATAATTATAACCCTGAGGCTGGCACTGAATCTGATATTAGCGCATTCCATGCATGTGAGTTGCCTGCTAACTGGGAAAAACCTTAAAAATTAGCAACAACGGAATCATCAATAAGCATCCTTTGGAATGAACCCAAATACAACGGTGGCTGTACAATCCAAGGCTATTCAGTCATGATAGACGATGGCAACAACGGTGATTTTATTGAAGCCAACTATGAAAACGATATTTCCGTTAGATGGAAGCCTTCACTTTCAAGGCTTGAAATTACTCGTATTTAGTTACTCAACATCGGTAAGACATTTAGGATCAAACTCAAGGCAAAAAATTATGCAGGAGAGGTCGAAAGCCCGATTCTTGGTGTCGTACTCGCTGGCCTTCCTTTGACTCCTCCAACTCCTGCTAAAGTTGCAGAGTTATGTTCTGACACAAATATAACCATCGATATTAGCGGTTTTCCAAGCAATTCAAATGGAGGCTGCTCTATAAGGACATTTGAGATTTAGTAAGACGATGGAATTGGTGGTCTTTTTGTGTCAAAGGTCGGGAAATCAGCTCCATATCTCATGAAGTACTTTAAAACAAGTGGCTTGTAAAAAGGTTTAACATACAGGTTCCGTTATAGAGCCTAAAATTGTTAAGGATGGGGACCGTTTTCTCAAGAGCTGTATGTCCTGGCAGCAACCGTACCCATGCAGCCATAAGCTCCTAAGACCTTATCAGTGACAGCATCTATAATTAAGCTTTAGCTCTTCCCTACGATTGATAATGGAGGCAGCATTGTGACTTCATATAAGCTATATCGTAATGATGGATAAGATGGCACAGCAATTACTGAGATCACAAGCTTCAACTTCGGGCAGCAAGGCTTCATAGCGACTATAAATACTTCAACTGAGTCGATAACAGCGGGCTTATTTTACTAGTTTAGCTACTAAGCAGTCAATTCGATTGGATCTTCTGTTTCGAGCGCTGTGCTCCTTGTAGCAGTAGCAGACATGCCTTTGGCTCCAGCAACGATTTAGGTGGTTGAGCAAACAAAAACGTCTATTGCAGTAAGCTGGTCCAAGTCATCACCGACTCAAGGACTAGCTGGCTCGATCACAGGTTATAAGCTGTGGATGGATAACGGTTTTAATGAGAATTTTGTTGTGGTATTTGATGGGACTGGAGCTCCTGATATCCGTTCGTACAAGGCATAAGGACTTACAACAGGTATTCCCTATAAGTTTTATGTTCAAGCTATAAATTACATCGGGACAAGCCCAGATAGTTCAGTGTACTCGTTCTATTCATGCCAAAAGCCAGAGACTATCAGTGCTCCTGTAGTGTCATCTATCACGAAGACTTCAGTATTGCTTTCATGGAACAGTCCTCAAGATAATGGTGGATGCCCTATTTTGAGCTATGCTATTCTGAGAGACGGGGGTCCAAACGATGCTACATTTGTAGAGGTGCATTCCAACTAAGTTAATAATGCTGAAAGACAACACACTTTCACTATCACAGACTTTCCACCGGGCATTACTGGTCTTACTCTTAACTTTAGGATTCGAGCTACAAACATAAGCGGGTTCTCAGTTACTAGTCCCAGTTAGGCAACAATCATAGCAGACATTCCATCAAAGCCTGAAATCCCTATTGTTATACAATCTCTAACAAGTGCGAACCAGATAACCATTTAGCTTACAACTCCAGACAACGGTGGGTCAACCTTACTCGGCTACGATGTTGAGATGGACGATGGTCTTGGAGGCGGTTTTGACTCATTATCAACAACTTTGTTTGCTATTACAAGAGCAACTGTGACCAGGGAGAGCCATGCAGTCAAGAAAGGCCTAAGCTATCGATTCAGATATAGAGCCAAGAACATAATCGGCTTTAGTGACTACAGTGATACGATAAGTTTTATGGCTGCCAGTGTACCGGACGCACCTTAGCCCGTCTCTTATGTATCTAGCATGGCTACTGAGATAACTGTCAAGATCAATTCATCATTGGAGAACTAAGGTTCGCCGATAACCGCCTACTCTCTGTTCATAGATCAAGGAACACTTGACAGCGTTTATTTGCAAGTTGGTACCTACACAGTAACCGATCCAACCTTCACTGATATTGTTACTGTCTCTAATTTGATTTCAGGGCGCACTTACAGATTCGTTTCAACAGCCTACAATCAAATCGGTCAGTCAAGCTAAAGCAAAGAAGTTAGATTCGCATCATCATCACTGCCAATCAAGCCAGCCTAGCTTAAGCGCGGATCAAAGTCGATGCAGTATTAAGTGCATATTTAGTGGGATACATAGCCTGACACTGAAGTGCTGATCACTGGATATGTCCTAGAGCTTTATAAATTAAGCTGCAACTGTTATGAGGTTGTTTGGAACGGCAAAGCTCATCCTGAGACAACTGAGTATATTTTAACTGCAGATGTAAAGACAGGCATCTCTTATACGTTTAGACACAAAGCATTTAACTTTAACGGTGAAAGCCCTTACTCAGAGCCGTTTATGACCTATGCATGTGTCTTACCTTAAAAGCCTGGCACAGCAACTTGGGTCACTTCTACTACTACTTCAATTGTGATTCAATGGGTGAAACCATTTGATGATGGTGGCTGTCCGATTAGGGAATACCGAGTCTATCGTGACTCTGGTGATGGGCTCAATGACGTATCGGTGTCAGTTCATATTGATTAACTGGACAACAAGAATAATCTAACTTCACTGACTGTGAGTGAATTGCCTGATTCAAGCCTTGGTAAGAGATTCGTATTTTAAGTATATGTGTACACCGATTTTGCAGTAGAAGGGGTCAAATCAGACTTGTCTGCGTCGATGATACTTGCAGGAATTCCTTCAAAGCCTACTGATGTACCTACTCGTCAAGCCTTGACCGATGAAAGTAAATTGGCGCTCGCTATAGGAGGAGCTGTCCAAAACAACGGTTCTCCAATCACTAGTTTTAACATCGAGATTGATGACGGTCTTGGAGGTTAATTCTAAGAGTTGCAAGGAAATAGTGTTAATAGTCTTTTGATGACAGCAACTAAAAGCGTTGGTATTACATCTGGTCGATATTACAGAGCTAGATATCGCTGTAAAAATGAAGTCGGATTCGGACCTTACTCAGAAGTCAGCTATATTCTAGCAGCTAACATGCCACAATAGCCTACTACTATCGAGGCCATAATCATCGATGACGATATCAAAATCTAGTGGCAACTGCCTTACAACAGAGGTAGTCTGATTTACCGCGCTTAAATCAAGATAAAGCAACTCGATGGTACATTTACTGAAGATCTTACTCGTTGCGATGGATCAAGCAACACCATTTTCGATCAACGCAGCTGCACTTTTCCCTTGAGCATTTTAAGAGCCAGTCCTTATTAACTAGTCTAAGGATCTCCAATAATCCTACAAATAAGATTTTTGAACGAAATTAATTGGAGCGATTGGTCAAGTGTTTCTGAGTAGCCAACACTAATGCAAGATGTGCCTCACAAGCCAACCTTGACGCCATTCCGTATCAACCTAAATACCTTTGGGACACAGATGGGAGTCGGTATGAACGCACTTACTTTACTTTAAACTGGCGGAGCCGAAATACTGTCTTATAACTTACAGATTGACTCAAATGGTGGAGGCAGTGGTCCATGGACTAATGTGTCTGGACAGGATGGTAGCTATCAGCTTAATCTTAGTTAGATCATAAGCGGTCTTGAAGGAGGCCGCACCTATTACTTTAGGTATTCCGCCAAAAACGCACATGGATGGGGCCCTTATTCGAATGTCTCATTCATCTTAATGGCGACCAAGCCCGATAAGATCCAAACATCCTTAACAAGGACGACTAATCTCTAATCTAACGTAGTGATCTCATGGGATCCAACACTAAACGATAGAGACTCAAGCGTTATTTCATATCGCATTCTAATCAAACAGTAAAATGGTCTGTTCTCCTAAGATATAGTCAACTGTGACGGTACATCACCCTAAGTGGTCAATTAGAGGCGTTGCTCAATTCCTATGAGTGTATTGACATCAATGCCATACTTACTAACAGAAGGTAATCTCGTGGTCGCAACGATTGAAGCTTTGAATGAAATCAGCTTCTCTGATCCTTCTGACGAAAACTTAACAGGCGCTGTTATTTAAGTTGTGCCACATAAGCCGATGATCAAGCCATAACGAGGAGCAAATACTTCTGACTTGCAATTGGAAATAATAATGGCTCAACTGACTGAGGATGGAGGGTCACCGATTACTTCTTATGGTCTTGAAGTTGACTTTGGTTCAGGATTTGTGGCTGCGGCTGGAGACCCAATTGAACAAGTTTTGCTCACTATAGTTGTGACGACTGGTGTTGAAAGTGGAAAGACATATCCTGTCAGGTATAGGACTAAAAATATATACGGTTGGAGCGATTACTCTCCGGAACTCGAGGTCATTGCATCTTCAGTTCCATCAGAGCCTCTTAATGTTAAGATTAACAACATCGAGTTATAGACTTATATAACAGTGGTGTGGGATGAAGTAGCTAACACAGGTGGTAACTTAATTCAAATCACTGAAGTCAAAATCATGATATAACGAGCTAACGGCATTGATTTTGATGAGCCAGCAGGTTGTGATGGCAAAAATGCGTAGGTTATCGCCAACCGGTCGTGCCAGATACAGATGCGAACCCTGCTTATTGCACCTTATTACCTAACACAAGGTGGCTTAATTATCGCTAAGGTCTAGGCCAAGAATATCATCGGTTGGGGACCGATATCCTAACCATCGGATCCTGTATCAGCAGCAATCGTCGAAGTAGTTCCGCACAAGCCAATATTAACTCCTCGACGCGACTATGCCTTATCATCTTACACTCGGCTGCAAGTAGAATGGGACGCCCTTAACAGCCCTTAAAACGGAGGTGCAATCGTTATATCGTATCACTTGCAGTATGATGATGCCTCGAAAGGCACAACGTGGACGGACCTCGTTGGATATCCAGATGATGCAACGACTTTGTCGTTTGGTGTTACAAGCTCTATACAAGTAGGCTAAGTTTACTAATTCAGATACCGCGCCAAGAATATACACGGTTGGGGACCATTCTCGAACAGCTTAAAGCTTGTTGCAGCAAGCATTCCAAACTAAGCGAATCCAGTAGTAACTTCAAACGAGGGCACATATGTAAGACTAAGTTGGACAGAGCCTGATTACGATGGAGGATCAAATCTAACTGGATTCAGTGTGCTTATTAAGCAGAGTTCGGGCTCATTCTCAGAAGACCTTGCAAATTGTAATGCTAGAGATCAGACGACTAAAGCTAATAGATTCTGCCTAATACCAATGCAGACTTTGAGAGCAGCTCCTTTTAGCTTGCAGCTTGCCGACGTTGTAGTTGCTAAGGTCATCTCAATTAATTAGATTGGTGAAAGTTTGGCATCATTAGAGAACACAACAGGCGCTAAGATTCGTACTGAACCTTTAAAGCCAACTTCTCTCGTATAAAGACTTGATATAAGCACGACTGATACTCAGATTTCAGTCACTTACAGCAACTTAATTGATGAAACGCAAAGTGGAGGTTAACCAGTGCTCAGTCTTAATCTTTATTGGGACTAAGGAGTAGGAATTTGGGTTTCATTAGTTGGAGCTTCACCATTCTACACGCTTGATAATAGTTATGTCGTAACACTGCTGCAACCAGGACATGATTATCAATTTAAATACAGAGCAATTAACATTTTCGGCTTCGGTGAATTCTCTGATGTCTCAACAATAACTGCCGCGACAAAGCCTGATAAAATCACGCCTGCCACGACAAAAGTTGTAATAAGCGATGTTCAGATCTCATGGTAACTTCCGAACAATAGAGGCAACTCAATAACTGAGTACCAGATCTTTATCCTTGACAACTCTGGCAATTAAGTAGCCGAAACTACATATTGCATAGGCTCATAAGTTTTGGCACAAAGGACATGCACAATACCTCTTACTACGCTTTAAGCAGTTCCATACTCGCTCAAGCAAGGAGATCTTGTAGTTGCTATAGTCACCGCGGCTAATGATTACGGGTTGAGTATGTTATCAAACGCAAACACATCAGGAGCAATAATCTAAACAATACCTCATAAGCCATTAACACTGCCTCAACGAGGATCTTTCACCTCTTAGACTCAAATCAATTTGCTCATCACAAAGTTAACAGGAACATAAACAGGAGGTAGTCCAATCACATCATATGTCGTTTACTGGGACAAAGGTCTTGGTGGCGCTCTTTAATCATTGATAGGCGACAGCGTGAATCAGTTATAAACTGAGTTTTTGTTCATCACAGGAGTAACATCTGGGGTCAACTATAAGTTCACATACGCTGCTCGTAACTTACATGGCACTGGCCCACAGTCTGATGAGCAGATTGTTGTGGCAGCGACTGTTCCAGCATAGATGAATACCCCAGTTGTTAGCTTGTAATCTGGGCTTAAATACAGAGTTACATTTGTCAAACCATCGACAGGAGGTACAGGAGTGCCTATCGTTTCTTATGAGATCTTATTCCTGCACAAAGACGGAATAACATTCAGTGCTGTGCTTGAATGCGATGGCACCTAACAAGCAGTTCTAGATAACTTGTATTGTGAAGCCAACTTAAGCTCACTGGTTGCTGGACCATTTAGTTTGGTATAAGGAGATCAAGTCGTTAGCAAAGTCAGAGCAAGCAATTCAGTTGGATAAGGGAAGTTCTCAGGCCACAGTTACAATGGTGCATTAATAGTCGATAGACCAAGCACACCACTTAATGCCCCAATACGCAACTCGCTTGGGTCAACTAAGACATCTATTCAAGTTGATATGCCAACCATATCTGGTTTGGCAGCAGGTGGCCTACCTATTTTATCGTACTAACTTCATTGGAATGGGTCTGGTCCTTCAGAAACTACTTGGACTGATATCGTAGGAGTGAGTTCATCATATACATAAACATCATTCGTTCACTTTGGCCTTTAAACAGCTCAAATGCATAAGTACAGGTACTTAGTCAAAAATGAGGTTGGTTGGAGCGATCCATCACCTACAATGCAGACTTATGCAGGTACCGAACCAAGTTTGATGAGTGCTCCAACAATCGATATAAACACAAATCTAGTCACTAAAGTTAAAATCACATGGTCAGCGCCAATTGATGATGGAGGTATGAGCGTCACTGCATACAAAGTGCTATTAAGAGCAACAACAGGTTTCTTTTATGAAGTAGCCGAATGTAATGGATAAGATGCAACAGTTAAAGACAACGCTACTTGTGATGTCTCGTTTACGACCTTAGTCAGTGCTCCTTTCTTGCTTGTATAAGGCACAATAGTATAGGCTAAGATAATCCCAATTAATCTTGTCGGAGAGGGACAGGTATCCCCTTTGAATTTAAGCGGAGCTCTTATCGAGACTGTGCCAGTCAAGCCTCCTGTAGAACCAATTAAGAACCCAACTTCGACTTAATCAAAGCTTGTTGTAGATTACAGAAACTTGACCGGAACCGCAAATGGTGGAGCTACGATACTTGCATACTAAATCGAGTGGGACTAAGGCCCAGGAATCATTTCTTGGACATTACTCGATGAGTCGACAAACTCCTAAGTTATCGTAACAAATGGAGTCGTAGCTGGGCGTCTTTATGGATTCAGATACCGCGCGCAAAACAGGCAAGGATGGGGTCCATATTCTGAGATAGCCTATATCATGGCAGCAAATACTCCAGATTAGATCGCTCCTGTAAAAACTTCACTTGTCGGCACAAACGTCAAAGTATAATGGGTTGCACCTGACAATGGAGCTCAGCCTATTATTAAATACAATATTGAGATCCTAACAAATGATGGCGTTAAATACATCAAGGTACCAAATGATGCTTACTGTAATGGGTTTGAAACAAGCATGACCTTCTGTGAGGTACCAATGTTCATCTTAACGAATACACCCTTTTCACTTGCTTAACAAAAGTTAATCTAAGTACGTATAAGTGCAACAAACTCTCTGGGCACAGGTAATCCATCATCTCCTAACTTGGAAGGAATCCTCGCTTAAGTTGTGCCGCATAAACCTCCGACCGTGCCTACAAGAAACTCAGCCACAACGAAATCCCAACTAAGGGTAGATTATGCAACTCTTACTGGCTTTTAGACAGGTGGTAGCACCATAACATCGTTGCATTTGCAATGGGACTAAGGTTCAGGTGGTGAAAGCTGGTATACTTTAATTGGGGAGGTACTACCCTCTACTAGCCAGAGTTATACAGTAACTGGGTATGTTGTTGCTGGTCGATCATACAAGTTTCGATACCGTGCTAAGAACATCTTTGGCTGGGGTCCGTACTCAGATCAAGGCTAAATCCTTGCAGCTTCTAGACCTATCCAAATGCAACCTGTCGCAGTTTCCTTGTTCGGCACTAACGTCAAGATACAATGGACACCTAGTGAAAGTAACGCTAGTCCAATCACCAAGTTTAAAGTGATGATAATGACTTCAGACCCCTTGGTTTCGTTAGAAGAGATAGACTACTGTGATGGAAGTAGCTAAGCTGTCATAAGCAACAACTACTGTCTCGTACCGATGCAAACTTTTATTGATTCACCTTTCAATCTTGTTTAGGGTGATCTCATAATTGCAACAGTTTAAGCAATTAATTCTATCGGTTTATCAGATTCAAGTTAAGCAAACGTCTCAGGGCAATACGTATAGACCAAACCACCAGTATCACCTAAAGCATTGATAATTGATCTGTCTAAGACTAATGAGAGTCAAATTTCATTAGAAATGACTGCTATGATCGCAGTTGGTGAGACCGGAGGCTCTCCGATTGTCAGTTATAGCTTAGAGTGGGATGATGCCTCAAACCAACTTTACTTCACATCGTTAATAGGTGAATCTATCAACAATATTCAATTGCTTTTCACCAAGACTAACTTGACTCCAGGAGTAGAGTACGCATTTAGATATCGTGCTAGAAACATATACGGGTGGAGTCCTTACTCTCAAATCAAGGCATAAATCTCGGCTAAAGTTCCGGATGCTCCAACAGCTCCAATTACATCGAATTCATCCACAAGTGTTGCAATAAGTTGGAATGAGCCTTATAACGGGGGCAGTAGCTTGCTCTCATACAAGGTGGTCATAAGAACAAATTAAGGTAACTTTGAAATAGAACCGACTTATTGTAATGCCGAGTTCGATTAGACAGTGTTCATCAATCGACTTTGTGTCATCCCAGTATCAACCCTATTAGAAGCACCTTTCAATTTAATTCAAGCAGATGAAGTAGTTGCTAAGGTACTGACAACAAATTCGATAGGTGACTCATCCTACAGTGAAGATAGCTCTCAAAGACCTGGTGTTGGAGCGGTCATACAGACAGTGCCTCTTAAGCCTCCTACTGCACCAATTAGAGGACCACTAACGACTATTTCTTCGATTTAAGCTGTCATAGAGCCTTTAGTTGATAGCTACACAGGAGGTTCAGCAATTAGCTCATATTAAGTGGATTACGACAAGAATACCAACGCAGCCGAATGGTAGGAAATTAAAGGGTTTAGCTCAAACGATCTAGCTTTAAGCGCGATAAAGTCTGGTCTTGTTATCTCTTTGAACTATTAGGTCAGATATCGTGCAAAGAACATCTTTGGTTGGGGTCCTTATTCTGAACGTACGAATATTCAAACGATTATGGTCCCAAGCAAACCAAGTCCAGTTAAAACAGCAGTCATTGGTGTTAATGTCAGGATATAATGGCTAGCTCCGTCAAGCAATGGCTCTCCTATTACCAGCTACAATGTTGTAATCCTGGCTCATGATGAATTAACACTTATTAATGATGGAGTCTTCTGTACGTTTGAAACTGATACATATTGCGAGATTCCGATGGCCGAACTGACTAAAGGACTGCCTGATGGCAAGTTCTTGTTACAATACAACTAGCTTATTAGGGCAAGAGTACGCGCAGCTAATTTACTCGGCTTTGGTGAGTATTCAACGCTTAATACGGACACGAGTTATCCCGAGGTTGCATACATATAGACTTTGCCTTAGACGCCTGTGAATATGCCGTCAAAATATGAACCAACATCGACACCGGCATAGATTACAGTTGAAATGCCAGCTATTGCTGATAATACTCAGTAGTCAGGTGGCACTTAGATTACTTCGTATGCACTTGAATGGAATGGTGGATTTGGTACTACCTTCTCAGAAGTTGTGGGAGGACCTATTGGATCAGACAATTTGAATAAATTTATCAACGTCGTCACCGTACCCGGCCTTACCTACTTATTCAGATATAGAGTAAAGAACATCTATGGCTGGACTCTTTCCTACAGCCCCACCGTATCAATACTTAGTGCAAAGAGACCTGATAAACCAAACATGGCGATCACTGAAATTTCAGGTAACAACGTTAAGATCGGCTGGTAAGCCCCTCAATCAAACTCTTCAGCAATTACCGCATACACTATAGAGCTATTGACAAAGACCTTCCTCTGGCTTAAGCCGTTAACTTGCGAAGGTTCAGACCCCTCTGTCTTATCATCTCTTCAATGCTTTGTTCCACTCTCTGCCTTGATCGACTCAGCTTTTTACGGTCTCAAAGTTCAAGACCTAGTTAAGGCTCGTATCGCAGCTACGAATGCAGTCGGAACGGGAGACTTCTCTGATCCTAACACAACCGGCGCTCTTGTGCAGACCAAACCCAAAGCTCCAAGTCTGGTCACAAGAGGAGCAGAGTCTTCAAACATACAGCTACAACTTATATGGACAGCTTTGACCACATTTGTTGAGACTAGTGGCACGCCTATTATCTCATACTAGCTTGATTGGGACAACGGTCTGAATTAAAACGTTTGGAATCCAATAGTCGGATTTGCATCAGCCTACTTAGGCACCTCTTATACTCAAACCGGGTTGCAGTCAGGCGTAAATTACAG
>Ga0194130_10007496_pt1 | contig 12021 bp, 10 predicted proteins | sample TA2KigsurfametaG_FD_160084 | JGI IMG/M metagenome (GOLD analysis project Ga0194130, IMG submission 160084) | Freshwater microbial communities from Lake Tanganyika, Tanzania - TA2015050 Kigoma 12 surface | ecosystem: Environmental > Aquatic > Freshwater > Lake | place: Tanzania: Lake Tanganyika... | reverse complement strand
GGTCTCGGTCTGGATGCGCTACCTGGAAGCGGCGGGGATTGCCGTCCGCTTTCCGCCCAACGGCTACCAGGGCGAATACGTGCGCCAGCGCGCCGCCGAACTGCGCGCGGCAGCGGGCACTTCGCTTGAACGCGATGCCGCCGCGGTCGAGCGCGATCTGCCGCAGGCGCGGGGGGATGAGAGCGAAGCCGAGCTTGAGACCCTGCACGAAAACCGCATGGACGGGCTGATCGTCAACATGAAAGCGCTGCTCGGCAACGCCTTCCAGGATGCCTATGCCCGGGTGCTCGAACGGCAGCTCGACGAATGCCGGGATGTGCTCGAGCGCTTCGGCGTCACCTTTGACCGCTGGTTTTCGGAGCAGTCGCTGTACACGGACGGCAAGGTCGCCGCGACGCTCGACCGCCTGCAGGCTGCGGGCCACCTCTACAAAAAGGACGGCGCCCTCTGGTTCCGCAGCACCGATTTCGGCGATGACAAGGACCGCGTCGTCCGTCGCGACAACGGCCTCTACACCTATTTCGCCTCCGACATCGCGTATCACGCGGACAAGCTCGACCGCGGCTTCGCGCAGATCATTGACGTCTGGGGCGCCGACCACCACGGCTACATCCCGCGGGTGAAGGCTGCGATCACGGCGCTGGGCGGGGAGGCGGCAAAGCTGACCGTGCCACTGATCCAGCTCGTCGCGCTGTTCCGCAACGGCGAACCGGTGCGCATGGGCAAGCGCAGCGGCAACTTCGTCACGCTGGAGGAGCTCTTTGGCGACGTCGGCGTCGATGCCGCCCGTTTTTTCTACGTGCTGCGCAAGAGTGATCAGCACTTCGATTTCGACCTCGACCTTGCCAAGTCGCAAAGCAACGACAATCCGGTCTACTACATCCAGTATGCCCATGCGCGGGTGTGCAGCGTGCTCGCGCAGTGGGACGGTGATGCAGCATCGCTGCGCGAGGCTGACCCCACGCCGCTGCAGTCGGCACATGAGGCGGTGCTGCTCAAGCGGCTGATGGAGTATCCGGAAGTAATCGAAGGTGCGGCTCGCGACCTCGCGCCGCACAACCTCGCGTTTTTCCTGAAGGAATTCGCGGGCGAATTCCACAGCTACTACAACGCCGAGCGTTTCCTGCTCGAGGACGAGCCGCTCACCCGCGCGCGGCTGGCGCTGGCTCTGGCCGTACGCCAGGTGCTGAAGAACGGCCTTGCCCTGCTGGGTGTGGGCGCACCGGAAAAAATGTAAGATGGCCACCGTGGGCAGAGACTACAAAAATCACGATCGCAAGCCGGCCGCACGCGGCGGCGGCTCGATGTTCATCGGCATCCTGATCGGCCTGGTACTCGGGCTCGCGATCGCCCTCGGCGTGGCCTGGTACATCTACAAGGCACCGAGCCCGTTCCAGCAAAAGGAAAAGCCGGTCCCCGGCAAGGCGGATGCCGCCAAGGCGGGCGAGGGCAAGGCTGCGGACAAGTCCGATAAATCCGACAAGGCCGCCGACAGCAAGCCGCGCTTCGATTTCTACAAGATCCTGCCCGGGGTCGAGGAACCGGCAACCGACCAGCAGTTGCGTGATGCCAAGGGCGGCACGGCCTCCAAGGAATCGTTTTACCTGCAGGCCGGCGCCTTCCAGAGCGCACCCGATGCGGACAACCTGAAGGCGCGCCTGGCGCTGCTCGGGGTCCAGGCCTCGATCCAGACCACGACGCTGCCGGAGCGCGGCGTCTGGCACCGCGTGCGCCTCGGACCGTACACCGGCGTCGAGGAACTCAACCGCGCGCGCGAAACTCTGAAGAACAACGGCATCGAGACCACGCTGATCAAGGTCCGTGATGCCGACAAATAAGTCCGACAATTAAACCGTTCGGAGAATTACCCATGCGATTCACCGCACTCATCGGCCGGCTGCTGCTCGCCACCGGCCTCGCCTTTGGCCTGTTGACAGCCGCCCAGGCCCAGCTCACGCCCGGCAAGGACTATGTTCTGGTCAAGCCGCCGCAGCCTACGGACAGCGGCAACAAGATCGAAGTGCTGGAATTCTTTTGGTACGGCTGCCCGCACTGCGCCAACCTGCAGCCCTTCCTTGAAGGCTGGCTCAAGCGCAAGCCCGCCGACGTCGAATTCAAGCACATGCCCGCGGTGTTCCAGGACTCCTGGGTGCCGCTGACCCGAGCCTATTACACGCTGGAGGCGATGGGGCTGACCGACAAGCTGCACCAGGAACTGTTCAACGCCATCCACAGGCAGAAGGCCAATCTGCGCGACGCCAACGCTATCATCGACTGGGCTGCGGGCAAGGGCGTGGACCGCAAGCGCTTCAGTGACACCTACAATTCCTTCGGCATCAACGGGCGCCTGCAGCGCTCGATCGACCTCACCCGCAAGTACGACATCCCCGGCACGCCGGCCATTGCGGTCGACGGCAAGTTCATCTCCGCGCCGTCGATGGTGCTCAAGGGCGACCGCGTCATTGACTACGACCGCTTTTTCCAGGTGGTCGACGCGCTGATTGCCGAGGCGCGCAAGAGCAGGGGCAAGTAGGTCCGTGTTGCGCGCGCTGGCGCTGGCGCTGCTCCTGCTGTCAGCCACCGGACTTGCGGCAGCCCAGCAGAACACGCCCCACATCGTGCGGGCGGATGTCGATTACCGGGTCATTTCACCCCAGCCGACGGATCCCAAGGGGCCGATCGAGGTCATCGATTTTTTCTGGTACGGCTGCCCCTACTGCTACCGCCTGCAGCCGGCGCTGGAGCGCTGGATCCGCGCCAAACCGGCCGATGTCACCGTGCGGCGCATTCCGGTGATCCTGCGCGAGAGCTGGGCACCGCATGCCCGCATCTACTACACCCTTGAGGCGCTGGGCGAAGTCGAGCGCCTGCACCAGCAGGTTTATCAGGGCTATCACGTCGAAGAACTGTTCATGAGCCGCCCCGAGGTAATGTCGGACTGGGCGGTGCGCCACGGCATTGCACGCGAGCGCTGGGACGCGGCCTATCACTCGCCGGAAGTCGCGCGCCGGGTGGAGGAAGCGGTGAGGCTCACCCGCGCCTACGGCGTTACCGGCACGCCATCGCTGGTGGTGGACGGTCGCTACCTGACTTCGGGCAACATGGCCGAAACCCTGGACGGCATGATCCCGATCCTCAACGGACTGGTCGCGCGGGTGCGGGCGATCCGCTGACGGACGCATCGCATTGATGGACATTGGACAGCGCCAGACCGTCGTCATCAACGGTGCCTCCGGCGGCCTCGGCGCTGCGCTGGCGCGGCACTATGCCGCAGAGGGCGCCGCGATCGGACTCATCGCACGGCGCAGCACCGAACTGCAGGCACTGGCCGCGGAACATCCCGCCCAATACCGGCTGCAATCCGCGGATGTGCGCGACTCGGCGACACTGCGCGCCGCAGCCGACGCACTCGTCGCGGCACAGGGCCTGCCCGACATCGTCATCGCCAATGCCGGCGTCAGCATCGGCACGCTGACCGAAGCGCCCGAGGATGAACAGGCCTTCCGCGACGTGTTCGAGATCAACGTCATCGGCATGATGAACACCTTCCAGCCCTATGTCGCCGCGATGCGCCAGCGCGGGCGCGGCGTGCTGGTGGGCATCGCCAGCGTTGCCGGCTATCGCGGACTGCCGGGCTCGGGCGCCTATTCGGCCTCCAAGGCTGCGGCGATCAGCTATCTCGAAAGCCTGCGCGTGGAGCTGCGCGGCAGCGGCGTCCACGTGATCACGATCTGCCCCGGCTACATCGTTACCGCGATGACGGCGAAAAATCCCTACCGCATGCCCTTCATCATGAGCGCCGGCACCGCGGCGGCAAAGATCGCCACCATCATCGCGCGGCGCAAGCCCTATGCGGTGATTCCCTGGCAGATGGCCGTGGTGGCGCGGCTGATGCATGTGCTGCCGCGCTGGATCTACGATCCGCTGGCGGCGAAATCCGGCCGCAAGCCGCGGCGCGGGCAATAACCGCTTACTCGACGGTCACCGACTTCGCCAGATTGCGCGGCTTGTCCACGTCGGTGCCGCGGTGCAGGGCCGTGTGGTAGGCCAGCAGCTGCAGCGGCACGGTGTGCAGGATCGGTGACAGCAGGCCGGCGTGGTCAGCGAGCTGGATCACATGCACGCCATCGCCAGCCTCGATCTTGGTGTCCTGGTCCGCCAGCACGTACAGCTCGCCGCCGCGGGCTTTGACTTCCTGCAGATTGGATTTGAGTTTTTCGAGCAGCGAATCCTTCGGCGCCACCGCGACCACCGGCATGTTGCGGTCGACCAGGGCCAGCGGGCCGTGCTTGAGTTCACCCGCGGCATAGGCCTCGGCGTGAATGTAGGTGATTTCCTTCAGCTTCAGCGCGCCTTCCATCGCGATCGGGTAATGGATGCCGCGGCCGAGGAAGAGCATGTGTTCCTTGTCCGCGAAGCGTTTCGCCCATTCTGTGATCGCTGGTTCGACCTGCAGCACATGGGTCAGCGCGGCCGGTAAATGGCGCAGGGCCGCCAGCAGCTCGCGTTCCTGCGACTCATCGAGGCGGCCGCGCTGCTTGGCCACTGCCATGGTCAGCAGCACCAGCGCGGCGAGCTGGGTGGTGAAGGCCTTGGTCGAGGCCACACCGATCTCGGGGCCGGCGCGGGTCAGGAAACGCAGGTCGGACGCACGTACCAGCGCTGACTCCGGCACATTGCAGATCGACAGGCTGTAGCGATGGCCACGCGCCTTCGCGCACTGCAGTGCCGCCAGCGTATCTGCGGTTTCGCCGGATTGGGAAATGGTGACGACCAGTGCATCGGGGTCGTTGTACGGTTCGCGGTAGCGGTATTCGCTGGCGATCTCGACGACGCAGGGCAGTCCGGCCAGCGCCTCGATCCAGTACCGCGCGACCATGCCGGCATGGTAGCTGGTGCCGCAGGCAAGTATCACTAAACCATTGATTTTATTGAATATTTTATCCGCACCCGCACCGAACAGCTGGGGCGAGATGGCGCTGGCATTGGTCACCATCTCCAGCGTGTTGGCGACTGCCATCGGCTGCTCGAAGATTTCCTTCTGCATGTAGTGCCTGTACGGGCCCAGCTCCACCGCTTCAGCCGTGAGCTGCGAACGCTGCTCGGCGCGGATCACCGCATTGCCGGCGGCATCGACGATGCGAATGCGTTCGCGCGACAGTTCGGCGCAGTCGCCTTCCTCAAGATAAACGATGCGCGGGGTCACCTGCACCAGCGCCGAGGCATCAGAGGCGGCATAGTTGGCGCCATCGCCCAAGCCCAGCAGCAGGGGTGCGCCCATGCGCGCAACGACAATGTGCTCGGGATCGGCTTCGTCGATCACCGCAATCGCATAGGCTCCGACCAGTTCGCGCAGGGTCTTCTGCACCGCCTTGAACAGGGTGGCTGACGACTTGCGGTGTTCGTGCACGAGGTGTGCGATGACTTCGGTATCGGTATCGGACAGGAAAACATAGCCCGCCGCACGCAGCCGGGCGCGGATCTCGTCGTGGTTTTCGATGATGCCGTTGTGCACCACCGAGATTGCGCCTGACACATGCGGATGGGCGTTGCGCTCGGAAGGTACGCCATGGGTAGCCCAGCGCGTGTGGGCGATGCCGAGTGGCCCGCCAACCCTGGCGGTCTGCGCCATGCGCTCGAGTTCGGCAACGCGGCCGGTGCTGCGCAGCCGTTTCAGCGTGCCGTCATTGACGGCAATGCCGGCCGAATCATAACCGCGGTATTCAAGGCGCTTGAGTCCCTCGATCAGTATGGGCACGACATCGCGCTGGGCGATGGCACCGACGATGCCGCACATGATTCAGTCGCTCCGGTTCAAGGTGTTTTCGGCGCCTTGCGCGGCCGTTGCCAGTCTGCGCGGTGTTGCTGGCTTTTGGGATTGAGCACCAGCCCTCCCGGGGGCGTGTCCTGCCACACCGTCGTCCCGGCGCCGATCGTCGCACCCCGCGCGACACGCACCGGCGCCACCAGCTGCACATCGGATCCGATGTGCACCTCGTCCTCGATCACCGTGCGGTGCTTGTTGGCACCGTCGTAGTTGCAGGTGATGGTGCCGGCGCCGATGTTGACGTTACGGCCGACAGTGGAATCACCGACATAGGCGAGATGGTTGGCCTTGGACCCGTCACCCAGCTCGCTGGCTTTAACCTCGACGAAATTGCCGATATGCACTTCACTGGCCAGCTGCGTGCCCGGCCGGATGCGTGCGTAGGGTCCGATACGGCAGGCTGCACCGATGCGCGCGCCGTCGAGATGGCAGAACGGTTCGATGCGGGTGCCGGGTCCGACGGCAACCTCCTTCAGCACGCAGTTCGCCCCGATGCTGACCCCATCGGCCAGTTCCACCGCGCCCTCGAATACGCAGTTGACGTCGATGGCGACGTCGCGGCCGCAGTCCAGGGTGCCGCGCAGGTCGAAACGGGCCGGATCGGCCAGCGTCACGCCGGCCTCGAGCAGGCGCGCGGCCTGCCGCCTCTGGTACAGGCGCTCAAGCTGCGCCAGCTGCACGCGGCTGTTGACGCCCTCGGTCTCGCCCGCATCGGCTGCCACCAGGCCGGTGACCGCTACGCAGTCCTTCACGGCCAGCGCCACGACGTCGGTCAGGTAATACTCGTTCTGGGCATTGCGGTTGCGCAGTTTGGGCAGCCACTGTTTCAGCTTCGCGGTGGGCAGCACCATGATGCCGGTATTGATTTCGCGGATTTTGCGCTGTGCCGCGGTGGCATCCTTCTGCTCGACGATGCCGGTGACGCGCTTGGCCCTGTTGCGCAGGATGCGCCCGTAGCCGGACGGATCCGCCAGTTCAGCGGTCAGAATCGCGAGGCCCTTGCCGGCCGATTCGAGCAGCGCGCGCAGCGTGTCGGCACGCACCAGCGGCACATCGCCATACAGCACCAGGGTCAGCGGTGCCGGCGTCAGCTGCGGCAAGGCCTGCTGTACCGCGTGTCCGGTGCCCAGCTGGGGCTCCTGCAGCGCATAGACGAGATCGTCCCCGCTCAGTGCCGCACGCACCTGCTCACCGCCGTGGCCATGCACGACACAGATGCGTTCGGCCGAGAGTTCGCGCGCGGTGGCAATGACATGGGCAATCAGCGGCCTGCCGGCGAGAGCGTGCAGGACCTTGGGCAAATCGGAATTCATCCGCTTGCCCTTGCCCGCGGCAAGGATGACGACCTGAAAGCGCATCACGAAATTATCGCATGAAGGCCCGCGGCAGCCGGATCACGCTGGCGGGCCCGGCAACAAAAAAGGGCGGCCGCGGCCGCCCTTTTTGCAGGATCTGCTGCGGGCTCAGCGCTTGCCGCGAAGTTTGCGAATCGCCGCAAGCTGGGCCGCGAGCATCGCCAGCTCGGCCTCGACCGTGGCGACTTCCTGCTTGCCCTGGGCGTTCTTGCGCGCCTCTTCGGCGGCTTTCAGCGCCTCGCTGGCCTTGGCCTCGTCCAGGTCAGCGCCGCGGATCGCGGTATCGGCGAGCACGGTGACCACCCTGGGCTGCACTTCCAGCACGCCACCGGCGACGAAGATGAATTCCTCGGCGCCGCCGCCCGCGGGCTTGATGCGTACTTCGCCGGGCTTGATGCGGGTGATCAGCGGTGTGTGGCGGGGATAGATGCCGAGCTCGCCGGTTTCGCCGGGCAGCACGACGAACTCCGCCTCGCCGGAATAGATCTGCTCTTCCGCGCTGACGACGTCGACATGCAGGGTTTGTGCGGCTTCAGCCATGAATGATGTCCTTGCCCGTTGATCTGCCGTTTACTGCAGGGCTCATTGCAGGGTTTTGGCCTTTTCGACGGCTTCCTCGATTGCGCCGACCATGTAGAAGGCCTGCTCGGGCAATGCGTCGCATTCGCCGTTGACGATCATCTTGAAGCCCTTGATGGTGTCCTTGAGCGACACGTACTTGCCGGGCGAGCCGGTGAACACTTCCGCCACCGTGAACGGCTGCGACAGGAAACGCTGGATTTTCCGCGCACGGGACACCGCCAGCTTGTCCTCCGGCGAGAGTTCATCCATGCCCAGAATCGCGATGATGTCGCGCAGTTCCTTGTAGCGCTGCAGCGTGGCCTGCACCTGGCGGGCCACCGAATAGTGTTCCTCGCCGACGATGTGCGGATCGAGCTGGCGGCTGGTCGAATCCAGCGGATCCACCGCGGGGTAGATGCCCAGCGACGCGATGTCGCGCGAGAGCACGACGGTGGAGTCGAGGTGGCCGAAGGTGGTCGCGGGCGAGGGATCGGTCAGGTCGTCCGCCGGCACGTACACGGCCTGGATCGAGGTGATCGAGCCGGTCTTGGTCGAGGTGATGCGCTCCTGCAGGCGGCCCATTTCCTCGGCCAGCGTCGGCTGGTAGCCCACCGCGGACGGCATCCGGCCGAGCAGCGCCGACACTTCGGTGCCGGCCAGGGTGTAACGGTAGATGTTGTCGACGAAGAACAGCACGTCGCGGCCCTCGTCGCGGAAGGCCTCGGCCATGGTGAGGCCCGTAAGCGCCACGCGCAGGCGGTTGCCCGGCGGCTCATTCATCTGGCCGTAGACCATCGCCACCTTGGACTTCGACAGGTCTTCCTTGACCACAACGCCGGCTTCCATCATCTCGTGATAGAAGTCATTGCCCTCGCGGGTGCGCTCGCCGACGCCTGCGAACACCGACAGGCCCGAGTGCTTGGTCGCGATGTTGTTGATCAGTTCCATCATGTTCACGGTCTTGCCGACGCCGGCGCCGCCGAACAGGCCGACCTTGCCGCCCTTGGCGAAGGGGCAGACCAGGTCAATCACCTTGATGCCGGTCTCGAGCAGGTCCTGCGAGGGCGAGAGTTCCTCGAAGCTGGGCGCCTTCCGGTGGATCGACATCGCCTTCTCGGCCTTGATCGGGCCGACCTCGTCGATCGGGCGGCCGAGCACGTCCATGATGCGTCCAAGCGTGGCCGGACCCACCGGCACCGAAATCGGCGCGCCGGTGTTCGACACCATCATGCCGCGGCGCAGGCCGTCGGAGGAACCCAGCGCGATGGTGCGCACGATGCCGTCGCCGAGCTGCTGCTGCACTTCCAGCGTGAGCTCGCTGCCCTCCATCTTGAGGGCGTCATACACGCGCGGCATCTGGTCGCGCGCAAACTCGACGTCGATCACGGCGCCGATGCACTGAATGATTTTTCCCTGGCTCATGGTCAATTCCTGGATAAAGTTTTCTGCAATCAATCAGACCGCGGCAGCGCCGCCGACGATCTCCGACAGCTCCTTGGTAATGGAGGCCTGCCGCGACTTGTTGTAAATCAGAGTGAGTTCATCGATCACGTTGGCGGCATTGTCGGAGGCGGCCTTCATCGCCACCATCCGCGCCGACTGCTCGGAGGCCATGTTCTCGGCCACCGCCTGGTAGATCAGCGCCTCGATGTAGCGGGTGAGCAGCTGGTCGAGCACCGTATGCGCATCGGGTTCGTAGATGTAGTCCCACGAGGTTTCCGGCGCGCCCAGCGCGTCACCCGACAGCGGCAGCAGCTGTTCGACCACCGGTTCCTGCTTCATCGTGTTGACGAACTTGGTATAGACGATCAGCAGCCGGTCAAAGCGGTCCTGGGTGTAGCCGTCGAGCATGACCTTCAGCGCGCCGATCAGCTTCTCCATGTGCGGCTTGTCGCCAAGCGCAGTGACCTGGGATACGACCCTGGCGCCAAGGCGCTGCATGAAGCCCAAGCCCTTGTTGCCGATGGCGCAGACCTCGATTTCCTCGCCCTGGGCCTCGAGTTCCTTGATCTTGTTCAGCGCCAGGCGCAGTGCGTTGGTGTTGAGGCCGCCGCACAGTCCCTTGTCGGTGGTGACGACAATGAGGCCCACGCGCTGCACCGTGTCGCGCGACACCAGGAAAGGATGCCGGTACTCGGGGTTGGCATGGCTGATGTTGGCTGCCACGTTGCGGATCTTCTCGCTGTACGGGCGCGCGGTGCGCATGCGCTCCTGCGCGCGGCGCATTTTCGAGGCCGCCACCATTTCCATGGCCTTGGTGATCTTGCGCGTGTTCTGCACGCTCTTGATCTTGGTGCGGATTTCCTTCGAGCCAGGCATGTCAGTAAGTGACTGTTTTTAAAGGATAAAAGAGATACGGTCAGTAGGAGCCGTTCTGCTTCCAGTCCTTGATCGCGGCGGTCAGTTTTTCTTCGTCGTCCTTCGACAGATCCTTGGTGTCCTCGATGCGCTGCACCAGGTCGGCGTATTTGGACTTCACGTAATCGCGCAGCGAACGTTCCGCAGCCAGCGCTTTTTTCACATCGACATCGTCGAGGTGGCCACCGTTGACGGCGAACAGCGTCAGCGCCATTTCCCAGACCTGCAGCGGCTCGTACTGCGGCTGCTTCATCAGTTCGGTAACGAGGCGGCCGCGCTCGAGCTGCTTGCGGGTGGCCTCATCAAGGTCGGAGGCGAACTGGGCGAAGGCCGCGAGCTCGCGGTACTGGGCCAGAGCAAGGCGAACACCGCCGCCGAGCTTCTTGATGATCTTGGTCTGCGCAGCGCCACCGACGCGCGACACCGAAATGCCGGCGTTGATCGCGGGACGGATGCCCGCGTTGAAGAGGTCGGTCTCGAGGAAGATCTGGCCGTCGGTGATCGAGATCACGTTGGTCGGCACGAAGGCGGTCACGTCGCCCGCCTGGGTCTCGATCACAGGCAGTGCGGTCAGAGAACCGGTCTTGCCCTTGACCGCGCCCTTGGTGAAGTTCTCGACATACTCCTCGTTCACGCGCGCGGCACGCTCGAGCAGGCGCGAGTGCAGGTAGAACACGTCACCGGGATAGGCTTCGCGGCCGGGCGGGCGGCGCAGCAGCAGCGATACCTGGCGGTAGGCCCAGGCCTGCTTGGTCAGGTCGTCATAGACGATCAGCGCGTCCTGGCCGCGGTCACGGAAGTATTCACCCATGGTGCAGCCGGAGTAGGGCGCGATGAACTGCATCGCGGCCGATTCCGAGGCGGTGGCGGCAACAACGATGGTGTAGGCCATCGCGCCATGCTCTTCGAGCTTGCGCACCACGTTCTTGATCGAGGAGGCTTTCTGGCCGATCGCGACGTAGATGCAGATCAGGTCCTTGCCCTTCTGGTTGATGATCGCGTCGATCGCGACCGCGGTCTTGCCGGTCTGGCGGTCGCCGATGATCAGCTCGCGCTGGCCGCGGCCGACCGGCACCATCGAGTCGATCGACTTCAGGCCGGTCTGCACCGGCTGCGCCACCGACTTGCGGGCGATCACGCCCGGCGCGACCTTCTCGATCACGTCCGTCATCTTGGCGTTGATCGGGCCCTTGCCGTCCACCGGCTGGCCGAGCGAATTGACGACGCGGCCGATCAGCTCGGGGCCCACCGGCACCTCGAGAATGCGGCCCGTGGTCTTGACGGTGTCGCCTTCGGAGATGTGCTCGTACTCGCCCAGAATCACCGCGCCGACGGAGTCGCGCTCGAGGTTCAGCGCGAGGCCGAAGGTGTTCTTCGGAAACTCCAGCATTTCGCCCTGCATCACGTCGGCCAGGCCGTGGATGCGGCAGATGCCGTCGGTGACGGAGATCACCGTGCCCTGGGTGCGCGCCTCGGTGGTGCCGGCGAGATTCTGGATGCGGCTCTTGATGAGCTCGCTGATCTCGGAAGGATTCAGTTGCATGGTGTTGCTCCTAGTGGGTCAGCGCGGCGGCCATCGCGTCAAGCTTGCCGCGCACCGTTGCATCAATGACTTTGTCGCCGACCAGGATCTTCAGGCCGCCGATGAGTTTGGGATCGAGTTCGACCTTGGCCGTGATCCTGCGGCCGTATTTCTGCTCCAGCGCCGACACCAGCGACTTGAGCTGGGCGTCCTCGACCGGCAGCGCGGAAACCACGGTGGCTTCCATCGTGCCCTCGTGCTCGCGCCGCAGCGCCTCGAACGATGCGCGGATCTGGCCGGCAACGCCGAGACGGCGGTTCTGCGCCAGCACCTGCACGAAGTTGCGCGCCTCGCCGGACAGATGCTTGCCGATGGCGCCGATGATCAGCGCTTCGACC
>Ga0194130_10007493_pt1 | contig 12026 bp, 16 predicted proteins | sample TA2KigsurfametaG_FD_160084 | JGI IMG/M metagenome (GOLD analysis project Ga0194130, IMG submission 160084) | Freshwater microbial communities from Lake Tanganyika, Tanzania - TA2015050 Kigoma 12 surface | ecosystem: Environmental > Aquatic > Freshwater > Lake | place: Tanzania: Lake Tanganyika... | reverse complement strand
TATACATAATGTTTATGTCCATTCACTTCTGTTGTCAAAGCATAAGATGAGATAAGACAGTCAATTAAAAAATCACCTATTTCTGAAATCTCAACAAGACTATTCGCTTGAACTTTATTAAGAAGATCTAAAATAGCTTTACCTGTGCTACCTTGTAATAATGCTTGGATAAGATTTAAAATCGTATATCTCAATTCTGTTTCATTATTAAAAGAAGGTCTATCTACAGATTTGGGAAAAAGTAGTCCATAAAGTCTATCATTAAAAAACTCTGGTCTAATTTGAGAGTAGTCCACTTCATTTACAAGGTCTAAGCAATCTAATAAAAGACTAGAAAGAGTTTTACTAACACCTTCATATAAAATTCTATTATTGCTACCATATTCGGAAAGGTAGTTAGATGCTAAAGAACCCGAAAGAGCATTAGCATAAGCGACTACAAGAGAATCCTGTAATGCTTTTTTTTCTTCACTTTTACTGCCAATTGGATCTGTATTGGCAATTGGGAAATCAGGATAAAAAGGAATTTTATCACTCATGTTTTTACTCTGCTCTATAAGTGAAGTTTAAGTTGCCAACAGTGAAATAAGAGAATGGATTTAAGGATAAGTTATTAACAAAGCCTGAGCCATCTGCTGTTTGGTAATTTACATGAAAGGTGTAATCACTTGGTGATTTACCAATAGGCAAAGCAACAAGGATTTTATTTTTACTGTTTGTAATAGGATTGCCACCTATTACAAGATCAGTATTGCCTATAATGCAAACACTATTTGGTACATTTCCCAAAGTAGTGATCAGTGATTGGGAAACAAGATTAAATTCTAAACCATTGCCATAAACACGACCTATTTCACCACCATCTGTAGATACAGGTTGTGTTAGGTTTACATCAATAAGCCATGCGACTGCAACACCTGTGGTTAAAGATACAATTTGAGTGTATGAGTTATTAGGTATGATTTCTTCTCTAATGACAAGAGTATTTACTGAAAAAGAAAGCTGTGTTAAAGGCAAATCAATAAAAGCAACACCATCTGCATTATCTAATACTCTTACAATATCACTTACTCTTAAGTTTGCACCTAGATTGAGATAAGAAATATAATTTTGTACATTGTTTCTAATAGCAAGATCGATTTGGCTAACTTGATATCCTTTTCGGATAACAATATTTGCTTTTACATCTATAGGACAGGGGATGCACTCTTTAACAAGTATATCAGCAGTCAAATGTTTTGAGTTATTAATTTGAGATTGAACATTTTGCAGTACTTGATTATATGAATAAGTGACTTCAAGATTTAAGAGATATCTATAATTGACTTTGACTGTGACATTTTCAGGGATGTCAGAATTAGGTGTTCTAGTTAAAGTAGTATATCCATCCTCTGTAGTTTCAATAATGAAATCGGGATTAGCAACATAAGATGAATTATAGAAAGTAAAGTCTGTTTCAATATCACCACTAGAATCAAGTCTAAGCTGGATGCTCAAAGAATCTACACCTTTTTTAGTCAATTGGTAGGGATAAAAACCAATAAAGCTAAACACTTCGCTTGTAGTATAGAAATCAGAAGTAATAGCACCATTATTGATTACAATATTATCTTTAGCTTTGGTGGAATATCCTTCAAGTAAAGGATCTTGTGTTTTCTTAAAAAGATAATCTGTACCTTGTGCATATTCTACATTATTTTCATCTATTAAAGTAGAGATGCTTTCAACAGGCTGTCTAGTGAGATAAATGATTTCACTAATATTTTCTTGCCAATCACCTATGATAACATCTGTGATATTGTAATCAGGCTGTGTTAAGCTAGTGTCTAAAATAACAATATTGTCATTTGTTATCGTATGGTTAGTGAGATCAAACCATTCACCTGTTGTAGCATTTTTTAAACCATAATCTAATGTTTGGTTATCTATCATTTTATATAAAGACGAATTGAGATCACCTAATTTAAATTGGTAGATACCTTCAGCAATAGGAATGAAAAGACTATCTTTATGTGTTTGGAAATTTGGAGCATATAAATCAGTAGCAGTAGCTAAAGATACACCACGAATCCATACATCAACTTTGCCGTCACCTCTAAATTGATAAGGTGATTCAGCACCAGATACAAAAACTTCAGTAACACCAGCAGTTGCACTAGATATTCTTTCAATACCTGATTTAGTACCTGTATCTACACTAGCAAGAGTATTAATTGCTCTTGCACTTAAATCTAAATTTGATTCTACTTCTGATCCACCAAAGGTAGGATTTTCATTATTCACAGAAAGACCATTAATAGAAGAGTTTCTGATTTGGTTGCTAGTAACATTGCCTGCAATACCTATATTTAATGCTTGCACAGGTACATAAACTGCATACCTATCTTTAACAGGATCATAAAAAGAAGATAATGTATCTATTGAAATTCTAGCGAATTGTGTAGTTTGAAAAGAGATACTGCCTGCATAAATCGTAGTGTATGAAGGAATATTAATAGTTCTAGTAGGTGCAGTCTTAACAAAGAAAACTACTTCACCAATTGCACGACTACCTAATCTTCTTTTAATGCCAAAGTTATATGCAAGTTTATCAAAAGCTGAATCAATGACTGCCTGTACTCTATTTTGATCACTAAAAAAAAGAGCTTGTCCAAGAGCAGTTTTATAATTTGAATTATTGACTGCAATACTTTTGCCTGTGTTTCTAGGATCATCAATAGTGAGTAAAGTAGTAAAAGACATAGCACGATAAGTGAAATCTAATAAAAATCTATTTCTTTCCATTTCATTAACAAAAGGATCAATAATGACATCTCTAGTAACAGAGCCCGGGTTCACTAAAGCATCAGGTTGTAATTTATGGATGGTAGTAATCATTTCTGTAGTTAAAGTTTGACGATTGACTACAGGTAAGGAAACATTAGATTGATTAATATTGACAGGTTTGGCGACTACTTCTAAAGAATATGCACTTTCAATTTCAGTACCATCAACAACTTTAACAGCAGTGGCGACATAGTAAAGAACATTTTCATTAGAGAGGGAAGCGAAAGCACCAATTTGAATAGTAGGTGGTGTAGAATTTTGAGTAGCTTGTCTATTATGTTTAAAGACGATTTCAGTTTGGATATCGATAGCAGATAAAGTAGCAGTCAATCTTAATCGTTTAGTAGCTTCATTGACTTCACTATTAAAAATGACATCGCTGGCTAAATTAGTAGAACCATCTGTTTGGATGAAATTTAATTTAGCATATAAAGGATCAGCAGTTTGAGTATTTGCATTAAAGGTTTCATCTGCAATGGTAGTTAAAACTTCTTTACCTATGCCATAGCTAATAGGATCTAAAGGTTCAAAGTTAATTTTTTGATAACCATTGATGCCACCACCTGAAGAAACACTAGCATACAAGTTATAATATTTGATTTCACTGTCTGTATGTTGGAATTTAATAAGAACATCTTGTGCAAGTCTTTCAATATAAATGCCTTGTGGTTGAGCAGGTGGTTGGTATAGATTGACGATAGGTTGGATAACATTAAGATAAAAGGTTTCAGTAGTAGAAAGATTAAGAATAAGATTGTTATTACCATTATAGAGAATAAGACCATCAGGACTAAGAGCAGGATTAGGAAAGGTAAAGTAATTACCATCGAAGAAAATATCCATGCCTGTATAGGTTTGGTTTTCAATAGTGATACTAAGATTGCTTGGATCATCAGTAATACCTTTAATGAAGATAGCTTTTTGAGTAGTAGAATAGTTAGCAGGACTATCTAGTAAAGAGCCACTAGGTGAAATAATTTGGATCATTTTATTTTATCTTTCAATTTGTTAAGTCAATAGAACCGGGGACTGCAAACACAATGTTAATATTAACAGATGTATTTGCTCTGCTAACAAGACCAATATCAACAAGGTAGGCATTATTGGTATTAGCAACTTGTTGCACATCAATTTTCCGAACAGATGCAATTTGTTCTTCTAAAGATAGCTTTTGTATTTTACCAACTTGATTTTGGATATTGATATGCTGGTTGAGTGCCTGCCTAACAGATTCTTGAATGCTAAGTTTAGCTAGGTTGCCTTGTTTAACACCTACAAAATCAAAGACATTAGTACCATACCAAGAGTGTTGAGCATTAGTATTAATTTTAGTTAGGCAAACTTTGGCAACCTGCTGATAAAGTAGATCGTGTTTTTCTACTTGTTTAATTTCACCATACTCATTAAATCTTAAATCATTTTCAATGCCTGTGCTTGCACAGCGATTACAATAATTCTTTTCTGTGGTGTATGAAATAAGATAATTACCTTTTACATTTTCATTAAAGCGAATGAAATAGCCTAAACCATCATCTCTTTTAAAAAGTTTCCAGCCTGTATGCACTTGCTTACCTTGTGCTTTAAATTTCTCATAAGTAAATCCAAACTTATTTAAATCACCTTGTAGTTCTAGTCTTGAAGATAGACCTGTGGATTTATCTTTTATCTGAATAGATTGGTTTACAAGATTGACTTCTACTTTATTCACAGGCAAGTATTTAATAAGAGTGTTTTGGATTTGAGATGCAGATAAAAGACCTGTATCAAATTTCACAGGATAAGATACATTTTGATAAACAAAAGTGTAGTTAGGATTTAGGATTTTATATGGAGCATTAGCAGGGAAGATAATTTCAGCAGGTGAGTAAAGACCTTCTTGGTTTATGGTAATATTATTTTTAGTGATGGTGAAAAGACTAGAACCATTGATAGGTGATCTAGTGACAACATCAGTGATATTATCCAGTGTATAGGATTCAAACCTAATGTAATGTGGACATTGGTGTGAAACATGAATGTCTTTACTCATCTGTATGCCTTTCTATATGTAGCTACTAAAGAATATAAATATTTAAAAAAAATTTTCATAAAGTTGCAATAATACCTAAATGACAAGTGTTTATACTATGTAAGGAAATGATGATGGTTGAAAAACAGAAAGAGAGAAAAAAGATGTTGCATTTTCAAGACATACTAGAAACCTTGAGTTCTAAATACAGCAACCTAGAAATCACATCTGTGTGTGGTTTTGATGGTTATATCTTTACTTGTGAGTACACAGGTAAACAAAAAGACCAAACAAGATTTACTCTTGTTTACAGAACACCTGTAAATAAAGCAATCTGCACCTTTACTTTATCTATCTATGATAAAGATGGGATTCAAATAGAAGGTAGATTTGAATCCTGCAAATCAGAAGATAGTCAAAAAGTCATCAACAAACTTTTACCAAAAAACATCAAATAAGGAGTATTACTATGTTAACTCAAATTTTAAATCAATCCATCATCTCTACTCTTTCACCTGTCTATGCAGATATCAAACCTAAAAGGGTAATAGGAGGTATTGACATTCACTTGGATGACAATACTAAAATCCACATACATGGGATGAAACAAATCCAAAAAGGTAAAACCTATATCCTTGTGCAAGTCATTCAAATAAATGGTGATTTTACAAAATCTAGGACTTTCTATATTAATGAAACTGATCCTGATTCAGTAAAACCAAAACTCAAATTCTTGTTGAGCAAGAAGGGATGGTAGGTATGCAGTCTTTGTTAAATGAAGTATATTCTTTATTATATACTTGTAAAAATTCTCAAATCCGAATGGAAGTTGAGTTAGTTCTAGTTAAAAACAAACTAAACATAAAAACCTTGTATACTTTAAAGACAAAACTTTCAAAACATCAATAAGGAGCATCCTATTATGTACAAGAGTATTAGATTTTATCAAAATGAAAAAAACCTGTGATTATCAAGACAGGTTTAACAGAAGAACAAGCAAAGGCTCACTGTAATGATCCAGAAACAAGCAGTCTAACTGCTACAAATCAAGATGCAGTAAACCATACCAAAAAGTATGGTGCATGGTTTGATGCTTGGGAATCAGAAAAATAATAAAATATTTTTTTTGAAAGTTGCAATGAAAGTGTTTCCACAGGTGTTTATGTTATGGAAGTAAAGAAAACCAAAACAAGGAGATAAAAAATGGATATGCAAGCCTTTTTAAATAATGCCAAAGCAATTTTGATGATCAGCCATGATGAATGGACAAAAAAGTTTGTTCAATCTCTTGTGGATCAGGTCAAGACAGGTAAAGCATTGTCAGAAAAACAATTGAATATTTTCAATGCAAAGTTGGATTTGATTTTCAATCCACCAGCACCTGTGGAAATTGATCAAGATATGGTCAATCAAATAAATGCTTTGAAGACTAAGACTAAATCTGAATGGCTTTTGACTTTCTGTGAATCTATTCTCACTCAAATGAAAGCAGGAAGATCATTGTCAGAAAAACAGAAAGCAGTCTTTAAAGCTAAGTATGACAGATTAGTCTTAAAGATTAAACCTGTGAAAAAAGAAGAAGTTGATCCTGAATGGAATAATTTTATTGATCAAGATAATTTCTAAAAAATGGATAGACAAGCCTTTATCAATAATGCAAAAGCAATTTTAATATGTAGTACTTCTATATGGACTAAAAATAAAGTTGAGCATTTATTAAATCGTGTTCTAGTTGGCAAGTCTTTAGATCAAACTGAAATTCATTTATTTGAATACCTTTTAAATCGTGTCTTTCATCCACCACAGATCACAATAGAGCTTAACTTTTATACAATAACTGATTTGATGCAGTCAAATCTTGATACACCTAGTACATTTCAATCATGGTGTTTTATTTTTCTATCGGAATTAAGAAAAAACTTATTAGAAAAACAAGACATATCACATAACAAGCATTACATCTTTGATGTCTTATATAGACAGCTTGTCTTAAAACAAAAAACCTTAGAAGATGGTCTTGCAGATCAAATCTTATTTGAGATGGCTAACGAATAAAATATTTATATCTAAATCCTTTATATATGCTCTTAAATAAAGGATTTAAATATCATGCCAGCAGGTTGGGAATATTCAAGATCACCTTATCCTATGCCACCTAGAAACACATCAGCTAATTCACCTTTTCTTAAAGGTGCAATTGATTTAAGATGGGACAGTCCTTCTTTCATTCATGAAAATGAAGGTTGGATCATTCGTGGTGTTAATATATATAGATCAAATACATCAGATCGGGGACCTTACCAAAGAATAAATCAACAGCCTATATCTGCTACCTTTTATAGAGATACAAACATCACAGAAATGATCTATGATGAAGTGATTACAAACTGGATAAGTAAAGGCAGTAATGCAGATGGTTCATATCGTTTTAGAACAGCTAGACCAATAGCTAGAATAGGCAGTGCGATTGAGCCTTCTACTTCATATAGAGATGTGATTGTTAAAATAGATGGACAAGTAGCATATCCTGCTAGTGTCTTTGGTCAAACAGGTGATATTGTATTAAGACAAGGTGCAACCACAAATGTTATTACTTTAATGAATGACATCCAGCTTGCTTTTGATCCAAGTACAAGTGTTGTTACTTGTTCTTATTTATCTTATTTACCTGAAGGCAAGATTAGCTCGATCATAGATAAAAAGACATATTATAGAGTAACAACAGTAGCAGAAGATCCATTAACAAGTGCATTGCATGAAAGTCCATTAGATTATACACAGCCATTTAGTGATATTGAGATTGAGAAAGTAGATTGGATGTGGAGAGAAGGTGTGAGAAGAAATCAATGGGCATTAGAGCAAGGTGGTGAACGAGTAAGATTATTCTTAAAGAAAGTAGTTGGACAGCCTTGTGAGTGTGGTGCATTTAATAGGTTTACATTAGAATATGGAAAGCAACCTGATTCAAGATGTATTAGATGCTTTGGCACAGGTTTAATAGGTGGATATGATGGACCGTATGATATTATTGTTGCACCTGATGATGCAGAAAGAAGAATAAGTCAAGCAACACAAGGTAGGAAAAAAGAGCATAGTTATGAAGTATATATAGGACCCTCACCTATTGTATCTCAAAGAGATTTTATAGTTAAGCAAAATAATGACAGGTATTCAATAGGACCGGTAAGAAGACCAAATGCAAGAGGAAATGTATTACAACAGCATTTTAATTTAGGATATTTTGAGCCAGCAGATATTAGATATTCTGTACCAATGGATGGTGTGCCTGTGTTATGGCATAAAACAAAATACACATATCAAACAATTAGAGATACATATTCAGCTAGAAATGATGCACCATATTCAACACAGCCTGATTCAGCGATACCAATGATGAGTGAGAAAGATAGTGTATCTGCAAATCATGAATTAAGAGGCAGGACAGCAGTATGGGAAAACCATAATCATGGTGGATAAGTAAGACTACTAGAAACCTGATTCTTCTTCTTCCAATTCAAGAATGGATCGACTTGCTAATTGATTGGTTGCCTGAAGCAAGACACTACAATCTTTTGTCCAAACTTCAAATGAAGACATACATCTTTCTAATTTATCCAGAATAGGACTAAGATCTTCAAGATGGCTAATAAAATCCAAAGCCACATCTTCTAATTTTTCGGTAGAATCAGTCCCAGCATATCCTAAATCACGAAAAGCCTTAAGATTTTTGTACAATGCTTGAAGCTTGGTATCATCCATTATACTAGCCCCAATTCCATAATTTACAAATTCATAATATGCTTTTCTAAAAGTACCAAAAGATGTAAAGGGATTCTTATCAAGAACTTCCTTGATTCGTTCAAGATTTGATATTTGTGTTTGTAGATTTAATTTTTTTAGAGCAGGGTTAGAAGTTGCTCTTCTAGTAACTTTTCTTCTTAACATGATTTTTAATCCTTTTTATTTAAGAATGTTTGTTTATTAAAGAATACTTAATAAATAGATTATTGAATGGTTAGTGTTTAAGAGTAGCAAGTCTTAATTTAAGAGAGGATAACTTTCTTCTAGCTAGTGGTACATTTAAACCTCTTCCTTCTAAACTTTCGGAAATTACTTGTGCTTCTACTTTAGCTTCTTCAAGAGAATTAAGAATAAAATTTACTGCTTTAAGTGGATTTACAGTTGCTATCCAATTTTGAGAAAGAGTTTTAAATCCTCTTTCATGTTTTAATTCTGCTGTAATTGCAATTTGAATTTGATTTTCTTTGGCAACTACATCAATAACACCTACAAGAGAAGATCCTTCTCTAAAGCTATCAGATGTTGAGAATCTGATTTTTCCCATTTGGTATTTAAAATCATATTCTGTCATTAAAGAATAATTTTGTTTAATGGTCTCAAAAAGATTTTGAGTGGCTTGGATGTTTAAATTTCTATCTATAAACATGATATATAATCCTTTGTTTTTTAAGAGTGTTCTTTTTAATAAAAAAAATATTAAGAAACTTGCAATGGATGCTTATCCACAAGTGTTTTATATATGTAGATGATTGAAAAACAAAACACTTTAAAAAAAGGAAAAAGCAAATGAGTAGCGAACTTATTAAAGCAATGGAATGGTTATCATGGCAACTTGGCATGATGTATTCTCTATCAGAACATAACTCAACATCATTTGATATTGATGGTAGTCAAAGTCATTGTTCTGTAGAATATAACAGACATGAAGAAACTGTATATGTGGAAATTAAAAAGACAGAACAAGATTGGGATGATGATGCAGATGATTATATTGAAACAACAACACAACAAGTTGAAACTTGGGAAATTAGCATTGATGAAGAAAATGAAGATTTATTGATGAGTGAGATGGAAAGCATCTTAAGATGGATTAGAAGAGAAATGTAGATTTAGTTTAGGAAAGGTATGGTCTAACCAAGAACTCAACATCTCTAATATTTGGATATCTATTTTTGTATTCTCTTACAAGCATAAAGAAATTTCTAGTTTTCTTAGAAATATTTTTAGGTGGATTTCTTTTAAAATCTTCCAACACAGCATCAAACTCTTTATCGCTTAACAATTGTAATTCTCTAACATCTAACTGTTTTTCATCATCTGATGCAGGTGTGAAAGATTCTCTAATTCCTGAAAAATCAGCTACAATGTCCATTGTAATTTTCATGGCAACACCAACCATATGAAGATTAGGATCTTTAACTACTTCAAAAGTAGCATCTCTATAATTAGTAATGGTGCAAGTAGGTATTTGAGAGGAATTTTTTCTAGGCATATTCACAAGCTCTTTAAAGTATTTTAAAAAGAAATTTTTTAAGTGTGCAGTAATTTTAGGTTTGCCATCAATCCAAACACATTTACTTGGTGGACAGTTATATGTTACTCGCTCAAAACCTCTTAATCTTCTACCCTCTTCTGTAGGTGAAACATATAAACCAAATTCAGCTGAGATAGAAAATTTTCTTAAATCACCTGTCTGAGTTGGATCAAATTCCACTACTTCAACATTACGCATATTCTTAGCTTCAAGTAGATCTTCCAAAGTCCAAAAAAGATTACCCCATGTTGTACCTAAAGGTACAGATGGCAAAAGACTTCTTGATTGATCTCTATAGGATCTACCAAAAGAGTTATCAATAAAAAATGGTCTAATCGTATTTGCTTTCTTTAAATTAGCAAGACGAGAACGAATGAATGATAGTTTATAATTAAACATAATGTTTATCCTTTTGTTTATAATCAAAATAAAAAAAGATATAAAAAGATTATCAATATGCAATAAATTTATATGGTTTTGGTTTACATATATACAACAACAACAAAAAGGATTTTTTAATATGGAAAAGCATATTCAAACCTACCAAACAGAAACCACTTGGACAGCAATTGTAACCTTTTCAGAAGATGGACACATCATCTATGAAATTGAACTTGAAGGTTATGGTACAGAAGATGAAGCATATTGGGATGCAGAGTCTTTTGAACCATAAGGTTATAATCCTTATATATAGGATTGCTTATATTGAGAAAATGGATAGCTTAAAAAAGCAATTTGTGAAATAAGAATATTATCTAAATCTAGGTGCAACTAAGATTAAACCTGTGTGTTGTTCAATGGTCTCTCTAAGTTCTTCAGCATAAACATCGTTTTCAGTACTCTTGATTTTACGATCAAAAGTTTTTGGAGATGTTTGACCATAGAAAGTAAGGTCATAAAGGTCTTTACCTGAAAGTTCAATTTTAATAACAGCGACACCTTTAGGTGATCTTGGAATATGGATTTGAAGACCATTAGGCATACCAACAAATTGTTTTGCACCAGTCATCATTTTAATAAGACCGCCACCACCTAATTGGTCAAGAATAGTTTGAGGAATACTTGCTACTCTTTGAGTACTAGCAAATCGTCTTTGAGAAAGTCTATTAAACATAATGTTTATTCTTCATGTGAAAAAAAAAGAAATATTCTTTATATTAAAAAAAGATATATAAAAGGATTATTAAAATGGATAGATTAAAAAAACAATTTGTCTTTAGACAGCCTTTAAAAGACAAGACTAAAAAAGAAATAAAATTTATTGCAGAAATGATCTTAAATGAAGTAAGGGAAGAGGCAAAAAGAGCAAGTCAGATATTTGATGCAGTACCTAAAACACAAGAATTTATTTACTCATTTGGTACAACAATAAAAGAGAATGGTGATGTAGTTTTATATTCTACATGGCAACATATCAAATACCATTTAAAAAATAAGCCTGCATATCCAATGACATGGTTAAAGACAGATAGGAATAGACCAAGACAAGCAATACCTGTAAAAAATAAACAAGGTGAAATAGAATTTAGAACACTACCATTAGTAACAGAAAAGTCATGGATTCATCCAGCGATTGTAAAATACTCTTGGATAGAAAAAGCAATAGATCGTGCAGTATTGCAAGCTACTGCTATTTTAGCTTATGAGAAATTGACAGGTCAAGAAATGCTTGATCGTAAAAAGATAATGCTACAAGCTAAAAGAAAGCAAGCTAGATTTAAAGCCTTAACAACAAGGAGTAATAATAAAGATGGTAGACAAGATAATAGATGAAGTTATTAAAAGTATCTTTAAAAGGAGCAAATAAGAAATGTTTCATTACTTAACATTAGAAGTTCGCAATCTCATGATAGAAGA
>Ga0194130_10007490_pt1 | contig 12029 bp, 31 predicted proteins | sample TA2KigsurfametaG_FD_160084 | JGI IMG/M metagenome (GOLD analysis project Ga0194130, IMG submission 160084) | Freshwater microbial communities from Lake Tanganyika, Tanzania - TA2015050 Kigoma 12 surface | ecosystem: Environmental > Aquatic > Freshwater > Lake | place: Tanzania: Lake Tanganyika... | reverse complement strand
AAGATGCAGAAGAGTATGCCTATCTCTTTACCACTGATGGAGAATGGTTGTGCTACGATACTTGTAAGTGGCATGACGTAACTTATCTTGAAAGTGTAAAGATTCCCCAGGAGCAGGTGACAGCAGCATAACTGTCCACTGGGAGCAGCAATGCTCCCATTTTGTTCTATATTACATAGGTAATCAAACAACAGACCCATGCTCTGGCAAGACCGCAACGGCACCTGGCACTCTACTCAATCTCCCATCGATGCTAAAATCGAGCAATCAATGATTGCTGCCAATGCTGAAAAAGTGTGGACCGAACGTGAATTGTCTGGTGATGCACTGTTTGACGAACTCTTTGGCGGTTGATTCCACTTTCCTTCAACAATTCTCATGACTGACGTTCTGACCTACGCCCAATCGCTCTGTGAGGCGCTTGATTGTGATTATCGCATGTTCACTGTGAAATCGCATCGCAATTCTATTAACAAAAGTGTTGATGATTGGTCTGTTTCTTATCATCAAAAGTGCCTGGATCAGATTCGTAATGATACTTATGATTATGGCAAAAGATTCTATATTGTAGAGAGTCGTAAGTATCTGCGTATTGAAGAAGAAACTGGTGTCAATCATGACAATAGTGTAAAACAAAAGAGTATTCATTGTTTCATCGACAAGAAGACTGGTGAAGTATATAAGTCTGCATCTTGGAAGTCTCCTGCTAAAGGTGTACGTTTCGACCTGCGTAATATCAAGCAACGTGAGTGGTTGTTTGCACATGCAGACTGGGCTGGTGGTTACCTCTACAATCGTTAATATATGAAATACTATCTCTTCTTCACTGTTCTCTTTGGTTTGATATTGGGGTGGCAAGCATTCCTTGTCACCAGGGATAATAAAATGTTTGATGGTTACAAGAACCGTCAAGAACAAATCTGCCGAGAGATAAAATCCTTTCACCCCGATTGTCACGTCGAATAAAACCTAACATGAATGAAGTTAAACTTACTAAAAACGAACTAAATGTTCTAATGTTCTCTTTAAACAATCTTGGATTGATTGATGAAGAGGATTTTATAAAACAAGGAGTTTCTGTTTCTGGATTGTACAATAAAATCTATGCTGCATGGGAGCAACCAAATGATTAAGATTCAGTTTCATGTTGCTCCACAAGGTTATCATTATGAACGAACAGAACTTAAGAAAAATGTTCATGCAATTTGGATTGTCAACGATAATCACTTTGATTATTGTGGTCGGAGTGGTATCCAGTCCATTTGGGGATTCTACAACTCCAAAACAAAACAATTTCATGAACCAGTTAATAGTTCAAAAGTTGGAAGCGTAGTTTCATTAAATAAAACTACACCGTTCAGTGCTATGCAACTGTGCCAGGCACCAAGCTGGCACACAGTCTGATCCACTGGACCGAATCCAGTGTATATTAGCCATGTTGAGAGGAATCACCCCAATGTCTACCATCATCGACAATAACAACGGAATCACTTACGAACGCAATTTCAAAGAACTTGTGTGGTATCAAGAGTGGATCTTCAAGAATGGTCAGTACATTGGTGAGATCTTCACTGATATTGAAGAAGGTGGTTTTAATCTTCGCAAGGTCAAAGAGATTCATATTGCTTCTGGTGGTGTGACTGAGATCACCGAAACCATTGCACACTTTGAGACTGTTTGTGATGCAAAATCTTTTGTAAATCAGGCAGGTGGACTATGACTCCAAACTGGCAACACAACTCTGGTAAAGATAAGAAAACCAAAGGTATGTGTAAGGGTAAAATTAAATCCCGAAAACAATCACTTCAATCTCTCAAGTTGCAACTTAACGTAAAATGATTACACCTCTCTTAATTAAAAATCTATTGTATGAAGAACTAGTTCTCTTACAAAACATCATGTATTATGTAGAAAATTGCACTGAGTTCACTGCTGATCTAGATTCAGAAAACAAAACTATTTTTAAAGATCTTTACGAAAAGGTAATGAAGTCATGATTGAGAACAATTACAACTACACGAATGAACAGTATCGTTTGATGTACAATGCTGTTCGCAGGTATCAGTACGAAAAAACTGCTCTGGAAAGTTCAGAGTATTGGAATTGTGCTGAAATACTTGACAGTTTATTTGATCTGGTCTACACTCAACAACAAGAGGTTCCAACGTAATGAAAAACTTTGAGGTCCTGATTCAAAAGAATGGTAGGATCGAATGGTTACCTGTTTCTGGTTGCATTAATCACAATGAGGCATGTGCTCAGGGTGAACAAATGTATTCTGGAAAAGTAATTCAAACTCGATTTCTTGGATTTGATAATGATACCAGTACCTCAAAATCCTCTGGTTCCGATGGATATTGGCAAAGTGGATTTGCTCTTGTTGTAATTGCATTGGGTGGTCTAATCATTATTTCATTGTGGCCACTATTTTTAGTTGGAGGACTTGCTTACCTTGGATACAAATGGTACAAAAAATTATGATTGAAACTGGTCAAATTCGCAAGAAGTTTCAAAGACTTTTTGTAGATATGGAAAGAAATGTTGAAGAGATTATCGAACTTCAACTAGATTGTATAGAATGTAGAATGAGTGTCTTAGAAAAAGAAGGTAGAGACCGTGATCTAGTTGCTCTTGGGCAAGAATATTTTGAGTGGGTAGATGCTAAAGATGGTGATAGTTACGGATTTCTATTCATTAACAAAATTTCAAAAAAAGATTTCACTGATCAGTGATCCTTATGAGAAACCCCTTGACTCAGCAGGGGTTTTCGCGTATATTGGCCATATTGAAACACACTCGTTATGCAATTTCGTCTTTTTCAACAACGCATTTTTGACAAAATGCTGTCTTTTGACAATGGACGTGTTCTTGTACCTACTGGTGGTGGTAAAACCTATATCATGATTCGTCACTCTATGGTGATGATTGAGAAGGGTGCAAAGACTATTGTTGTAGTTGCTCCTCGTATTCTTCTCGCAAATCAATTGTGTGCAGAGTTTACTGAGTTCATCACTGATGCAGAAATTCTGCATGTTCACAGTGGTGAAACTCATTACGAAAGTACCACTAATCACGAACAGATTGCTGTTCATACTGGTATGTGTCTTGTTGCAGATCGTCCTCAACTAATCTTCACCACGTACAACTCTCTGAACAAGGTTGTTGCATCTGGTATTGACATTGATGTGATGTATTGTGATGAGGCCCACAACTCTACTCGTAAGGATTTCTTCAAGTCTGTTGCTGCTGCATCTCTGATTGCAGATCGTAAGTATTTCTTTACTGCAACTCCGAAGAACTCTAAGAATCCTCATGGTCCTGGTATGAACAATATCATGGTCTATGGTCCTGTGATTGAGAAAGTTCCTGCACAAGAACTTGTAGAGGCCGGTTGTATTCTTCCTCCGACTGTGATCGCACACGAGACACATTCTGTTCGTAATAAGGATACTGCCGCTATTGTGGACAGTGAGACTGTACTCAATATTCTTGATACTTTGGACGAAACTAATGCGTCTAAAGTTCTCGTTGCTGCACCCTCCACTAAGATTCTGTGGAACATGCTTTCGCAGTCTGATGTCATCAACGATCTCGAAGATCGTGGTTATGACATTCTCCACATTACTTCCAAACATGGTGCATATGTGAACCGTACCAAAGTTAATCGTGAGATATTCTTTGACATTCTCACTAACTGGGGTAAAGATCCTAACCGTAAGTTTGTTCTGTTCCACTACAGTATTCTTTCGGAAGGTATCAACGTCCCTGGTCTGACTCACTGCATTCTTCTTCGTAATCTCCCGATGATTGAGATGGCACAAACTATCGGTCGTGTCATTCGTCTGCATCACGAAGATGCAAAGGATATTGCGTCTGGTAAGATCCCTGCAGGTGCATGTCAATTCTATCGCAAACCAACTGGTTTCGTAACTGTTCCTGTTCACCAAAATCATGGTAAAGCGATTCAACAACGTCTGCAACGTGTTGTAGATGCAATCTTCATCAAAGGTCAACCCGTAGAATCCTATGTCTGATTTCAACTTTAATTTGTCCAATCAAGTACAACAAAAAGCAGATCTTAAGTCTGCTTTTATCAGTTCACTCTCTGCTGTAGTATATTCTCCATTGTTTAGTGCTACAGAGATCAATGATCTGTACCATAAGACTCTGAAAGATCTACAGCAAGAATTACAAAAAAAGTCCAACAAATGTGGAGAGATTCTCTCCTCGGTGGATCTGGATTCCAGTGCTGGAGGTATTACCTTCCTGCAGGAATCTGACTTTCCACAATCATATCGCACAGATGATCTCATCAACCTGAGTTAACTGTGACACCTGGGGAACTGGTCAAAACCACTTGACAGTTTCCCTTTTTTGTTCTATATTAGCTTTGTGATCGAGAGAGATCACAGTTCAATCCATGGTTGGTGTTGTGACTTTCGTTCTTCACTGGTCATTGGAATATACAATCGCAAACAAACTATGCCAATCACAAAAAAAGACATTGCACTCCCGCCAAGTTTCTATGAGGCGTATGTGTATGAATATACCAACCTTAATAACAACAAAAAATATATTGGTTATCACAAAGGTTCTGTAGATGATTCATACAATCACTCTGCAACTTGCGATGAGTTTCGACGAGAATTTACAAATCCAAATTCTTCTTTTGAGTATCGAGTAATTGATTACGGATACAAAGAAGAAATGGCACAACTTGAGTACAATCTCCTTTCTAAAATGAACGCTGCAAAAAATCCTCAGTTCTACAACAAGAGTAACGGATTCCGTCAATACAAGTCTGTAGATGTAGACAAGTGTATTCAATTTGTAGAAAGTCTGAAAGATAAGAAGTTGTATCCTCGTGTGATGGAGCTTATTAGGGAACATGTAAAAATGAATACTCTTCAAGTTCGATTCCAACACGATCCCGATCTTCAAAAACTCATTAAACAAAAAATTGATGATAATAATGGTATCACTACTAAGTGTAATCCAGTCATCGTAATGGAAGGACGTGGTGCAGATAATTCTGACCTTCGTGTGGATGGAAATCACACAGTATTTGGTGCAAGTATGTCGGCAAATGCAACTGAGATTCCTGTAGTTCGAATCCCATATGATGAGAACAAAGACTTCTCTTTCGCAGAACTTCGCATCATCGCCAATCTCCTAAATGGTCGTCCTGATGTAGTTAAGAAGTTTGTTCAACCTTCTGATGGTATCAAACTGATTCTTGACTTTCACAAAGAGGGTATTCCATATGGTGCTCCAGAGAATATCAAAGCTCTGCTGGCAATGGGTTTCACTGGTGCTAAATCCAGAGGTGAAATCAAAACCATCCTTGATAAAGCAAAGAAACAGATTGATCTAAATGATGGTGTTCTCGCAGGTAAAAACTTCATTGATTACAAGTCCAAATCTCATCGTGGTGTAATGCAAAATGTTGTAGATCAGTATCAAGGATTGGAGGGAGTTTGTTCAATCTCTATGACTTCTGGTAAGTTGAGTATTGAACGTATCCTTGAAGCACTTGAAGCTGGACTTATCACTGGGAACACAAAGTGTATGGTCGTTGTTCACCACCCATCTCCTGAACAAGGTAAACTTTGGAAGGAAGACATCCAACCAAAGTGGATGCGAATCATCCGTCATTTTATCACTAATTGTGAAATTGAGTTCACTGAACTTCCCATGTGGGACACCGACACCACTGGTTCTCAGACCGAGACCGCTTGAGATCCCAGCCCACCACTAGAGGCGAAACGCAAAAAACCTGCGATTTCACCCCTAGTGGGTTCTAGGTCGTCCACCGTACTCCCGCTGCAGGAAAATGCTAAAGTATAACGAACCAGTTCTCCAACTGGCACAAGTCACTTGACTTCTTCTCAGAAATCCTCTAGTATGTCTTCATCAACAACGGATCTCATGGATTCAAATCTCTCAAAAATCAAACCTAAACTTCGCACACAAGGTCGTGTGTCTGGTAACTTTGGTAAGAACAAAGTTCGTGCAGGCTCTATTCTGAGTGAAATAGGCATGACTAAATATGATGTCGGTCGTCTTGCAACTAAGGATGAGTATCTAAATCGTATGTTCACTGCATTTGATACCACCGAAAATCCTAAACTTAAAGAGTTTTGTTTCCAGGAAATTCGTAATATTTTAATACAAAAAGGAGTATGGTGATGAAACCTAAAATGTATCACATCCTCAGCCTTGCGGTAGAGCAAGGTGTACGTGATGGATGGCATCGTGCTCATAAACATACTGATAACCCACATGAAGATGCTGTCAAAGAATATATTGAAGACGCTGTAATGTCTGCTCTTCACGATTATTTTGTATTTGATGAGGATGAATACCAATGAATAACACTATGTATTTTGATGATATGGAACTGATGCAACTTCAGTTCTGTATGGAACAAACAAAAAAACAAATGTCGATGGGTGGAGAAATCCGTCGCCACGCTTCTATTACACAAAAGATTGAAGAAGAAATGGAGCGTCGTAAGCAAGAAACTGGTGCTTATACTAGAGAAGGTTTGCTTCGTCGCCTAGAAGAAGAAATAGAACGTCTTGCAGATGATTACCAATGAAACTAATTCAATTTGGTGTTCGTGATGATTACGGCAAAGAGTACTATATGACTCTTCTTACAACAAAACGTTATTCACTTCTTCAAGTTGCATTTGATATTGGAGAGTACGATAAATGGATTGATTGGCCTTATTTGCAAATCTCTATGGGATATGGTAGACTACTATCAGTTCTATTCTCTGTCGGCAAACTAGGATTTAGCTTTGACCTCGTTGGTCGTAACTGGCGAGATGAACTATTCTATGTACAACCAGAACAATCATAATCGTAAATCTTACTTATTGAAATATTTTGATTAGAAAACATAATTACCTAGGTAACATAAATAATGACTAATTCTTGGTCCTTTTTATTTGAGGAACTTTACGAGGGAAATCTTATGTCCGAACATCCAGATAGTATTCAATTAGATAGCACTGCAAAGTTATTTGAATACGAAAAGATGGCGAGAAGTGTAGATCAATGTGAGAATGTAGATGAACTAAAAATGACACTTAAAACGGTATTAAAATTATTCATGAAATATCAAGAGACCACTGCTAAAACGATTACAATGCCTATGCCACGATGAAACTATTGTCACCAACATCTCTTCGTATTATCGGTAGTATACTACTGGTAGTCGGATATTTTATTTTGTTGTATGTTGATATTAAAACTGGTTGTTGGTTTCGTTTACTTGGTGATCTTGCTATGATGCCATTTGCTATTCAAATTAAAACTTGGGATATTGTGGTTCTCCAATCATTCTTTGGTGCTATTGATGCAGCTAAAATTATTCAATTATCAGTATGAAAGAGTTTGATTATGCCTTGGACTATAAAGTTCTGGACTTCACATGTGAGGAGAATCGCCACCTTTATCGCATTGGAAGGGGTGAACAAGGAGTTCTATTGGTTCGCCCTTATACAAACGATATTTGTGCTCACTGGAGATTTGTAAATGAAGAAACGGCTCGTCATTCTGCTGATACAATTTACGCCATGTTTTGTGATTATAAACGGAGGAAAGATTTCATTGGTATGGACATGGCGAGGAAATTCTTGGAAATGGGTTTTACAAGAGCACGACGCTACGCCAATCATTCCAGCGGTAAGAAATATAATCTTCAAGGAGAGATTCTTCCACAGGAAACAGATTGTCTCACTAGTGAGAAAGCAAAAGCAGCGAGAGTCTTCAAAAAGGTAAGGGATGATGCAGCATATGATCCAGAGTATGTTACAATGAGAAAACAATGGAGAGCATCAGAATGACTCATAAAGTAAGATTCATTAACATTAAATATACTGATGTATTTGAAAGGGACCAGGTATTGACAGTTAAAGAGATGATACCCTATGCTTGGCACGAAGTATTCACTTTTGAGGAAGTTGAAGGTGAGTATGGAACTATTTTCTTTGAGGATGTGAAATGAAAATCGCATTTAATGGACATTCTCCCACTGAAAGAGAAACTGAACTGACTCAAGAAGAACTCGCACTTATCTTTGAGGTGATGAAACAAAAGTTTCTGGATCATATTGAGTATGGTAAGTTTAATTACAGTTATCAAACTCACGATCAACTTGCTGTTACAAAACTCTGCGACGATCATCAAGTTGATGTAGATTATGAAAAAGACAGAGTTGCTTTCTTTAAAGCAATCGTAGATAAAATGGAGAACCCTTACCAATGACCCAACTTATTGACCCCACCGATCCACGTTATTTCAGACAAACATCTGACGAACCCTATCTTCGTCATGATTATAAATTAGTCTGGAGCACGGGACAATCTGTTATCTTTGATAACTATGAAGACGTGCAACGCAAATGGTTTGAGCACTCTGGTAATTTTCTTAGTCATGTTGAAGTGTTAGATCATAAGCAACCAAAGAAAAAGAAAAGGATGAAATAAATCACTATATAGAATTTACAAGATCCATGGAGATGATTTAAACTCATGATTACATCTTTATTTGCAGTATTATTTGCTGTTCTACAATTTGTTCAAGTACCACAATGGGACAATGATTGGAAAAAATGTTCGGTTGCCGTACCTGACACTGCTTGTCATTGGTACGTCGTCAATCCTGATAATACATTCGGCAAGGGATTTTCTTGGATTACCGCGCCCGTCTACGACGTTGCAGCAGTGTATGACATTGGAAAAACCCATGATCTCACAGTCGCAAAGGGATATCAGACCACGGTTGAACTGATGAATGCCGAATCTGGTTTAAAATACGGAGATGACTACTAATGAGTCAATTAGTTGTAAATCTACCAACTCGAAAAGTATGGGTACGTAAAGAGTATTTGCGTGATCTAAAAGATGGTCATGGAGAATTTTTAGAAGGTATATGGGTAGCAGCAAAAAGTATACCTGGTCGTGCATTTTATTTTGAAACGTATCTACCAGAATATGGTGCTCTTTATGATAAGTTACCTATTACAGCATTTGTTAACAAACCAGTCACACCAAATCCAGATTTAGATTTACCTAATTTACAGTTTTGGAACTGTATGGATTATGGTGTTATTTGTATCCGTAAACAATTCATTAGTCCTATGGATTTTGAAGTGTTTTCTCGTAATTATGGTATCATTAAAGGTCAGTATTTGTTTACTCTAGATAACTATCATCAAGACCCTGATATTGTAGATACAAATGTTAGTGAGTTGACGGATGAACATAAATCTCATAATTGCATTCTATTAGAGAATGGGCAATTTGCATTGTATCCTACAAATAGAATGAAGATGTACGATTTGTCACTTACACCACAAAAACCAAAGACACCTGACTTCAAAGTATCAACCACTGCTTATCAAGTTGAAAATGGTGTTCGCTGGGGTAGACTTGGTGACTGTGATGAATATTTCTGGCAAACACCTGAAGAAAAGGAGGTAAATACTCATGATTGATTGGACAGAAAGATTTTCATCCTTGCCTGATGTAGAACAAGATAAATTAGCACTGTTGCGTGTGATTGAATGTACAAATGGTGTCATTCAACATTCCTATCGTAATGGAGATGATGATACACTGACGGTGGATGAAGTGAGAGAGGCAATGAAGTTCTCTATGGGTTGTATGAAACGAATGGAAATACCTGTAGGTGATAAAATCGTTACATTTGCACCCGAAACAAAAGAACTGATGACTGAAATGAGACGCTTATACATTTCAGGACAAAAACAAAATAATCCAGTAGATTTCAATGAGTTTCTCAAAGGTTCTAAAGCTAATTTACTTGCGATTGGTAAAGAACGTATTCTACATGCACGAAGACTTGCATTTGAACATATTGACGTATTGCCACCACATGCGTTAGAATGGGGAGTATCATACATTTTTAGTTTTGCGGGGTGGGTATGATGACTGACCCCACACACGAAGAAATGCTTGAAGAAGCAGCACGACGAGAAGCAGCATTAGCATCACTTGGAATTGATTATGAGGATTTCAAAGGTGAAGATGATGTAGATTATGAAGCACCAAACGGAGACTATATCAAGTCTTATCCACTCATCAATCGTGTAGAAGTGATTGGTAAAACTGGGCGAGAGTTTGTCCAATATGACTGCTCTCACGTTCAAGTATCAGAACAAGACAACGGCCGCACACTTAAGGTATTTCTATCGTGATTAACTTTGATGCTCGTTTTCTTCCCCAACACTATTATGAAAAGAAAGCAAAAGAGTTGGGTGTAACTTTTAAATATTATATGATGGAGTTTGTATCATGAAACTAATTGATAGGTATACCGTGTGACAGTTTAAGAACTGTCACAGACAATCTTTTCTTTGAGTTAATTCGTCCTATAATCTAAATATAACAAAAGAGGAATTTTATGAGTTACTACTGGGTTACAAAACTGAATACTGCCACCAATCGTCGTCTTGAGAAACTTGAAAAAGAAGGTGTTGAAGTTAATACATCAACACATCAAGGACGCAAGACAATCGGTTATAATTACCTTAAACTATCATCTCAATCATGAAATTCGCACTTCTCGCTTCTCTAGCACTTCTATCTGGTTTACCTGTTCAAGCACAACAAACTCATTACTATCAAACATGTAAAGGATATCGAGAAACCTATGTTCCTGGATATGTTGATGCATCTGGTAATTATGTGCGGGGACATACAACTCTTGTAGAGTATCCCACTCAGTGTAATTACTCTCAAAATTACAATTATCCGCATCCAGCACCACCGCCGCCGCAACCTGTTCCGCATCGCCGATGTCCTGTAGTTATTGGTGCCCTTCTAGGTGGTGGAACTGCTGCAGCAATTGCTAAAAAGGATTCTTGGAGTTGGGCAATTCCATTGGGTGCTGTTCTCGGTGGTGGTGTAGTATCATCTTCCTGTAACTGATGAACGATGATATGCCCTGGGTTGATCTTACACAAGAAGAGATCGATCAACTTCGTCAACAAAAACAACACCTCACAGACTATGGACAACAGAAACTACGAGAACGCATTACTGCCAACATGGATGGTGGTGTTGGTGGATCATGGAAGGTACACAAAATGAGTCGATTTGAAAAGAATCCAGACGAAATCGTGCTGGAAGATGTCAAGATGTTCCATTATGAAACAATGGAAGAAGGTCGTCATGTATGGATTGGCATCTATACAAATGATGGATCAATCTATCATATGAATATTGGTGGTGACAATCTCAAAGTATACTTTAGTAATGAATCCTGTGAAGCATGAAACTGAATCATTCGCACAATACATAGAAGTGCTAGATCGTAAAAAAGACGGTGACACCAGAAGAACAAGAAGAATGGCAAAAGATGTGGGATAATCATGAAACAATCTATCTCTCACGAGAAGACTTTGATTATCTACAAGATAAACTTAATGAACCACCTAATCCACAAACAATCGCATCACTTAAAAAACTACTTGAAAGAACATCGCCATGGCAATCAGATCAAACTATGAATCAAAAATAGTTTTCCACAGGCCTGCGGAAAAACTATCATAGTTTTCCACAAGTTTTTCCACAACTGTTAAATGTTTAATTAAATGTGGCTGAGAGAAGTATGTGTGATAAGATAGGATCAAATTATTAACATATTATATTCTATGTGTAAGAATAATCTAAAATTATTAACAGATATGCTATAAAGTCATCTAAAGTCCTTCAGGTGTTGGATAACCTTAGAGAAACCTTCGTGCCTGTTGTTGTCTTTACCCGCGCGCCACCGATTTGTCAATCACTCAGAGAAACTCGGAGGCTCCCAGAATAATTCTGAAACGCCAGTAAATTATTAACATATACATTATTATCATATATGCTCTCAGACACACCTAGGCGACTCTGTAATAGTCTTCTGAGGCATTTTGAGTATGTCTGAGTGATATTAAAATTATTAACATATAATATTTAAATTATTAACATATAATATTTAAATTATTAACATATA
>Ga0194130_10007486_pt1 | contig 12031 bp, 7 predicted proteins | sample TA2KigsurfametaG_FD_160084 | JGI IMG/M metagenome (GOLD analysis project Ga0194130, IMG submission 160084) | Freshwater microbial communities from Lake Tanganyika, Tanzania - TA2015050 Kigoma 12 surface | ecosystem: Environmental > Aquatic > Freshwater > Lake | place: Tanzania: Lake Tanganyika... | reverse complement strand
CGACCACACCCTGGGCGAGAGCTTCTACAACCCGCAGCTCGGCGCGGTGGTGGCGGATCTTCTCGCCCGCGGGATCGCCCGTGAAAGCGAGGGGGCGGTCGGGGTGTTCAGCGAGCGGACTCTTCCCCCCAAGGAGGATCCCTTCCTGGTGAACCGCGACGGCGAGTGGATCGACGATCCGGCCCTGGTCCGGAAGAGCGACGGCGGGTTCAACTACATGACCACCGACCTCGCCACGGTCGAGCATCGGATCCGGACCTGGTCCCCCGACGAGATCCTGTATGTGGTCGACGACCGTCAGGCGCCCCACTTCCGGAAGCTCTTCCTGACCTTCGCCCGCTGGCAGCCCGAGGCGGCGGGGCGCGTCGGGCTGCGCCACATCGGCTTCGGCAAGATCATGGGCGATGACGGCCGTCCGTTCCGAACGCGGAGCGGGGACACGATCCGGCTGGCAGGTCTCCTCGACGAGGCCGAGGAGCGAGCCCTCGCGGTGGTCCGCGAAAAACGGCCCGAGCTCCCTGAGGTCGAGCAGGCCGCCATCGCACGGGTCGTGGGCCTCGGCGCCGTGAAGTACCAGGACCTCCTGCCCAATCGGCAGAGCGACTATGTGTTCTCGTGGGACAAGATGCTCGCGCTCACGGGCAACACCGCTCCCTACCTCCAGTACCAGTTCACGCGCGCCCACAAGGTGGCGCGCGATGGCGGCGCCTACGACGTCGCAGCCCTCGACCGCGTGGTACCCGAGGATCCGGCCGAACTGGCTCTGACCCGTCACCTGCTGAACTTCGGTCTCACCCTCGAGGCGGTCGGCGAGGAGTGCCGTCCGAACTACCTCTGCAACTATCTCTACGAGCTGGCGGTGCTGTACTCGCGGTTCTACGAGAACTGTCCCGTGCTGAAGTCCGAGGGCGATCGTCGGGTGCTGCGTCTGGCCCTGTGCGATCTCACCGCCCGCGTTCTTCGCCAGGGCCTCAACGCCCTGGGCATCGAGACGACCGAGGTGATGTAGGGATCCGAATTCATGAAGGCAGCATTGGTTTCTGTGCCTCCGGCGGCCTTATTCTTCCCTCCACGCCCTCGTGCCTTTAAGTAGGTCCCTTTCGGGCGTTTCGGCTCCTGGACTCGACGCTGCGCTCTCCCATTCGCGACCGTTGCATTCAACGCCAAGTGCCCGGCCATAGTACTTAAAACCCTACCTGATTCCGGTTCGCGGATGTCGATTCGGTTACCTCGTTTCCCGTCAGAGTTCCGACCAACTATCAGGCCTCGACGGTAGTCCCGATCTTCCCATCGGCACCTAGGATTCAAGCCAATCCATCATTGGGGTTTTGGATTTTTGCCACCCTCCCTGACGAACAAGATTGGCCCGTGTGAGTCGCGATACGGCTCCCATCCATACTCCAGGTTTTGGTGAACCACCATTTGCTTGACCCGATTGAAGACTGGAAACGAGTCGTCGTAGACCAGAAATGCTATGTAGACCGTTTTGTTCGGGAGCTGGAGGCGCAACTGTTTGAAGTATTCTTCAATTCGGGCTCCACCCCCAGCAGCAGGGTCTATTCCTCTGCCACGCACGGCCTCTGCCGTCTCGCCTTTGGGATGGTCTTGCCAAAGGATGTCCGTCTCATTTTGGCTCAGATCGTAATTGCGAATTGGGAACACGCGCCCATAGCGAAGAATCACATGGATCGGCTTGAGGCTCGTGTCACGCTCCTTCGGGAGCCGAAGCTCACGAGTCGTGTCCTTCGCCAGTTCAACCCTCTGCTTATCTAGCTCATTGTTCTGTTTGACGAGCCGCGTAAGATTGGATCTCACGGCATCGACCCTGTTCATCACATCAAGTCGTTGCATCTCGGCTGCGGATGTCTGGTTTTCCAGTTTTTTCATGCGATCACTGGGCGACTGAATGCTCTCAGCCTCCAAATCCTGAAGATTGGTCGAAGACTGCCCACGGATCGCAATGATCTCCTGCTGAATCCTTCGCCTCGATTCCAGCAGGGAAGCCTGGTCCTTCCACCTAGGTTCCGCGGCCTTCGCCTCGAGCGATTCTACGAGCACGAGAGACTTCCTCAACGCAGTCTCAGCAATCTGTAGCCGGCGCTGAATCTCTTCTACCGATTGGGATTCTCGGACCGGGCTCGTCGTCCGTTCCCGGCTCGATAGCAAGGTGACAAGAACAGCAAGCAGGATTATTCCCCCGAAGGTGTTGCACATCGTGTCGAGCAACATGTCGAGACTATCGCTGAGTCGTTGATGGCGGAGGCTCATATCAGCGGATCCCGATGTATTCCAGCAGACGCTGCCACCAGCTTTTCGGGGCTGGGGGAGGTGGTGGCGGCTTTGCGGTGGGGCCGGGAGGAGGCGTTGCCGCAGGCGGGGTCGTTGGAGGCGGAGGATCTACAGAAGGTGGCGCTGCAGGGTTGGTGCTTCCGTGCCCCCCCTCCGGAGGAACAAGTGGTGGAGGCTCCTGAAACCGGACCTCGACATTCTCGTCAAGGGCGTCGAATCCCACCTCAAACCCAAGTTTTCGAGACAGATCCGAGAGGTCGTCAAAAAGCCCAATCCCAGACGGCCTGACCAGGAAGACCAGATAATAGCTCGCCTTGTCGTATTTATCGAGATGACTCCGAAATTGGGCTTCCGCGCGGGGCCCGTGGAATTCCTTGGACGCTTCCGGTTTGTTGAATTCCTCGAGCCGGACACCGTTTCCACTCACAACGGCCAGAACGGGAGTTTTGGTCGTAACTTTTTTGTCAGGTATCAACCATAACTTCCCCTGTTGACCCTTGAGCTTCAAGAGGACGGCTTGGGCTTCGAGGACATCCTTCTCAAGGAGGCGCTCCCTCTCCCTCAGGCGATCCAGCTCCCCTTTCGTCGCGGCAATCTGATCCCGGATTTCCCTCAACCGGTCAGAGGCCCCCGTGATTCCAAGCCTACGATCCCGCTCTTCGTTGGCGGCACGCATCGCAGCCAGCCGATCCGCCAGCTGGCGATTGGACCGGGTCTCGTCCTCCAGCTCCGCCTGCAACCGTTGGATGTCGGCCTGCAGTTTTTCAACAGAAGGCGCGGTATCCGCAGCGACCAATAGTTCCTGCAGGTCGCGGATTCTTTGGTCCACATCCCGCTGAAGTGTCAGCGTCTCCAGAAGCTTTTCCTGAAGCCTGGTATCCGCGTCCTGTCCCTGATCCGTCTGGAGCTCCCGAATGTCCGTCGCGAGGATCAGGGTAACCAAAATCAGGATGCCGCTGACCGAGGTGATGATGTCTTGGAACGCGAAGAAGCTGATCCGTGTGGAACCCAGGCTCCGGAGGCGACTGCTCATTTCACCAGATCCCTGTCGCCCCCCCTTGCGCCCGATTCGTCCCCAGCCAGCAGACGTAGCTTCGAGACGACATGCGAATGGCAGTAGTCGTTGCATTCGTCGAGGAATGCCATTTCGCGCTTCTGCATGAAGGTAATCCAGAGCTGCAGGACCAGGGCAAACACCAGAGCGATCAGCGTTGTCTCGAATGCTGTAGCCAGGCCCGCAGTGACTCCCTGCAATGAAGTGCGAATCACTGCGACGTCGCCGGATGCCTGCAGGGTCTGGGTGAATTGCCCAATCGCCATGCTGAGTCCCTGGACAGTTCCAATGAATCCCAGCACCGGGATCGCCCAGACAAGACCGTTGAGCAGAGTATAACTCGAGGCCACTTGGTCCTCATCATTCACGGCCTGCGCCCTAAGGATCGTAGAGACATCGTTCACCTGTCCGATGTTCCTGAGATTCGACAGGGCTCGATCGATCCGGTTGAGCAGGATGAAATATCGGGTCTGATCCACCATCGAGTGCATCCTGGAAAGCACCGTTGCCGCGGTGCCCTCGGTAAGAGTGAATTCCGGCTCGTCCGGAACAGCAGCCAGATCGAGTGCCCGTCGCTGAAAGCCGAGCTTGCGCGCTTTGAGCAGCAGCACCGCGATCCCGGCAAAGAAGAAGATCGTCGCAGGCACCATCGTGTACTGGTTGCTCGGCCGCAGGATCATGGCCGCGACAGGCTCAGTATACGGGAAACGTTGCAGCACGGACACCGAGAGCCCGTAGACGATGACCGTGCCCAGTATACCGATGATGAGGGCCAGCAGATGATTGACATTGGTGTGCCGACCACCTCTAAAGCCGAGCCGGTTTTCAATGTCGCTCTGTGTCCAGGCAAGCAGGTCACCCGTGGCCGATATGCCCGGCGGCTTAGACGGTTTTATGGGGAATTGAGGCATGTTTTCTTCGACGGGACGGGGTTAGTGCTCGTGTGGGTCAGTGAAGTAGCCGACGAGGTTGGACGTGACTCGCCGTACGAAACCGAGCTGGCACGGTTCCGTTGGTTTGGATGCGATCATAGTGGAGTCCACTGCGGATTGACTCAACGGTCGTACACCTCGAGCAGGACGATTGCGACGATGACAATGGAATAGATGATGGTTCCGAAGATCCCGATGCGGCATCCCGCCCCGGTCGTGGACCGACCACTGGTCTCCATGGTTCCTGCATCCATCTCCTTGAGATCGCTGGCTCCCATAATCCAGGCGACGACCGACAGAGGCGGGAACAGGAATAATCCGAACAGCGCCAGAGTCACGATCAACCCTCCACGCCCCGGTCGCAGCGCCATCATTGGCGTCCTTGGATCAGGAACTCCAAATGGCGCCGTGGGGGGCTTTCCATAATGGTTCACAGCAAGGGTCTCCAGCAGATCGTTGCGCCTCTTCTCCTCGACGATCTGCTGGGAGTGCAGCTGTTCCTGCAGTCGGGTCCGTTCGCGTTCATCTGCTCTTCTTTGTTTTTCGATTCGTTCCGCTTCCTGCTGGACCCTGAGCTTGGCATCCAATTCGGCCTCGCGCTCCTCTCGGTACTCCCGCAGCGTCACCCAGGCGTTTCGATGAAGAATCTGGTGCAGGAGTCCGATCTGGTTGGCTGCCAAGCGACGCTCAAGTTCCTCCATCGGGTAGGGGCCTTCCTCACGTCCTCGCCATCGGATCATGAACATCGACTGTCCAGTTCCTTCGGAAGAACTGGATTTAGACTCGACCGATTTTGGGTTCATGGCTTTGTGGGAGTTTGAAAAAGCGGAGGCAGGGCACCGAGTAGACTTGGCGAGTCTGACTTCAAGCTGGCATTCCTCAGATAGTCCTCCGGGGATAGTACCGTTGTGAACAAAGCAGAAAGAGGCTTGGCCGATCCGGTGAGTCGTACCACGGACTTCCCGTCAACCGCATGGCCAATGATGGTCGCAGGGGGGGGGGCGATCGTGATCACCGGCCTTCCATCTAGGCCTGCAAACCCAACATACCGCAGCCCATCCTGGGACACCGCCCTCGCAAGCGCGAGGTTTGCAACGGCCTGTTCCAAAAAGGAGAAGGCTCCGGCCTGAACCATGGATTCCTCGAGAGCTGTTCCCCATCGGGCCGATTTTGACGGGAGAAACCAATCCCCACTTCTGATGGAGCCACCGACAATGGCACGGATCTGCGCCACCTGTGCCTTGGCAGAGGGGCAGAACGACAGTCCCCAGGCGTCCGGCTGGAATTCCATGAACTCGACAAGGGCGCAGAACAGGAAGGCGCGAAAAACCGGGGATCCGTTCCGGCTTGTCCCGAGCTTATCGAGCACCCCAAGCATTGGCCCCCCATAGGCATTCCCGGCTTCCCAGACCTGCTGCAGGCCAACCTCACCAAAAGCCGATGCCTCACGTGTCTGAGGGAGCGTTTCAAGTCTTTGTATGGGGACAGTGGGACTGAGTTTCCATTGCCCACCGAAGTATCCATAGTCCTTTCTGGAAAAGGTGGCCGCATCCGCATCCTTGGATACGGTCCAGGCCATGACTTCGGACCAGGTTCCGCTTTGGAGGAGGGACCCCGCCGTGATCCACTCCTCCGAAAGGTTGTTCAAGAGGCTGAGCCACAATCGATACCGGTAGTGGCTGGCGTTCACGGCCGGGTCTTCAATGAGCCGACGGCGCATGTCCAACTCAGCCGGCATGCGGATCTCCGGGAAAAGATCGGTCGACCGAGCCGATTTGATAAAGGCCCACGTCGCTGAGTTGGTCACTCCAAGAATTGATCGCAGGACCCGTTCAGAACTCGAATCGACAGACCGAACAGAGGCAGCCGCGGCCACCTCCGGCGCCCCCGAGAACTCCGAAGAGGCGATGAGATTGACGGCCGAGGCGTGATCCGACGGGGACTGGGCCTTGGCCAGTGCCGCCAGGCCATCGTCGATCTTCTGGAGCTCACCCTTGTAGGATCTGTACTTCGCGCGGATCGACACCGCACGTTGGATTAGATCGCTGCGGAGCTTCACGTGGTTCGTGAAACCGGATTCGAATCGGTCTATTCCCTCCAGTTGCTTCGACAGCGACGCCAGGTGTTCCCGGGCCGCCTCCGGTCTGGACCTAAAGTCGAGGCGGGTCGCCTCAGCCTCGGCGGACTCGATTGCCCCCTGCAACAAGGCGTCGATCTCAACGCCCCGCTGCAGTAGGAACTGCTTCCAGCGCCTCTCGAAGGCAGACACCTTCGGTTCAGCCTCTGCCTTCAGATCCGCGGCCAGTACCTCGTAGGCCGACTTCGCCTCCCTGAGGGCATCGGCGACTGTGCCTACCGCCGCTCCATCAGCATCCTCCTCCAATCGGACCGGCAGCTTGGCGAACGCGGTTTCGTAGTTCACCCGAAAGCTTCGTTCTTTGGCGAGGAACGAGTCGGCAGCAGCCACCGCAGCGCCCACACTTCCCTGCCCTATGAGGCCCTTGTCGGAGGTGCGGACACGCTCGAGGAGGGCCTCCACACCCCGAGTCTCGCGCTTGGCCATAGCCGCCTGAAGCTGGCTGGTGAACTCCTGGCCGCGCATCCGTGCCATGCCGAACCAGACCAGAACCACCATCAGGACCACGGCAGCGGCGCTAGCCGCCACAAGGCTGCGACGCCTCAGGGTGGTACGACGGACAATCTCTGATTCCAGTAGGGCCACCCGCTTCCGAAATGCACCCGCCGGCGTCTCGGGCACCGGCCGGGCATGGTCCTGGAGCGCCCTCCAGGTCCGATGTAGCGACTCGTAATCCTCGCGCAACTCCGGAAGTCCCACGGAGCGCGCGGCCGTATCCTTTTCCTCGCTACGTTGGATCTGTCCTTGGAGCTCCAGCAACAGTGCGGAGAACTCACGGTTCCGACGATCTTTCTCCCGCTCTCCGTGAGCCCACTGCTCAAGCCTGCGCAGCCGGTCTGAATCGGGAGACGGCAGCTGGAACTTCAGCTCGGACTCAATTCCCCGTATGAGCTCGACAAGGCCCAATACCTCCACCCAACGGGCCGTAGTCTGGATCGACTCGGCGTGGGCCAGAAGATACTGGCATCGGATCATTCCAGCCCGACTCCAGATCTCCCCTTTCGGCCTCGCCTTGAACCCGACCGCCTCGATCGCCTCAACAGCCTCGACGACCTGCTGGGGTTCGGACGAGGACAACATGGTGCCAAGGCGCTGCAGTCGGACGGCAAGAACCTTGGCATCCAACCGCTCCAGCTCCGACTGTCCGTTGGTATCGCCAGGATTCAGTCGGGTGATGCTCTGGAGCGCCACCAACGCCGCCTCATCGTTCCTGGTGAGCACTGCCTTCCGATACGCTGCATACAGCGGATGGTCGGTGGCGATTCCCTCGGCGTAGCATTCATTCAGGATCTGGACGCAGCGCCCTTCGATCCTTTCAGCCACCGGAAGCCCCGCTTTTCCACAGAACCGACGCCACTCGTCGGCTTGGCCGAATTCCAGAAGCGTGACGAGATCCAAGAGGCTCGGAGCCGTCTCGGCCAGCTGGATCGCCTGATGCCGTTCACCGGCCCTAATCATGGCCTCACACTGCTGCAACCGGTGATTGGCACCCCGACACGCTGCAGCAAAGTCACCCGCCAACTTGTTCGCGATGTCTGAGCTGCCACCCTGCGAAGGCAGTGTGGAGATTTTCCGCGTCAAACGTTCTATTTCAAGCAGTGTCATTTCGGCTTAATCTGAAAACCAACCTGTGACTTTATACCATTCGGACACGCAATGGCGAATCCGATAAAATGAACGTCCGAAACTCCGAAACGGTATTGTTTCGGCAGATTATTTAAAAATGGATTAAATCCTTTTTTCCCAAAAAGAAAGCACTTAGCGATATCACCACCTTCACCGACAGAAAGCCCACTATAAGTGATTTTAAAATCATTTTTATAATCAAATTCTTTAAAATTCGCCACCCCCCCTTTAACCTCCCGAATATTCATTACAATTTTACCACCCCCGAAACCGAAGAAAATAAAAGGGGAGTCATCCTCCAATGATTGCCTCGCCATTACACCGAAGACACTAGAATTGCTATTAGGACTAATGAATTGAAAATCGTAGGTTTGGTTAAAACTTTCGAAACCCCGGTATACGTATACAAATTTATCACTTTGATCAGGCCAACCCTTAGCATCGAGCGGCGGCGTAATAAAAATTCTATAACCGTCTTTATCTGGCTGAATATCTGGCTTAATAACCCAATTCCACCCACCAACGGATTCAATTTTCCACGGCGTAATATCAGATTCTTCACCCCCATCCATTAGCGCTTTCTTTGTATTTGACCGAGCGGGCGGCTCATAATTACCCCCGGTCAAGTCCGAGCTCTTTGCCTTTTCATTATTTGTCTGATTATCAGACTCCACCACCCCCGAAGACTTGTACTCTGATTGCTCTTTTTTATCGGTGCCTGCAGAATCATTGGTTCTGGATCCATCATGGACTGGCTCCCTATTTGTATGACCTCCACCGGACTCAGCATTGGTCGAACTATTGCCACGCCTCGCTTCATTTTTTTCATCCTTCTCAGCGATACAACCGCGAATCGTGGAAAACGCCCCAAAAAATCCAATGACCGCGACTGCTAAAACCGCAAGAGAATTCCGTATTAGAACAAACCAAGATTCGCTCTTGGAATCCGAGCCGGATCCATCATGTTCATCCGGAGGCTCCGCCCGAGGTCCTGGAGAGGATCGAGGCGAGTCTGGGTTCCCTGTCGAATATCCAGCGGCAGGGCCCGAAACGTCTCTTCGGTTTTGATTATTCGGCTCGACCCGAGATGCTGGCGGGTGCTCATCGATGGACAGCGTCACCACCTCGCTTGTCGCCACGCCGATGGAGTTCTTCGCCTGAACCACATACCGGTGTATGCCCTTTTCCGGCGAGACGACCAATTCTGGCTTATTACCGTTCGGTATCTCATTTTCTTTATCGCCCTTTCGATTAACCGAGTACCAGTGGTAATCAGGGTTCGGCACCCCTTCAGCCACAATGCTGAGACGAACCGGCTCTCCAAGGAAAGACTTCAGCTCCGTGGGAAGCTGTTTAATGAACCTCGGAGCACTTGGCCCGCTGCGGGCCAACCGCTCCTCTTGATCAGTTAAACCCCTGGGCCTGAGATCTTTTAGCGATCGGCAATCGGGCCCTGAAAAGCGACTGGCCAATGAATTGTCCGGGTATAGACAGCGCCATCGGAAATCGCTGGGATTGTCCTGCTCCTGCATGGACGTCGTGAAGGTATATGTCCAGCGGGAGGCACGGTGGTTGCGGCGCATATCCCGGAGCTCCAGCAAATCCAGACTTTCGGCAAAGAGTTTCAAAATCTGATCACCCGACAGCGTGTCGACCCGGAGTCCGACACCCGAGCGGCAGTCGAGCAGGCTAAAGGCGTTTGCCGGATCACCCGTCAGTTCACCCCACTCCGTCGAAGGCAGCGAACACGGGGACAGGTCCTGCAAGCTGGACCAATCCTCATTCTCGAACGACTGGGGTTCACAATCCCACTTTTCCCGCCTCCACCCCTTCCAATCCCTCAGGATGATGGCTGGAGATGGGAACTTGCGAATCTCTTCTGGGGTGAACACCAGATGGTGCGCGATGAAATTGGTGCGGCCTGTGAAATCAAGACCGACATCCTGGAGCCTGCTCAGGACATGGTACGACGTCCCCCGTATGTCCAAGACACGACAGCAATGGATGGGACGCTCCTGTCCGCCGCTGAGGGACAGGTGCTGATAGTGAGACCACTTTTCGAGCTGCAGCATAACTGCCTCTCGGAGAGTGGAACTCCGGGCCACGGTACAGTACCCAGATCTTCCGGCGACGATCCCGCTGGGTGCACTGGTGTAGATCAATTGTTGAGGCATGTCGGATCAGGAAAGACTGCAGGGCTAGGCAACCGGGGTGCCCCCAGTATTCAAAGGAATCATGTCCGGACAGACTCTCGAGAGGATCCACACGATGGGAACCTCGACGTGGGTCGGATTCAGTTGGCTGGGATCCGGTACGTACTCTCCCGGTCCCACTTTCACCGGGGTGTGTCCGAACGCGCTGGCAGCAAAGAAGACGACGTCGGTGCTCAATGCCTCCGCATTGGCCACCACGGTGGGAGATAGGCGTCGGACCAGCTCACGGATCCGTCCTGAATTCTCGCAGACCGCAGCCATGTCCAGCGCACTGCCAGTCAGCATGGGGCGCAACGGAGCATCGCCCAGCAGATGAAGCCACGAATCGCATTTCCCAATGATCATGGCGACCGGCGTGTTGATGGGCTGACCAGAGCGAAGGTTGCGGATCATTTGGATCCGTACCCGCATCTCGGAGAGGATGATGTCCTGCTGGTCCACCACCGGTTTCTCCATTTGGGGATCCCCCTTATCCTGGAGGACCTTGCGGAATTCCGGGCTGTTGAAAGGGTCGAAGAGGAACAGGATTCCCGAAGCGCTGGCGACATGCTGGGCTCCCGGCTGCTCCACAATGTTGACACCTGGCTGAAAGTGTTCCCCGGCGTTGTCGTAGAAGATTAATGCGCATTGGTCTACATCGGGATTCTTGGGTGTCAGGCTGTAGATGAAAGGTCGTGGCAAGGCGACCATGCGTCCCTGCCGCGGAAGACGTTCATACATCGATCCCTCGAAAACGGTCTTGGCCAGCTTGGCCTGAGCAGGAGTCCGTGCCCCGAAAAGCGCCTTTCGCATGTCGTTCACCGGGGCGTTTCCAGTGGGATCGCTGTCCTGGAAGACGATACCGAAGTCCCGGAATAAAGTAGCAGGCGTCACCTTGGTGAGAACGCTGAGATAGTAGGACTTGCCCGCACTCTGATCGCCGACCAGCGAAATGATATGATGGGCCATGTCCAGAAAGCTGGGAGGAAGCTTTCTCCTGCAGTGAGGACATGCCGTCTCCGATGTGGGAAGTTTCATCGCATCCAAGGCCTGCCCGGCATCGTTGAAGCTGGTCGCCAAGAACCGCTGCTGGGCGTCCTCACCCAGAACCGGATCTCCTCGAAGAGAGTCATGAACAGCGATATGCATCAACTCGCCGGGGTCGAACCTCAACCAGCACACCGGACACGTATGCCCACCCCCCTCACCCCCTCTCGTCCCTCCAGAATGGGCATCCCTCCCTAAAGAAGTGGCAGATGAAACCTCATTTCGCTCAGAGCTCGCAGGCGGGGCATCAAATTCGGAGCGGCAGTGAGGGCATTGGACCAGCTTCCCAGCGAACGACTCATCTGCCATCAACTTTTCACTGCAGACGGGGCAATCGAAGCGGTAATCCATATCAAGACTCGGAAGGGAAAAATAACTTCAATAAGATAAGAGGGATTCCGTTGGGAAAGGGTGATTTTTTGTCAGCAGCGGGTCAACGAGCGATTGCTTATTCTCCTATTCGATCCGACTCCTTTTTAAAAAAGATCCCATGGCCGCACACTCCCTTCCTTCGCGCGCCTCCCAATCCAGTCAAGAATCATCCGTTTCCCGTGCTCAACCGGCGACGTAGGGCTCAACGTCACGGATGGACCTCATCGGGATGCGGTTTCGAGGTCAGCCGGGCCGACCAGAGGATGCCGCCCACGACCATCAAGGCTCCGAGGAGACCGAACGGCGTGAGCAGCTCGCCCCAGACCCAGTAGGCGACACCCAAGGCCACCACGGGCTCGAGGGTGGCGATCGTCGCGGCGCG
>Ga0194130_10007483_pt1 | contig 12041 bp, 11 predicted proteins | sample TA2KigsurfametaG_FD_160084 | JGI IMG/M metagenome (GOLD analysis project Ga0194130, IMG submission 160084) | Freshwater microbial communities from Lake Tanganyika, Tanzania - TA2015050 Kigoma 12 surface | ecosystem: Environmental > Aquatic > Freshwater > Lake | place: Tanzania: Lake Tanganyika... | reverse complement strand
TACCCGATCTACGGCTTCTGAATTCGTCGCATCACAACCTATCCCCCAAATAGTATCAGTCGGATAGAGAATTAAGCCCCCATTTTTTAAAACTTCAAAAGCTTTATTTACTTCCTCTCTTAACATTTTATAAGGTTTTGGTATAGTTGAATAAGTTGATCGGCGATTTTTTTATCTGAAAATTTTTCGAGGTGTTCATAGCCGGCACTGATCATATTTTGTTTTTGTTCAGGATCATTTAGCAGGTTTTCAATTTCTTTCCCGAGCTCCCCACTATTTTTCGGATCAATATAAATACTTCCTACTCCTCCTGCTTCTTCGAGGCATGAACCTCTGGCGGCGATGACCGGAAGCCCGGAACTCAATGCCTCTAGAATTGGTATTCCAAACCCTTCATATTCTGATGGGTATAAGAATATTTTTGCCATCTGATAGATTCCGGGGAGATCCTTAAATGAAACATTTTTTAAAAAGTGAATTCTTTTATTCAGATCATTCTTCTTGGCATAATCTCTGACTTTTTCGGCATAGGGTGTATCTTTTCCAATAATTACCAAATGAATATCAGGATCAAGGTCGCGGATGGCTTTTACAGCTAATAAGGAATTTTTTCTTGTTTCTATGGTTCCAACATTTAACAGGTAATTTTCAGGCAAATTATATAAAGTGCTTAACCTCTTCTTTTCCGAATCCGTTATTTTAATCCTGAAGGATGAATCGCAATTCTGGTAAATTACTTCAATTCGAGCTTCATCCACCCCAAAAAAATTCATCAGATCTGATTTCGTATTTTGGCTGACAGCTATAATTTTATCGGCATGATCAGCCGCATATCGTATTTTGTATTCATAAATTTTTCTGTCTATCCAGGGATAATATTGTGGATAGCGATAAAAAATAAGATCGTGGATGCTTACAACCGAAGGAATATTCCTCTTCCCTAGTCCGAAAGGTATTTCATTACTCAAACCATGATACAATTCTATATTCTCATGTTTTAATGCTTGAACAAGGCCGAAACTTCTCCAATAGCTTTTTGAAAGTTGTTTTTTTGGGTGTTTGAATTCAATGGCATGAAATTGTTGAAGGTTTTCGGATGCAGCAGGGACTTGGGAAGTATAAACCTTATACTCATTTTCGGGATGGTTCTCCGCCAAAATTTTAAGAATATACCTGCTGTAGTTGCCTAAGCCGGTAAAGTTTTGGGTTATACGCTTACCATCGAATCCGATTTTCATGTTTTTGTTTCAAAACTAAAAAAGGATGAACTAAAATCATCCTTTTTATTATTTATAAGCCTGAATGTCAGAGTTAAACCGCCACATTATTCTCCCTCAATGCATCATTAAGAGAGGTTTTTTTATCTGTAGATTCTTTACGTTGTCCGATAATCAAGGCACATGACACCTGATATTCACCAGCAGGAAATTTCTTGGTATAGGATCCGGGAATGACGACCGATCTGGCGGGAACAAATCGTTTGTATTCAACAGGCTCATCACCAGTAACATCAATGATTTTAGTGGATGCAGTCAGTACCACATTTGCACCCAGCACCGCTTCTTTCTGAACGTGAACACCTTCCACAACAATGGCTCTGGAACCAATGAAACAATTATCCTCAATAATCACCGGTGCTGCCTGAACAGGCTCCAAAACGCCACCGATTCCAACTCCGCCACTGAGGTGAACATGTTTGCCAATTTGTGCGCAGGAGCCAACCGTAGCCCAGGTATCAACCATGGTGCCTTCATCAACATAAGCCCCGATATTAACATAAGAAGGCATTAATATTACACCCTTTGCAAGGTAAGCACCATATCTGGCAATGGCATGAGGAACTACTCTAACCCCGGTTTCTTTGTAATCGGTTTTTAGCTTCATTTTATCGTGGAAGACAAATGGCCCTATTTCGATTTCCTTCATCTCACGAATTGGGAAGTAAAGAATAACGGCTTTTTTAACCCAGTTGTTTACATGCCAACGATCACCAATTTGCTCGGCAACCCTAATTTCACCACTATCCAGATGCTGAATCACACTTTCAATGGCATTTCTATATTCTTTGAAATTGATGAGATTACGATCTTCCCAAGCACTTTCTATTAGTTTTTTATATTCGGTCACCATACTTTAATTTTGAGCAAATTAAACGATTTTTCTGTCAATTTTTCAATGATTTCATCATTTCTTGATTAATTTTGATGGATGCAGGAATCAGAAAAACTACGTATCGACAAGTATTTATGGGCCATACGTGCGTTTAAAACCAGAAGTATCGCCACGGAAGCTTGTAAAGCTGGAAGGGTAAAGCTTGAGGGAAATAATCTTAAAGCTTCACATCTTGTTAAGCTTGGCGATGTCTACACCCTTCAGAAAGGTAGTGACAAGAAAATTATCGAGGTAACCCAACTTTTGGGAAAAAGAGTTGATGCAAAAACTGCTATTAATTTTTATAAAGATCTTACTCCGTTTGAGAAAACTTATGCCTACAAATCTCAATTTTATAATACTCACTTAAGTAGAGATAAAGGCACCGGCCGACCTACAAAAAAAGATAGAAGAGATATTGGTGATTTGCAGGAGGGTTGGTTTGATAATTAGTTGAGCATCGAAAATGGACATTAGAAAATAGGCAGACCAATTGCTGTGCTTATAAGGGCGCTTGAATGGCTTCCGATTTTCCAATTCTGTATCTGAAATGATGTTATTGGCGAGTGAATACAAGAAAAAATAATGGAGGATTAATTCTCATTACTTTTTCTGATACTGGTTTATAGTATTGACCTGTTTTTATAAAAATTTTATTTTTTTTAGATACTTTTCTGTTGAATAGAGTCTTGGTATGCGCGTTCGGATCATGTTACTGAGGCAATTTAATAATAGTTTTTGCTTTGAATGGACCTTCTTCAATCACAAGAGCAGCGAAAGATTTTCAGGATTTTTTTTAAGCTCTCAATAGAAAGCCAAACGCTGATGCTCTTTAATTTAAACGGATTTCGCTTTAAGGAAGATAAAAAAAACCCTTTTAATGGATTTCATGATGCTCCGGAGGCCTATGATTTGATTTTTGAAAGCAAGGCCTGCATGTAATCGCTTGGTTCAGTCCTTTCCTCCGGAGTATTTCCGGCAAGAAATGCTACCTTTTTTCAGATGATCCCTAGCTAGATGATACCTCCTTCGGCAAGGTTTAGTTTACCTGCTGCTGTTTTTCATCGGGAGGGGGCAGTCCGGTAACAGAACCCCAGGCCCTGTGAAACAAACCAAGGTGGCAGCTCTATCTTGTTTGCTATCCTGAATCTCATAATACCGATTTAATTTCCTGCAAAAAATAGGTCAGAACACGGGACCGGCAGCAACAGACCCTGCTTTCCAAAAGAATGGTAGAATAATCAGGTTCCGGCAAAATGCACGATCGATCTTAATTAATTGTTAAGATAGTTCTCATTTTGATAAGTTTGTTTACTGGCTTCTGATAGCGATTAGTCTTAAATATTGAATACAAAAAAACCCCGAGCATTGGCCGGGGTTTCTGAAAGTAAGGCTTATTATTTTGGCCTTTATTTTTTCTCTTTTTTATATTCAGTGTTTAAGCCATCAACAACTGCCTTGGTAACATCCAAACTCTCATCAGCAAACAAGACTGCTGGATTTGATTTGGAATAGGTAAGCACAAACTTATATCCTTTTGATTTGGCATAGCCTTTCAAGTAGTCGGCAACCTTATTGTAAAGCTTTTCATTTTCTGCGGCTTCTTCATTGGCCAGGGCGTTGCCTGCATTTTGGTTGTAGGTAGCAAGTTCTTGCTGCTTTCTTGCCAAGCGTTCTTCCGTATTAGCTCTTTGCTCAGCACTTAAATTTGCTGCCCCTTGTTGATAAGCAGCTACTTCGCGTTGAAAAGCTGTTCCTTTTGCTGTCAAATCAGCCTGTGCCTTTTTAGATTTTTCCTGAAATTTATCTCTAACAGCCTTATAATAATCGTAATTATTCAGTAGTGAATCTGAATTGACATAAACTATAGCTTCGGAATTTCCTGTTGAGCTTGCAGCTTCATTTCCATTGGCTTTGCCTTTTTCCTTGTTACAAGATACCAGGAATGCTGCTATTGCTACCAGGACCGATATTTTACTCATGGTGGATATTAATTTCTTCATAATTTCTATAAAAATTTAAACAAATATAAACTTTCATACCATTTTCTCAACCATTAAATTTCTGAAGAAAACCAGTATTTATTCACTTGTATAATTTATCCACAATGTAGCAAAGTCCATCTAAATTGGTTATTTTTGAGAATTGTTGTAATAAACCTATATGAGCGAAGAAACAGAAGATAAATCGAACTATTCAGCGGATAATATACAAGTATTAGAAGGTCTCGAGGCGGTTAGAAAACGACCATCCATGTATATTGGTGATACGGGATTTAAAGGCCTTCACCATCTTGTTTACGAAGTAGTAGACAATTCAATTGATGAGGCCCTGGCAGGTTATTGTACGGATATACAAGTAACCATACACAAAGGCAACTCAATAACAGTTCAAGATAACGGGCGTGGTATTCCTACCGCCATGCATACTAAAGAAAAGAAGTCGGCATTGGAAGTGGTAATGACTGTACTACATGCTGGTGGTAAATTTGATAAGGATACCTACAAGGTTTCCGGGGGTTTACATGGGGTAGGGGTCAGCTGTGTAAATGCACTCTCAAATCACCTGAAAGTAGTCGTTCACCGTGAGGGGAAAGTGTTTACTCAGGAATACGAATGTGGAAAGCCTCTTTTTGATGTTAAAGTTATCGGAGAGAGTGACCGTACCGGAACTATAGTAACTTTTCAGCCAGATCCGGATATTTTTACCCTTACCACTGAATATAAATTTGATACACTGGCCGCCCGTTTAAGAGAATTGGCTTATCTGAACAAAGGGATACGTTTATCGCTTGTTGACGAGCGGGAAACCAGCGATGATGGATCTTTACTGAAGGAAGATTTTTACTCTGAAGGTGGTTTAAAAGAATTTGTTAAGTACTTGGATGGAATGCGTACCTCCATCATTCCTGAACCTATCTATGTGGAAGGAGTTAAACAAGGGATTCCGGTAGAACTCGCACTTCAATATAATGACACTTACACTGAAAATGTTCATTCCTATGTGAACAATATAAACACGCATGAGGGTGGTACGCATGTAGCCGGTTTCCGAAGAGGCTTAACCCGCACTTTGAAGGCTTATGCTGAGAAATCCGGTATGCTTAAAAACATGAAAGTTGAAATTACCGGAGATGATTTTCGTGAGGGATTAACTGCTGTAATTTCAGTCAAAGTTCAGGAACCTCAGTTTGAGGGACAAACCAAAACTAAGCTTGGTAATAATGAGGTGATGGGCGCTGTTGATATTGCAGTTGGCGAAATTTTAGGTGATTACCTTGAAGAAAATCCTCGTGAAGCTAAAATGATTGTTAACAAGGTGATTTTAGCTGCAACAGCAAGAGCCGCTGCTCGCAAAGCCCGTGAAATGGTTCAAAGGAAAACGGTGATGGGAGGTTCGGGCTTACCAGGAAAGCTTGCCGATTGTGCAAATAATGATCCTGCTTTATGTGAACTTTATCTAGTGGAGGGAGATTCTGCCGGTGGAACGGCCAAGCAAGGGCGAGATCGCAATTTCCAAGCTATTCTGCCCTTGAAAGGTAAAATTCTCAATGTTGAGAAAGCAATGGAGCATAAGATATATGAGAACGATGAGATCAAGAATATGTTTACTGCCATGGGTGTCAGTATCGGTACAGCCGAGGATGCAAAAGCTTTAAACATGGAAAAACTTCGTTATCACCGGATTATTATTATGACAGATGCTGATGTAGATGGGTCTCACATCACTACCCTGATTCTGACTTTCTTCTTCCGCTACATGAAGGCTTTGATTGAGTTTGGTTACATCTATATTGCAGCTCCACCGCTTTATCTTGTTAAGAAGGGAAAAGAGTTTCAATATGCCTGGAATGATGAACAGCGTGATGCAGCGGTTCAGGCACTAAAAGGTGCAGGTAAAGAAGATAGTGTCAATATTCAACGATACAAAGGTTTAGGAGAGATGAATGCTGAACAATTATGGGATACCACCTTAAATCCTGAGACGCGTACGCTCAGAAAAGTTACCATTGAAAATGCAGCTGAATGTGATCATATATTCTCTATGTTGATGGGAGATGAAGTTTCACCACGTAGAGATTTTATTGAAAAAAATGCCAAATACGCTCGAATTGATACTTAATTAATTGGTCTTGTCACACGGCAAGAACAGAGCTCTTCACTTATTGTGGAGGATTTTTTGTTTCAGGAGCATACCGTAAATAGACAACAGCACTTACTTCCGTACTCGACCTGATCAATACCTGATGTTCTTTAACACCATCATAAATCCTCAGATTAGAAGTATTTGGTGGAATTTTCCCCAAATTTTCAGCGAAAAGGATAATTTCATGTAATTCCTGGTTTCTGTTTAATCGGAGGGTATGGTTCGAGGGCTTATTCGCGATGAGTTGATTTCTAATGAATGGCCTTCGGTTATGGTAAACCGAGACGATGTCACCGTCCTCCTTTAAATAATCTTTAATTTCAAGTCGGACTATATTTTCAGTAATTTCAATTACAATTGGTCTGGCAAGTTTAGTTTGCAGGAAGACATTTGGGTCCCGTGCATCCATTAGAATACTGCTAAGGTAATTTTGAGGAATATTTTGCTTGCTGGCATCTGTAAAACGCTGAAGATAAACATTGCCCGGATAACAAGGTAAGGAATTCTCCCCGGCACCTGTGAAAGTACCGTTCAGCTTTTCTATACCATTCTCCCTGGTCAGTTTCAACTTCAGATCTTTAATACAAAGAAACCTAGAGGTATCGCTTGGAATTTTGGAGAGCAGTATTTTCAGTTCATTAATCCTTAAATTTCCCTTATTGATTACGCCTATAAAGTCAAGAATTCCTTCCGCCCTGATGGGATTATCTCGATACAGGTAAGCCTTTCCATTGACAATGTTGTTATCCTGATCCTTAACATGTAAAATGTAATTTACATTTAAGGTTTTGATATGTTGAAGATCAGTATCCATGTACCCGAGCCATATCCCTTTAAAGTCTTGGGTAAAAGCACTCGTTGAGACAAATAATAACTTAATTATTAGAAGATATTTCATCAGGAAATATTATTTACTATTCTTCCTCTTTGTTTCAATGGGTTTATACCTTAAATAGATGGCAGCAGATTTTTGTTTATCACTTACGATCATAACCTTGTATTTGGTTTCTCCGTCAATTAAAATTAATTCAGAAGTGTTTGGAGGGATTAGGCCCAGATTTTCAGCATATAGAATCAGTTCATGAACCTCCAAGCGATTGTCAATATTGAATTGGACAAGTGTAGGTCTTTTTGAAATACGAATATTTTTTGCCAGAATTTTTCGATTTAGATAAACAGAAACCGTATCATTATCGGGTTTGAGATAATCATATAATTGAATTTGAAGAGCAGTTTGATGGACTTCAATCTCTGTAACTTTTTTGGGTTCAGTCTCAAGAAAGGTGGAAGTGAAATTGATTGAAACCGGGGCTTCTTGTTCCGATTTTGAAGTTAAAATATTTACCGCGGAGTCTTTTTGCAGTGCTAAAAAGTGATTTAGACCTTCCAATGATCTGGATAATATGACTCTGCCCGGAATACATATCTCATTGGGATCATCTTTACTAATCCCATCCCAAGTTCCTTCCAGGTATTCATAGCCTGATTCCTGACGATATACCAGTTCATATTTCTTAATGCACGCCACCCAGTCCCACGGAACAATATCCTCCCTGATCCAATCTAAGCTTTCATAAAGTTTAACAGTGTCACCCTCCATTTTACCTGAGAATCCAATTCGTATTCTCACCGTGTTACCCATCCAGGCATAGGAATTACCCCAAATATTTTTTTTCTGGCTAAGGTTGAATTCTAAGTCATAAAGTTGGCTGTAACCACCCGGACCTTGAGTGATTTTTCCTAACCATTTTCCGCTGATGTTCTGGGAAAGGACGCCCTGGCTTAGCATCGAAAATAAAATAAATAGGAAGAATTTCATGCCGGTTAATTTGCATCAAGTTAATGATTTTTAACCGGTTCAGCTCAATCGATTTAATAAAATAGTTTTAAATGCAGCTTTTTATAATTGATAATTGCCTGATATTTCAATAGGATATCGCCTCCTAAAACGCCAATAACTGGGGGGAGATTCAGAGATAAATAAGCATGGCTGATGGCGCTGAGATCGAGAACGGCAGCTTCAAAATTTTTGATTTTTAAATTCCCTATCTTTAATACAGGTAAGATAACAGTATGACTTTCCATGCTGTTTGTGCCCAATCCTGTTGATAAACGATCAGAGATTTTTAATTCAGTACCTTTCAAATGCATTTCAGTAAAATTCTTATCAAAGACTGTTTTAGATGCACCGGTATCAAGGACCAAATGATAGGATTCCCCGAAAACAAGAACTTCCACCAAAAGGTGGAAGCCGTCGTCGTGTAGATTTATCAATTCTAAAGGAACTTTTATTTCCCTCATGGATGTGTTTATAACAAGTTAGAATCTCTGAGAACCTGATTCATATTTCGTACTGCATCAGCACTCTTGTTAAACTCGGCCTGTTCAGAATCAGAGAGTTTGAAGTCGAGAATTTTTTCCCATCCGTTTTTACCGAGAATAACCGGTACGACCAACGATATATCTTTCTGACCATACTCCCCATCTAAAGCAACTCCGCAGGAAATTAGTTTTTTCTCATCACGAACAATACTTTCTACCATGGCTGCCGTTCCGGCACCCGGTGCGTACCAGGCAGAAGTACCAATCAGCTTGGTTAAGGTAGCGCCACCAACCATAGTTGAGGAAACTACCCTTTCCTGTTGCTCTTTTGACAATAATTGCGTAACCGGAATGCTGTTCCAGCTTGCATGGTTGATTAAAGGAATCATGGTGGTATCACCGTGGCCTCCAATTACTACCGCGTTCAAGTCAGCAGGAGAACATCCCAATTCTACACTCAGGTAATATTTAAATCTTGCAGAATCCAATGCGCCACCCATTCCAAGAATTTTATTTTTTGGAAGGCCTGATGTTTGAAGGGTCAGGTAATTCATGGTATCCATTGGATTAGAGACCACAATGATAATGGTGTTAGGTGAGTGCTTTAAAATACTTTCGGTTACACTTTTAACAATATTTGCATTGGTTCCGATCAGTTCTTCCCGGGTCATTCCCGGTTTACGTGGCAATCCGGAAGTGATTACCACAACTTCAGATCCTGCAGTTGCAGCATAATCATTAGTTACCCCTTTGATTTTAGTATCAAAACCCAGCAGACCAGAAGTTTGCATCATATCAATGGCTTTACCTTCTGCAAAACCTTCCCTGATATCCAACAATATAAGTTCCTCTGCCAATTCCTTTCTGGCGATGTTATCAGCACAGGTTGCACCTACTGCACCGGCTCCTACAACTGTAATTTTCATTTTAATGTTTGTTTTTAATTTGAGATCGAACCTCTTTAATATGTTAATTAAAGTTTGCCTTTTTTATATTCAAAAACGCCTTCTCAGGCTCAGTTAGATTTGTAGGCCGAAGATATATAATTCAATCTTTTTTATGAAATTATTCACGTTTGTTGTGTAAGTTTTTTATTTCCGAACACCAGTGATTTATTCTAAAATAATCCATCGCCGATTTATCAGTTTATGCATTAAAATGGAGTATTCATAATGCGGAATTTTCTTATGCACTCAACTTTCTTCAGATACTCTGTTTGGCCTTAAATAGGTACCGAATAAATTAATATTTTTGGGAGCACCTAATGATTAAAATCCATGAGATCACTTGAGCAAATTTTTCGGGAGGCATTTGCCGGTACTGATGTTACTGTTAACGGTGACAGGCCTTGGGATATACAGGTGCATAATCAGAAATTTTATGAACGGGTGGTAAGTGGAGGTAGTTTGGCCTTCGGTGAGTCTTATATGGAAGGATGGTGGGATTGCAAAGCCCTGGATCAGTTTTTCTTCAAAGTATTTCACCACCGCCTACATAAAAAATTGCCGGTCTTTAATCTTGGCTTCCTTTTTTTAGCGGTGGCAGCAAAATTTAAAAATCTGCAAAGCAAAAGTCTGGCAAAGCAGGTTGCTTTTAAACACTATGATATAGCTAATACGCTTTTTGAGAATATGCTTGATTCAAGGATGGTGTACTCTTGCGGTTACTGGGAAAAAGCGAATAATCTTGAGGAAGCTCAGGAGGCCAAGCTTGACCTGATTTGCCGTAAGTTGAAACTGGAAAAAGGGATGAACGTGCTTGAGATAGGCTGTGGATGGGGTGGCTTTGCTAAATATGCAGCCGAAAAGTATGGTGCTTTTGTCACCGGAATAACGATATCTGAACAGCAGGTTAACTATTCACGCAAAATTACCGAAGGTCTTCCGGTTGAGATCAGGTTACAGGATTATCGTGATGTTGATAGGAAATTTGACAGGGTTGTATCCATCGGGATGATGGAGCATGTGGGATATCGTAATTACAGACAGTACATGGAAGTAACGGCTGAATGTCTGAATGATGATGGTTTGTCACTCATTCATACGATTGGAGGTGGTCATGATTCAAAAACTACAGATCCATGGATAGACAAATATATTTTTCCAAATGGTGTGATTCCGTCAGCAAGTCAACTTTCAAAATCCTGGCAGGGTCTTTTTGTTTTGGAGGACTGGCATAATTTCGGACCTTATTATGACCCGACATTGATGGCATGGCTTAAAAATTTTGAAGAAGGCTGGGATAGCATTAAGGCCGATTATGATCAGACCTTTTATCGCATGTGGCGCTATTATCTAAGTGCGAGTGCGGCTACCTTTCGGGCACGTTACAATCAACTTTGGCATATCGTTTTAACCAAGCGACAAAATTTCAATATTTATCAATCCATCAGGTAAAATTTTAAAATTCAGTTTTTGTTCTCCTTAGGAAGTAATATTTCTTTCTATACGAGAAGGGCTGTTTTTTGCTGATATTTCTCTTGATCATCAAAGCCTGCTTTTTGAGATCAGCGCTTGATTTGAGATTGGCTTCAAATCCAATGAAAGACCTTTAATACTTGAACTAATTTTTGATCATCTGGTTTACCTTTGATTCAATTTTTCCCCTCTTCTCGAGATTGGATGAAAACGTATTCGTTCTTTTTTAGATTTTAGATACTCAACCAAAGTATAGGCTGGTCTATTCTAATCCATAAAATCTATTTGTTTCCATTTAAAATCGATAGAATCATTTTTTTGCGGAATTCCGGGAGTACTCCGACCCTCAGCGATGTACTTCATTAACAAGGATTTCAATTCCTTCACGGTCTCCCTATTGCTTGCCTCCAAATTTAAGGTTTCAGCCGGGTCATTTTTTAAATCATACAATTGAACCGGAGGTAGATTTTTAATGACTTCAGTATCTTTATTAGGTACCGGATAACTCCATCCACCCGAACCTGGACTTAAAATAAGTTTCCAATCTCCTTTTCTAATCGCAAAATTTCCATTGATGGAATGATGCACCGTAGCTTCCCTTAAGGGTTTAGTCAGTTTTTTTTGCTTAAACAAAGGTAATAAGCTGTAGCTATCCTCGCCCTCATTGCCGGATAAAGAGTAATTTACAATGTCAGCACAGGTTGCCATCAAATCTGTTGAACAAATTATTTCATCCGAAACTAGTCCTTTCCTGATTTCATTTGGCCATTTGACTATAAAGGGAACCCGATGGCCCCCTTCAAAAATATCAGCTTTATGCCCTCTGAAAATATAGCTAGGGTTATGACCTTTTTGCTTTAATAGCTCGAAATTAGCTTCGGGAGAGCAGCCATTATCACTGGTAAAAATGACAATCGTATTTTTTTCTATCCCTGCTTCCCGGATTACTTTTTCCAGTTGTCCCATGTAATCGTCCAGCATCATTACAAAATCCCCATAGGGATT
>Ga0194130_10007481_pt1 | contig 12042 bp, 13 predicted proteins | sample TA2KigsurfametaG_FD_160084 | JGI IMG/M metagenome (GOLD analysis project Ga0194130, IMG submission 160084) | Freshwater microbial communities from Lake Tanganyika, Tanzania - TA2015050 Kigoma 12 surface | ecosystem: Environmental > Aquatic > Freshwater > Lake | place: Tanzania: Lake Tanganyika... | reverse complement strand
TTTAGTAAAAGGATATTTTAAAGAAAAATAGATCGCTGAATTAAGCTGTTTATTGAAGGATAGCTGGGAGTCAAATTGGTAATAACCAGCTCGCTCTCTTTGCTTGAAGTCAATAGAATGCCTAAAGGCGTCATCAGAATGATTTGAAAGTACTGGCAAGCCCCTAGAAAGATACGTTCTAGTTTTCAATGCACAAGATGAAGTGAGGCCTTTCCTCGACAACGCTAAGGGTGCAACTCCAGCGTCATAAGCAATTAAGTCTGTAGGTGAAATACTTTTGGAGGACCCATTGTGCAGAATATAAAGATTATGAACTTCATCATTGCAATCCTGAATATTATTTCGTATCGAATCTGTGATCGAATCCCCATATATGTCAAGTTGAACATTTGAATGTTCATATGTGAGGCAGTATTGTTTGAGTAGGTTTAGCAAGATATCAATACCTTGCCAAGGCTGACTGAGATTGGAAGCAATGAAGACTAATCTAGTCGGGTAGGGGCGATGCGGGGGCGATACCTGAAGATTATCTTCATATAGACCAACTGAAGCGCTAAGAATGATCTTACAATGCTGGCTAAATTTAGGGTAGCCAATTAGATTTGGGGAAATCAGTGTCTCATTGTAGCGGTAGGATGCTCGGATGTAAGAATTAATTTGGCTAGTTACAGCAAGATAATTGCGTACATGAATATTTAATATTAAAGATTCTATGAATAATAGGATCTTTCTAATCTTCTGATTGCCTCTATGGGAAGTTTCACAATCGGGAATGCCATGGAATTCCACCCAAATTGAAGGGTAGAGTATATAGATAGGCCATAAGTAGATTGCGCATGGAGAGTAACGCAAAATAACAATATTTAATCTGTTGTCGGCAAAGAAGTTACTGATATGCGATGAAATAGTAAGATATTTTAGGAAGGGATTACTGGGAGTTTCTACAATGTTTGGTGCTGAATATTGGTTGGCAAGATTTTGCTTTGAAGGAGCGAATAGAAAGCAAAACAGATTTGTATTAGCTTGTGCTAATCCCAATAACCTATCAATTAGGCCTATGCTTGTTTTCGCCGATGTTGCTGTACAGTAAAAGGTTTTAAGCGTCACTGGTAAGGTCCAGGAAATCGGGGTGTCTAATAAAATTGTGACAAACAAGAGCCAGGACTGATGCGTTCTATTTCATTATTACAACTCTGAATGGGAGTGATTGATCCAGCAAAAACCTGGCATATGAGCACATTGGCATGCATTTTACAGCCAAAGGCCGTGACTTTCAGGAAAGGTGTCACTCCTTGGCTGCCGTTCAGGAGGCTTGCATCAAAGTTAGCTTCTGTTCTCCATCGAGATCATCTGGCGTCTGATTGATCCAAACCACCTCCGGTTGACGCTAGCACCTGGTTGATCGTGACCATCTCCTTGGATTGAGCTGTCTGGCTCGTTCGTAGACGACAGCGCGATGGCGGCTGATCTCCACGGCCTGGCCAACGTGACGTTGCTGGAGCGGCACGAATTTGATCCCGCTGTGGCGGTGGTTGTACCAATCGACGAACTCGGCGACCCACTGACAGGCCTGGTCTTTGGAGCCAAATGGCTTGCGGGGGTAATCAGGCCGATACTTCACCGTTCTGTACAGCGATTCCGAGTACGGATTGTCATTCGACACCCGTGGCCTGGAGAAGGATCTGAGGACGCCCAGTTCCTCCAGCCAGCTTTCCATCGCAGGGCCGCCTAAAAGTCTGTCTGCATAGCCCTTGGCGGCTCTGCGAGCATTGGCTTTGGTCAGCGGGATTTCTCCCTGCCAATGGCCGAAACCCATTCCGCCGCCATCCATCCGCCCGCTGCTGATGACCTGATCAGCTTCCTCAAGGCCATCCCGGATGGCCGCTACCGCCGTGGGGTGCGCTACCCGCAGTGGATCCTGCTGCTGGTGGCAGTACTGGGGATCCTGAGCGGCTGCCGCAGCTCCCGTGATCTGGAGGCCTTTGCCCGGCGCCATCGGGAAGCCCTGAACGAAGCCCTGGGGCTGAACTTCAAGCGCTGGCCGTCTGATGCCACCTTCCTCTACCTGTTTAACAAGGCCCACCTGCAGGAGTTCGGCCAGGTGCTCCAAGCCTGGATGATCAGCCAGATACCAGACGGTGCAGAGGGTTTGGAGCAGCTGGTGTGCGACGGCAAGACGCTCAGAGGCTCTGCAGTGGCGGCTGAGGACGGCAGTCACCGGTTTGTCGCCCAGGTGACGGTCTATGCCCGCGCCCTTGGTGTGGCCCTGGCCCAGACGACCTACGACACCGGTGAATCGAGCGAACGGGCAGCCCTCAAAGAGCTGCTGAGCAGGCTCGACCTTGAGGGTGTATTGATCCAGGCGGATGTCCTGCACACCACCCGCCCGTTTTTCAGTGGTGCCTGGAGCAGGGGGCCGACGTGCTCCTGACGGTCAAATCGAACCAGAAGACCCTCTACCGCCAGATCGGCTCCCAGTTCCAGGGAAAGCGGCACATCCCTTTTCCTGCAACGGATCATGAGAAACGTCACGGCCGCCACACCACCTGGGACCTCAGTGCCAAAGAGGCTCCGGAGCACATCAAGGCCAACTGGCCCGGCAGTGCCTGGATCGTGCAGGTGGTGACCACCACGGCGACCCGCAAGGGCACCAGCTCCGTCAGGCACCTGTTCATCACCAGCATCCGCACAACCCCAGAAGCCTTGCTGCGCCTGATCCGGCAGCGCTGGAGCATTGAAAATGAGTGGCACTGGGCCCGCGACACCCAGCTCGGTGAGGACGCCCACCGCTACACGCACCGCACCGGTGCACCGGTGTTCTCCTTCCTGCGCACCATCGTGATGAACCTGTTGCGGCGAGGCGGCTACCGCTCGATCCGCCAGGGCCTGCGGGACCTGGCCTACGACATCAAGGGAATGCTGGCGCTGGGAGGCGCAAGGACAGCAGACGCCACGCCTTGATCACACTTTTAGGCAGCCCTGCTTTCCATCGTGGCCGCACGCATGGCGTTGCCGTTGTCGGCATGGAGAACCAGGGTTGCTTCCTGCCCTTGCTGATCCGCTCTCTCAGGCAAGCCCTGCTGACCAGTTCCACTGCAATCGCTGGATTCTCAAGCTCTTCCACATCCCAGGCCACGACCTTGCGGCTCCAGACGTCGATCACCAGGTAGAGGTACAGCCAGATCCCACGCGCGGTGGTGGGCAGATACGTGATGTCCCAGCTCCAGAGCAGGTTCGCTCCTGCGGCTCTGAGCTCTTGGTTCCTGTGGTGTCGCTCGACCGCGCCGGTGCACCTGTTCATGGGCATGGAGCACGCGGTAGAAGCAGCTCTCTGAGCCGATATACAGCCCCTGATGAGCGAGGGCCGGCTCGATCTGACCCGGCGGTAGTGCGGCGTACTGCGGCTGGTTGCAAGTCAGCAGAATTCGCTGCCGCTCCTCCTCGCTCAGCTTGTGAGAGACCAAGCGGGGGGTCACGTCAGTTTGAGTAAGTCAGAAAGCCATGACATCTTGATACAACTCACGATCGGCCGCGGTGGTGAAGTGACTGTTGTGCCACAGCAGCGTGAACTGGCCGCCCACGGCTTGGCAGCGCTGCTTGAGTCGGTGGAACAGGGCCAGAGAGGCGGGGCCGTAGCCGAGGCCGAGGTAGCGGGGGGCGATCACGCTGCATTCCATCGCGATCAGGGGGCGCTGGATCAGGCGCAGAGGCAGCTGGGCCACGGGGTCGAACATCTGGTAAGGATGGCAGGTGCCGCAACGAAAGCCTGGTCGGTCTGCGTAGCTCAGGGTGCTGTCGTAGTGAAAGCCGGCTTCCTCCCAGCCGTAGGCGGTGGTGGGCCACTGCCAGCGCAGAAAATGCATGCGACCGCCCCACTGGGATTGCTCGATGCCTTCTTCCTTGCAGATGCGCTGCAGGCGTTGGCCTTCGCGGGCGATGCGCTCGCGATGGGCGCAGCTGTCGTAGCTGGGATGCAGGCCGATCTCATGGCCGCGTTGGTGGATCCGGCGCATCAAGTGGCGAATGGCGGGATGCTCCGGCTCGTACTGGGGGTCGAGGCTGGGGTTGGTGCGGCCGCAGATGAAGTAAAAGGCACTGCGGATGCCTGCCGCCTCGCTGGTGTCCATTAACCAGTCGAAGGTGTTAAACGGATCGCGCGGGTGGAGCTGGTGCTTGGTTTTGAGGCGTATCCAGGGGGCTGAAAGGGTCTTAGCCGGATCACGCCGCTTGAGGAGATCCCCAGCCATCGCCCGCGCCAGGCTGAGCTTGCGGCCAAATGCATAGGCACTGGGAGCATCCACATCGTGGCTTACCACCACCTGGAACTGGGGCTGCACCAGGGGCAGACGCGGCCACAGGCGTTCGATCACCTGGCGGAGGATGCCGATCCATTCATCCACGATCGGCCGCTCCAGGTAGCCGTGGCAGAAGGCATGGGAGGCCGTCGCCGGAAAGCGCTGGTGATTGTCGAGAAGCTCCGGCGGTGGATTCACCTCTTCACAGCGGGCCAGCATCCAGTAAGTGAGACCGATGATGTCGTAGCCCAGCTGGAAGCCATCAGTGGTGACCTGCACCAGAGACTGGGGGATCTGCTCGAGGCCCGGGGCCGGTAGCTCGGGCTCCAAGGCGCTGAACCCTTCAGAAGCTGGGGAGCAGTGGGCACAGGGAAGATCAAGTTGGGGGCCGAGGTGATAGAGGGCAGGGATGAGGGGGAGTGCAATCGATGAGCTGTTGGCTGGGCAGCTCAGCTCCCAGAGCCCTTCGTTACGATTAAGATGTAATCGCAAATCTGGATTAAGTCGGTCCTGCACGAGCCGCTGTAGCCAATTAACTGTTGAAACTGATACTTGATTACCCATAAACCTCCGCGACCCTGAGATCACTTTCCGTGCAGGGCATACAGCAGCAAACGGCGTTTGCAATGCGATCGGTCATCGTTGCCATCGAGAAGCGACGGTCGAAGCGGAAGCAGTACCCGCCCAGGTAGCGCCTAGCGTACTTGTCGAAATTGAAGGCATGAAAGGTGCCGCTGAAGCTGGTCTTGACGTTGCCCAGAAGGGTGTTGATCCAGCGGAACTGTGGCAAGTCTTTGGGGCAAGGCTCAGGGCTGATTCAAAGTTTCAAAATGGGTTGGGCTTCGGCTGTCGCTTGACCATTGCCAGCAGCACCGTGATGTCGTGCATCACCGCCTGGATTCCGGCCGCCATCTCCGCCATGGCTTTCTCCTTGCGCTGCAGCTCTTTCTTGAGGGCCTTGATCTCTCGCTGGTCTTGGGCACGGAGCTTTTCCAGCTCCTTCTGCTCTTTCAAGGTGAGCACTGGCTTCTCGTTGGCATCCTGGGCTGCATGCCGCCAGCGCTCCACCTGTTCCGGGTACAAGCCCCGCTCACGGCAGTAGGCGCTGAGTTCAGTGGCGTTCAGCCCAGCGGTCTCGAGTACAACGGTGAACTTGTCCGCAGCTCTCCAACCATCAGGGTCTTTCTCTGATGCCGACACCACCTCTCCCTGCATCCGCCAGGTCTTCCTCCAGTTGTAGAGGGTGACCACGTGAATTCCCAGCTCTGCTGAGATCTGAGCCACGCTCTGCCTTTGCGGAGGACTCATCCGCCTCCTCACATCAGCTTTAACGGCCTCGCTGTAACGACGCATTGGTCATGTCCTCAAGCCCCCGGGTGTACTGATCAAAGGGGTGACAACTTTCCTGAAACCGGGGGGCTCGGCGGCCAGATCCAGCAAAAAGAACACCAGGTGGTTCTCGAGCAACCAATCCACTGGTGATGGCGGCAGCAGCAGCGTCTGCTCGGGGTTCCAGGGGCGGAAGGATTTGGGCTTGACCATGCCCAATTTTCTCGTCCAGAAATATTGCTGCCACTGGGATCTGGGCGGATTTCAGGGCATCGGTGGAGAGGCCTTGCCCTGATCTATGTGCGACACACTCCTAGGCTCGGATAAAAGCACGCGAAGCCTTCTAAAAAAAAGTCTTGCCAAAACCAGTGCTGCCACGTCCACCGAAGGACAAAAAGCAACACACAAAGAGTTGTTGCATACAGCCCTTAAAACAGTTAGCGGGAATCCAAGCTCCAGCCGGAAGAGGCATTTAAGGAAATGAACTCCATCAACCCAGACAATATTATTAACTTCTGCAATTTCATGGTCTCTCTCATTGTCAACACCTAAATAGCGCTTCAATAAGGCATTACCAGATTGCAAGAATATAGAGTGCTGCATCCAGAACCTAGGATTAAGTTCTAGCACAAATTCATGCTCGTTTAACACCAGATACTCAATCTCGAATGGGCCGACAAATTGAAGTTCATCAAGAATTAATGCTGTTTTTTCAACAAGGCTCCAGCTGTCATTAATAACTTGTACAGCAGAAGAACAACTTAGCCCCCTGCCGTGAGAAGCAATTCTTTCAACTAAAGACACAAGATTTCGCCGATGGTTTTGCGAATCAAAAAAACCACAAACCGAAACTAGTCTATGCCTTGAATCCCCCAGCCACTGCTGGATAAAGAAATCTTTTTGATTAAAGCCTGACGATACTAGATCAGCAAGGCGATCGCATAGTACTGTTTTAGATTCACATATCCAACCCCGTGGTAATTTTACTCCATCGACCCATGAATGCTTTGCTTTTAGCAAGCATGGATAAGCAGCCAACTCGTAATCATCTAAAGACCATTGCGGCACACCGTTAGGCAATCTTGGTGATTCTTTTAACCATTCTGCAAATTCCCATTTATCATCTAGCAGATTGAGCGGAAAATGACGGGGAAGATAATTTCCTTTTAAAACCCCATTCAGCGCAAGCCGCAATGATGCCTCTTCAGTAAAGAAGAGATAATCGGCTTTGACAGATTGCGGGCTTGAAGGAATAGGAAAAGACGGATATCTATCCAATGTGAACCCTTGAATACCAAGCTCTGATAAGCCCTTGAAAATGTAATATGCATTAACATAGGACGAGGAAATTAAAGCCCTCATGCCGGACTCCCGTCCAACTCAAGCACCAGTGCTATTCGCTCAACTCTACTCCAAGGCTGAAATCTATAAAGCTTTGGTACAACCCATCGAGCAAGTGGCATCAGAAAAGGAAGCTTCTTTCCAAGAGAATAAAGACGATCCACAGGACCTCCAAACTTGTGACAACTTACGCTTCCAAACGTGATCCCGCTTAATTCTACAATGCGCATTAGGGCATCTATATCAAAGAATCGTATCTTATACAGATCATCTTTCAAGCTTTTATCTGCAAATGCATCAACAAGGGCCTGGTTGCGTTTATTATGAACAAGTACTACCGCATAGAGGCGGGCAACTCGGACTTGCTCGGCAAGGAGACTGCACAGTTTTTGATCATCATCAAACAAGATCCAAAAACCATTATGAAAGACAATATCGAACGATTTACTACTATATCGAAGCCTGGATGCATCCTCAGTGTGTGCGACAAAACCAGAAGCCGAGTAATACTCGTTGACATACTTTATAGTATGTTCATCAAAGTCACAACCAAGGGCTTTCTTCTGATTTTTAAACAAGTATCTGGAATCTCGGCAACTGCCCCCTGCGCACTCCAAAAATGAAAAGTCTTCTGCTGAGAAAAAACTTTGGAGCCATATTCCACACCTCGGTGTAGCTGCTAAATATGCATCGATGTGGCGCCGCCAGGTTGCACTCCAGTAATCATTGGATCCAAAAGAAGAGTTTGCCATTGTTGTTGTAGAATGAAGATGAATAGATTTGTTTCTGGGAATTCAGGAAAGGATACGAACAATATATTACGGCATATTGGCAAGGTGGGGAGCTCAATGAATTAGGATGTTGTGGCACAGGTTGAACTGCAAAGTCTGTAAATCGAATCACATTTAGAAGACTACATATAAATACGTTGCCGAAGGGTGGACATAATAGTTACAACGCTTTGGATTCGTTTTGAGAAATAACACGTGCTGGATTACCTACTGCAATAGAATTAGAAGGAATTTCCTTTGTTACGACTGATCCTGCACCGATTATGCAGTTTTCGCCAATTGTTGCTTTGGGCAAGATGACAACATTCGCTCCAATCCAAGTGTTTGAACCGATTCTAATCGTTAAATTAGGGCTTAAGTCATGCTCAAGGTAATCATGTTTACTATGATTTGCTGAGATAATCTTAACTGCTGGACCAATGAATACATTATCCCCAAATTCAATTCCATTCATACCATTAATATAAGCACCTGGCATTAATCCCGGTGCACACATCGATCTTACACTAATGGAGCCTGAGACAGTTGATGTGAAGTGTACCGGCCAAGCAATATGGCGTGCTCCGTTGATGTTGAGCAATTTCTGAAAAAAAGCATATTTCCAAACAATGTATGGGTTCCAAGAAGGAAGCCATGGACACTTGGGGTAAAATAATTTGCACGCAGCAATAGATAAGAATCTGATAAGGTTTTTATTCATCAGTTTCAAGGGCTCTGAATAAACAACCATTGATCAAATAGATAACCGGAAGACTCTTAACATGTTCAGAAAGTACAGGAAGTAACCCGCGCAAGTCGAAACAGAAAATATCAATACAGCTTGATCAAAATCAACATAGTTGCACACCAATAGCAATGGTATTACACGAAATATAAAATAGCAAATCTGCCCTGCAACGCTTTCCTTATTCTTACTAGCTCCAGTCATTAGAGTGCTTAATGGAGAAACAACTATTTGTCCAAATAACATCGGAGTAAGGAGAGGAATTAACTTGGGAATTTCACTCCACCGAGCACCAAGTATAAACCAAAGCAGCGGAGAGCTAAGCAGGATAATGACGACAAGAAATATTCCGACTAAGCCCAGCTTCATAGCGATGCGCAAGGTATAAGCGTAGATCTTATCACTCCTATATTGCGATGCTGCTTCGGAAAGCAAGAACTGAGATAACGAGGAAGCAATAAGCGAAATAGGGGTCAAGAGTATTTTTTGAGAAACTGCTAACATTCCCAGTTCCTTATCATGATAATGAATTCCAAGAATAAGAATCGGAAGCTGCAGCGCGCAAGCGTTTAACAGACAACTAAAAGTACCATAAGAGGCAAAGTCTGAATATTTTTTAGAGATCATTTTAAAACGTTGAAATTTATGCGTCAGACTTTTAAGATTTATACCAAGACAAAAAGTCGTAAAGTACCGAGTTCTTACACGGCCACCTATGTCAAGATGATTTCCATTTGTATTCGCTAAGACTGCTTTAGTTTTGTGTGTCAGAAAAACGCTCTTGTTCTCGAGTAGGATACTTGGAAATCCTAAGAATTGGCTCGACATCTGACCCAGAAGCAGGCCAATTACACCTAGAGGAGCTGCAAGAATAGAAATGATTGCTCCGGCAATGCCCTGTCGAAACTTCGACTTTGCTAAAAGCGTAAATTGCTTACGCCGTATTGCCCAGTAATTTAGAGAGTTATAAATTCCAATGAAAAATACACCAAATGGCAAAAGCCAAAGAAAGGATCTCAAGTTCGGCTGCTGGAACCAGCCCAACAGCTGCTCTTGCGCCAACATCACCACTAATACCGTAACAGCGGTAGAAATAGAGACCAGTGCAAAACAGAGCCATACAAGGTCGATTGCCTCTTCCTCGTCTTCGGGAACTGCGATTGCCAGTTCAAAAGAAAGGCTGCTCACCACATTCAGCAGCGCCAGGATCGACGCATACGTGGCCAGCACCCCAAAGCTCTCCGGCCCATACAGGCGCGTGAGGATCGGCGCTGCCGCCAGCGTGATCACCTGGCTGCCCGCCGTACCGCCCGCCAGCTTCAGCACATTGCGCACCGACGCCGACTGCGGCTTGACGCGCTGCAGCAGCGCACGCCCCTGGGCGGTGAGGCGTTGGAGGGTGGGGGTGATTGTCACAACCAGTCAGCCCACAAGGCCCCAGCCCTGATCCTCGAGAATCTGGAACACTGCAGGATCACCACTGCTATCGGGATAAGAGAGCAGATTGTCCAGGTGGTCCTCCTGCCATGCAGAACGACATCGATCAAAAACATCTGCATTGGAGCAGCTGGGAAACAGCCGGGAGGGATAGAGCAGGCCATCGGGTTGCTCCGGCGCATCATGCAGCCAGGCTGACCAGCGTTGGCACACGTCCAGCTCATCACAGGTGTACAGCAGCCGTGCATCCAGATTCAGCGCCTGCAAGGCAGACCCGCCAAAATCCACCATCTGCAAATTTCGATCAGCCCATAGCCTCGCTCAGCAGGCTCAGATCATCGAGCGCCAAGGTGGCTGGGTCGTGGCTGGCCTGCTGCAAGGGGCTACCCGGCACGGCCAGCTTCTGCACAACCAGCTGACTCACACGGTGCAACAGCGCCATAGCAGCCGGATCTCCCCCCAAACCCCTCTCAGCACGGGCCAGAGCCCGCATGGTTGCTGGAACGGCCTCGGCCAGGGGCTCAGCGGCAAGCAAGGGTTTGTTCATGAAGTCACCCTACTCGGACAAACCCTGATTCAATACTCAAGCGGTAGGTGCACCGTACGCCCATCCCGCGCTGAGCGGTAGGCACCAATCAGCAGCTCCAGGCTGCGCAGGCCCTCGCGGCCGTCGCACAGAGCTTCCGCTTTGCCCTGAAGAGCATCGAGCACGTTTGCGTAGTAGGGCGGATGGCCAAAGCCATACACGCTGGTGGTTTGGTAGCTGGCTTTCTCCACCTCGGCATCGTCTGGGCTTGCATCAGCAAAGGCCCAGTGATCGATCTGGTTCACTGCCGCGCCGCCGATCTTCACGGTGCCTGTTTCCCCCAGCAAGGTGATCGAGCCCTCCAGGTTCTTGGGGTAGGTGAGCATCGTTACCGCCATCGTGCCCAGGGCGCCGTTGCGCCAGCGCAGCTGCAGGGCAGCGGTGTCTTCCACTTCGATCGCCCGGCCTAACGTGGCGATTGAGGCGCTCACGCTCTCTACCGGCCCCACCAGCCAATCCAGCAGGTCCACGTAGTGGCTGGCCTGGTTCATCATCGCCCCGCCGTCAAACTCCCAGGTGCCGCGCCAGCTGTCCTGGTCGTAATAGCTCTGCGGCCGCTGCCAGAACACATTCACCGCCACCATCGCCAGCTTCCCGAAGCGCCCCACCTGCAGCTGGCGCTTCACCAGCTGCAGCGTGCTGTTGAAGCGGTTCTGCTTCACCACAAACAGATGCACCCCGGCCTCATCACAAGCCTTCACCATCGCCACCCCATCGGCCCAGCGCGTGGCCATCGGCTTCTCGGTGCACACGTGCAGGCCCGCCTCAGCTGCGGCGATTACCTGGCCGGGATGCAGGCCGCTGGGGGTGGCCAGCACCACCATGTCCACTGGGGTGGATTGGGCTTGGGCTGCTGCCAGCAGTTCGCCGTAGCTGCTGAAGCGGGCCGGACTGGTGGCGGCGCCGGGGTACTCAGCCGCGGCTTCAGCGATCAATGGCTGGGCCTGCTCCAGCCGCTCGGGCTGGGTGTCGCAGATCGCCACCAGCTCGGCACGCTCGTGATGCGCCGCGATCGCCTTGATGTGGTTGCGGCTGATCCGCCCGCAGCCCACCAGGGCGATACGGATGCGGCGATCGGTGATCGGGGCGATGGGGTGGAGCATGCCAAAGGGAAGGGAAATGGGGCTTGCGTGGAAAGCTCAGCCTTGGAACGGGTTGATCGTGGCCAGGCCGAGGTCTTGAAAATGGCGGAGATTGCGGGTCGCAAGCGAAGCGTGATGAGCCAGAGCGATACCAGCGATCAGGGTGTCGCGCAGGTCAACTGGCGTTCCCAAGGTTTTGCGCCGAGCGGCCAGTCGTGCCGCTTCTCGAGCCGCCGAGGCATCCAGAAGAGCAATACGGCCCTGCACCAGCTCGACCAACAGCACCTCCAAACCCTCCTCCAACCGGCGACGCCTGGCTCCTGCCGGAAGAATCTCCAGGCCGTAGCGCAGCTCAAACACCACGACGCTGGGCAACCAGATCTGATCGGGAGGCTGCTGGTCAAGCCAGCCAACCACCCCTGGATCTGGACGGTTCTGCATCACAGCAGAGACCACA
>Ga0194130_10007479_pt1 | contig 12045 bp, 1 predicted proteins | sample TA2KigsurfametaG_FD_160084 | JGI IMG/M metagenome (GOLD analysis project Ga0194130, IMG submission 160084) | Freshwater microbial communities from Lake Tanganyika, Tanzania - TA2015050 Kigoma 12 surface | ecosystem: Environmental > Aquatic > Freshwater > Lake | place: Tanzania: Lake Tanganyika... | reverse complement strand
ATGACGGTGAGCGTCTGACCCTGGGTCGGCGTGCCGCTGATGGTGATCGTGCCGGTGGGAGCAGCGTTGCTGTTGGCGACGGCGATGGCAAAGGTGTCGCTGGCCGAGAGGCTGCCGTCGGACGCGGTGACGGTGACGTTGACGGTGCCGACATCACCGTTGCCGGGAGTGCCGGAGAAGGAGCGGGTGGTGGTGTTGAAAGTCAGCCAGGTGGGCAGGGCGGAGCCATCTGCACGGGTGGCTGTGTAAGTGAGAGTGGTGCCTGCATCCACATCGCTGAAGGCGCCAGCCGGAACAGTGAAGGAGAAGGGTGCATCTTCTGTGGTGTTCTGATCGGAGAGCGGGGCCGCAACGATGGGAGCTTCGTTGACATTGGAAACTGCGAGTGCAACAGCCTGGGATGCAGTGTTTCCGGCCGCATCGGTGGCCACCACGGAGAAGGCGTAGGAGGCTTTGGTTTCAAAGTTTGGGCTGGCGTTGATCGTTACCACACCGGTGGTGGTGTTGATCGAGAAGGCCGCCGCATCGGTGCCGCTCAGGCTGTAGGTGATAGAGCTGGCGGTGGCAGGGGAGTTGAAGTCGCTGTCGGTGGCGGCAGCGGTGTAGACCACGGAGCCTGCTGCCACGTTTTCATTCACCGCAGCGGTGCCGCCTGAGGAGAAGACCGGAGCAACGGTGTCCAGATTGGCGATGGTCTGCCCCGCCGATGGGAAGGAGGTGGTGCCGCCGAGCGCATCGGTGGTGGTGGCCACGACGCGGACCTGCTTGCCGACATAGCTCTGGCCAGCGGGAATGGAGAGGATGGCGGTATTGGCACCGGCGAGATCGGTCCAGGTGCTGCTGATCAGCTCCTGCCACTGGAAGGTGGTGGAGTTGATGGCGCCATCGGGATCGCTGGCGCCGCTCAGGGCAGCGGTGAGGGAGCCGCCTTCCTGCGCGGTACCCGTCACGGCGAGGGTGGCGGTGGCGGCGTCATCGAGGTTGGCCACGGCGCTGGTGGCTGCGGAGCTCATCGATTCAGGGGTGCCGCCGTTGTCGGTGTAGGAGGCGGTGACGGTGATGGATTTGCCAACCTCGGCCTGGGTGAGCACAAAAGTGCTGCCGGTGGCACCAGCGATCGCGGTGCCATTGGCCTTCCACTGATAGGCGATGGCGCCCGAACCGCTGCTGGGGATGCCATCGGCATCCGCGAGGGTGTTGGCAGCGGTGAGGGTCTGCCCCTGAGTGGGGGTGCCGCTGATGGTGACCGTGCCGTTGGGAGCGACGTTGTCGCTCCCAACGGTAAGCCGCAGGGTATCAGCAACCGTGCCGGCGTCGGTATCCACCAAACTAACGACAGCGGAATGTTCTGAGGGAGGCTGTCTGAACAGCACTCTGTTGAAGCTGGAGGTGATTTGTCCGGCAGTGTTCAGATCAAAGTGGCGTCCCTTTGCAGGGTTGTAGTCGTACAGGTCGACGAGAAGATCGCCACCAAGAGTGACCGAGCGACCGGCAGCTGTTATTTTGGTCGACAAACCTGAGGCAAGGACTTTGGACACCAGTAAGCCATCGGATGCAAGCGCTTGATTCTGTGCAAAGACGCTATCTCCCCAGCGGATGCGGCTGTAGTTAGTGCCGCCCGGCTGCTTGTAGTTGTTCTCGATCGACCTATACCATGAGGAGTAATCGTCGTTCAGATGGAACTCTATTGTTGAAGCCGCGCCCCGAGAGCTCTTCCAAGCACCATTGACGGTCGTGAAATAGAGGGTGGTTCTAGATGAATTGAAGGAGCCTTGATTGGTGAAGGCAATTTCATTGCCCGCCACGCCGTCGTTGACACCCGGAATGTTGTCGAGGATCGTCTAAGTGAGCTTCAGGTGGTCGACTTCCCAGCGGTCCCAGCCGATCTGAACACCGAAGGCCTCGCTGCGCTGGTTGAGTTCAGTCAGGATCGCCGGAGCAACCCCCACCCCGGAAAGGTTGAGAGCCGGGTTGATCGAGAAGTTGCCGTTGATCGCATCGGTGAACAACTCGACATTACCGAGATTGGTGATGCCGGACTGGCCCGTTGGCTTGAGTTGCCCGCCGCCCACCACATTGCCCGAAACCAGCGCCCCTACACCGGCATCGGCAACGGCGTCATCGATCTCCACGGCGAATCTGGATACGCCTACTTTGACTGCATTGTTGGTGAACTGGAAGTTGGTAAACTTCGGTGTGGAGGTGTCGCCATCTCGATCGGTCACCCCATCGGCAAGGAGCCCCTGGCTGAAGACGCTGTTGTTGCTGACCTCGAGGTTTGGCGTGCTCTTGAGCCGGATGCCATCGATCGCCCCATACGCCACGATGTTGTGACTGATCCGGGCCGCCATGCCCTCCTGGCTGTTATTAGTGTCCTTGGGGTCATCGATCAGGATCGGTTTTCCTTCGTCGAGAACCATGTCGATGAAGCCCTTGCTGGGCACCCAGGAGTAGATTCGCTGCTCCACGTTGAAAATCATGTTTCCGGTGATATCCCAACGCAATTCACCTGCAATGTCGTTGTCGAAGAACTCTGCACCCTTTTGCTGACGCATGATGCCGTGACCACCCGAGAGCGAGGTGGTGGCAATATTCCGGATGATATTGCCATCAACGTCGACATAGCGGCCGTCCTTGATCTCGACGGCTTTCTGATAGGCGTCGTGGATGTAGTTGTCGCGTAGGGCAATGAATTGGCCGTCCACGTTGAAGGCAATGCCGCCGCCGCGTGAGATCAGGCTTGGGTCCCAGAAACCGACAGAAACGACGTCCCAGAAGTTGGTGGCATCGGAGCCGCCATCAATTTCCAGTCCCTCAAATGTGATATTCCTCGCGGCACTCGTGATGTCGAAGCCGGTGAAGCCGGAGAAATTGAGCTTGGCGTGCTCGCCCGGGAGTGGCTTGACCACGATCTCGCTGCCGGCCGCCGTGGTGATGGCCTGGCTACTGGATCCGAGGGAATACTCACCACCACGGATGAAGACTGTGGAGTTGCCAGTTGCAGCCGCTCGATCAAGAGCGTATGAAATTGATCCGTAGGGATTGGCCGCCGTGCCGTTACCAGTGGTATCGGAGCCAATGCTCGGCACGACATAGATGCCGACAGGATCGGCGTTGACGCCAGAACTGACGGAGACGGGAACTTCAAAATTGGCCGTATTGCCAAACATATCGGTGGCCTGAAGCACCGCCATCGTGGTCAGGCCTGCTTGATGGGAGGCAGGACGGAAGGTCAACCGTCCACTGTTTTCCACCACATTCAGGCCTACCGGTCCACTGAGCAGCTTCCACCGAAAACTCGTGCTGCCGACCGCCGAAGTCGCCTGCAGATTTTGCGAGAGGATCTGGCCGGTCGTCGCTGCCACTGCGGTGCCTGCCGCAAGGTCGATGGCCGACACCTTGAAACCCGTGACATCATCCGGATTGACACCGTTGAAATTGGCATCGGTGCTGTGCAAGGGGCGAACCACGAGCGTGAAGTCGCCGACCCCATTCGGAGTGAACGTGACGCTCTGGGGGGTTGCCCAGTCGGCAGCCGTAAAGGTCAACACACTGGCACCGCCGATCGATGCCACCGAGGGAGCACTCACCGCCAGAGGGACATACACCGTGCCAGCCGGCGCGGAACGCAGCGCGATATTGACGCTGAAGGAGCCACTAATGCGATAGACCTCCTGATCGCTGACGCTGATGTTCAACGGCGACGGGTCGCTTTTGGCGATCAGCAGCGAGGGTGCTTTGCCGGCTGTTTCTTTGGTGTAGAGCTGTTCGACGTTGCTGCTGGGGTCATCGGGATCTTCCACGTAAAGGGAGACGATTGCTCCCGCCGTCAGGGCCGAGTTCTGCGGCAAGGTGAAAGAATAGAGGCTCCCAGACGGGCTTCCTGTCTCGCCTAGAAAAACTGAGTTTGCGAAAGGAGCATTGTTGTAGGTGACGCCACTCTCGGTCCACAAGTTATCTGGAAACAGGTAAACGTCCAGGGGATCGTTCTCCGTGTTGGTGTATAGCTTGAGGGTTGCCGACTGCAGAATGCCGTCATCCGGCAGGCTGAACTTCATCAGCAGACCGCGCTGGCCATTCCTGGTTTCTGCTATGGCACTACTGCCGAAGTTGGAGCTGGCATTGGAAGAAGAGTTCCCCCGCAGCGAAGCGTCAGCACTGGTGACAACCGAAACCGACCGAGTCGCGACGACGCTGCTTGCGCTGTTCAGTGGCTGCCCATCGTTGTTGTCCAGCACCCCATCGTTGTCGTCATCAGGATCGATCACGTTCGCAACGCCATCCCCATCGCTATCCAGGGAAATTGGGATGTCAGACTCAGAGGCCACCTGGTCGATCACACGGATGGTCAACGCCTTCTCCGTGAACAGGCCAGCGGCATCCGTGCTGCGGACACGAATGTTGTAGGAATCCTTGGTCTGAACGTCGAGGACAGTGGCCGTCTTGATTGTGCTGCCTGTGATCGTGAATGAATCGTTATCAGTGCTGCCCGTGCCGCTCACCAGCGAGTAGGTAAAGGTGTCACCGGCATCCGGATCAGTTGTCGTCAGACTGCCCACAGTGGTGCCGACGGCGGCGTTTTCTGCCACGGAGGTCGAAGACAGGGCCAAGTCTGTCGGAGCAGCGTTGGCGCCGACCACCAGTGTCGTCGGGCTGCTGGTGCGACTTTCCGCTGTGCCGCCGTTGTCGATGTAGGAGACGGTGACGGAGATCGCCTTGCCGACCAATGCCTGGGTGAGCAGCAGGCTGCTGCCGGTGGCGCCAGCAATGGCGCTTCCATCCGCCTTCCACTGATACGCGATGGCACCGGCGCCGGAGTTCGGGATGCCATCCCCATCGGCAAGGGTGTTGATGACGGTGAGCGTCTGACCCTGGGTCGGCGTGCCGCTGATGGTGATCGTGCCGGTGGGAGGTCGGCTGGGAGGGGTTGTTTGAACAGTGACCGTCAAGGAGGACGACCCGAGAGGGCTGGACAGCCGGATGGGAATGCCTTCGTCCGAATATTGAAGGCTGTACACATGCACACCATCAGCCACATCGGTGAGCTGCCAGCTCAGGCGTCCATCGGCGGCTGCCGTTTTGCTGGCCACCACCGTGTCACCATCCAATAGCTGCACAGCCATACCTGGCTTGGCCCAGGCTTCAAGGGTGTAGCTGTTGCGGTTAGTGATGTTATCGCTGCGACTGCCGGAGCCATCGGCGTTGAGGGAATCATCGGCGCTGACCAGATCAATCAGATTGAACCGCCGCGACAGGATGTCGGTACCGGTGCCATTGGAATCCGTCAGGAGTCCAGCTTCGGTGCTGATCCCGTTCACATTGGCGAGACTGAACAGAACCGTGCCACCCTCACCAAGGCCTCGATAGGTCGCAGCCTGGCCAAAAGATGCATCACTGGCACCACTGACAAGCTCAAGGCGACGCGAGGTCAGATCCACCGCGATAATGTCAGTGGCGGAGGTGTTGCTATCAGTGAAAGCCACACCGTCGTTGCCGAAGGGGCTGGCGTCGCCTGCGGAGAAGAAGGCCAGTCGGCTGTCGGCGGAGACGCCGAGAAGGGTCACGGATGGGGCGATCTCGTCCACACCTTTCGCGGTATGGGAGAGAACACGGCTCAGCTGGGTTTCCCCGGCTGTAGCAAGGCCGTTGCTCAGATCCAGCGCGAGGGCAACGCTGCCGTATTGTTGATTGACGCCAGCCGCAAAACTCTTATTCGTAATGGCAATGAAATTTGTGTATGTTGTCTGCCATGTGAAGGTCTTGCTGTCTGCCGTGAAGAAGCGGGGGTTGGACGCCTGATTAGCGATGCCGGACCAGGCACCATAACTGAGGTTGCTACCACCATTATTGCTCGAGTTCAGCATGCGCAGCGCACCCGTCTGGGTGTCCAGCATCAGCAGTGCTCCGCCGGCAATACCGACGGTGAAGCCACCGAAGGAGCTGGGTAGGTCCACCACAAAAGCCACATACCGCCCATCGGGGGACACCGTCAGGCTGCCACTTTGATAGGTGCCGTTGAGAGATGCTGTGGCGCTTGATGTTGTGCGACTGATGAGATCAACAGCACCAGTGCTGAGGTTGTAACGGAACAGATCGGCTTTACTTGTATCACCATCACTGCTGAAACCAAGCTTGGTGGCATCATTGGCGGTGAAGTAGACGTGGTTGCCCACAATCTTTTCAAAGCCTACGGCTTGTCCCGATGTGGTGCTGGGTGTACCTGAACCAGCACGTGAGATTAATTCGATGGTGCCATCGTTTAGACTGACGGCAAACAAATCAATAGCATTGGTGGCGCTATCACTGAAACCAAAGGCGGAAGCATCGCTGCTGCTGAAGATGGCAAAGCGATCATCTTCACTGGTTCCCAGCAGGCTGACATTGACGCCCGCGCTTGCCGTGGCACTGGCAGCGGTATGGCTGAGGAGACGGATCTGATTGGTTTCAAGATCGGCAGCGAACAGATCAGCAAAGCCCGTTGCGCTGTCGCTGAATGCGGTTCCATAGTTGCCCAGCTTGGTGGCATCGTTAGCGGTAAACAACACATAACGACCGCCGGCCGAGAGGGTTGCATTGGCAAGGTTCGGCGCCTGTGATTGCTTATTACCAATAGCGGCGGAATGGCTGAGCAAGCGTTGCTCGCCTGTCAATAGGTTGAAGGCGATGAGATCCCGAGATGCTACGGCCCCCTCGCTTCTCATCAGATCCGTGAGATTCGCTCCTTGAACCTCGAGGAGGCTCACACCGTAGCCACCACCGTTCAGGCTGGTCGCGACGGAGCCACTGTTACCTGATGTTGTCCAATTATAGTTGGGCTGCGCCCCTTCCGTGTATTTCGCTTGCGTAGCTTTAACAACCATGCCGGTCGCCGTATCTTCTAAAACAAGCTTGACGGCTTTGGTGTAAACATCGTCTGAAGCTTGAACCCAGAAGCTGAGGGTCCCAGCAGATCGACTGATCGTGGGGGAGCTCACACTGGCGAGAACTCCATCATTGTCAATTGATCCACCAGCCAGTGCGATGCTCAGCTTGGCAGGATCAATATCGGCAACACGAAGCGATGTCGTCTTGCTCTTGCCGCTGGCTGTGGGATAGCCGCCTTCTACAAGCACCCAGGTGCTGGGTTGGGATTTTCCTGGGGTTGAGAAATCGCCGATCGCCTCTGCGTAGTCTGTCGTGTAGATGAGATATTGGCTGTCTGCTGTCAAGCCAACAAACTGGCTCTGGCGTGACCGCGTTGTGGTGGCAGCCGACCCAGATGTCGCCAGACGCATGGATCCGCTCTGGCGATCCAGCACCAGCAGGTCGCTGTAGGGAGCCGCTGGATTGGTGTTGGTGTCGCCGAAAGCAGTACCGCCATTGCCAAAGGAAGAGGCACTGCTGGTTCCAAACACCACATAGCGTCCATCTGCAGAAGTGTCGGCATAGGTGGTGCTTACCCCTGCGGGGAGATTGGCATTAGCAAGGCTGCGGTCAACGAGCTGGGCGCCGTTCAGCGCGTCAGCCACCACCAACGACGTAGGCAGCGCAATCGGTGTGATTTGGCTGATGCCAGGCCCGGTCCAACCCACGGCGACATGGTCGCCACCACTACCTTCAAGGTGCTGGAGTTCGATGTAATAAGTCTGACCTGCCTGCAGGCTGATGGCAGTGGATTAATGCGAGCTGTACTTCGTCCACTGCTGGGAATCGGTCCAGAGCCCATTGCCAACGGAAGCAATCAGAACCTTGTTGACAGCGGTGGCATCGGTGCTCAGATACAGCCGACTGGAGTCGTCGCTGGCGACATAGAAGGTGTAGTCGCCAGATGTAGGTACGGTGATGCTGCCGGTGATGCGTCGAGAGTAGTCATTGCCGACGTTTTGCGCCGCCACCAATGATGTAAGGCTGCCAGTATAAGTAGGTGTGGTGGACTCCCAGGTGTTGTTGTTGTAGACGCTGCTGCCAGACCAGCGTTGCTCAACAAATGGAGAGCCAACCAGAACGCCATAGGCAACACTGCCTTGATCAGCTGGCGTGACATCAAGAAGTTGGTCCGCCGAACTGCCCGTGGTCACCACATTGCTGGAGCCGATCCCCCTGGTCACCAGTTGGGTGTCACTGATCGGAATGTGTGTGCGGATGGTGTATGTGGTAGGCGCTGTGATCGCGAAATTGCCGTAGGCATCCAGAACCTCCGCCCGCAGCGTATGGCTGCCGTCACTCAGGGTTGGGGTAGTCAGCGACCAGCTGCCGTTGGCCTGAGCGGCGGTTTCACCCAGATAGGTTGCGCCGTCGTAGACACGGACCAAAGCACCGGCATCCGCCGTTCCGCTCAGCCCCAGGGTGTTGTCGCGGGTGAATGATCCAGCCGTGACCGTGGCCGTGAAGCCAGTGTTCGTTGCTGCACTCGCAGCAAGACTGAAGCTGGAGACGGCTGCGGGTGTGGTCTCATTGAAAGGCGGCGTGTCGACAACATTGATGGCCTGTATCGGCAGGAAATCACTGGCGGCCATGACCCGTCGTGCAAACCCAGGCCCCGACCAGGCCACCGACAGGTGATCGCCGCCGCCATCTTCTCGGTGGTAGGCCCTGAGGATATAGCGCTGCCCTGCAATTAACGATAGGCCGGCAGACTGCTGACCGGATTGCGCCGTCCAATCCTGCACATTCACCCAGCTGCTGACGCTGGCGATTTGTTGTTCGCTGCTCGGGTTGTCGTCGGGAGCGATGGTGAGCCGAGCGGCATCATCAGCTGCGATCCAGAACGTATACGAACCGTCGCTTGGCACCGTGAAGACGCCGGTGACTCTGCGGGAATAATTATTGGCGACATTCCTTGGTGCATCAAAGCTCGTCAGCGCCTCTGTGCTCGTTGGTGCATTGTTCCATTGATTCGTGATGTAGACATCCTGCCCGTTCCAGCGTTCCTCCACAATTGGACTGTTGCCTGCAACCACGGTGGCATGGCTGAGGCTGGAGGAGCCGAGGTTGTCGGTGCCACGCACCGTGAGCTGAAACTTGTATGAGCCCAAGGGAAGGGCTTGAGGATTCGCAAGGCTGACCCGACCTTGATTGTCAATGGCAAAGGCCGCCGTTGCGCTGCCTTCAACACGTGGATTCCCACCGATGATGTCCCATTGGGCCATGGAGCGCCCTTGGGCCGGAACGGCGGAGAATTGGCCGACAAGCGTGTTTAGGGCGTTGTTTCGCAGACTGAAGACAGTGATTGCGGGAATCAGGGGGGCATTGGCATCCGCAATATTCAGTAGATGTGTATTGGGATCAACCACCTGAGCCCCATTGGCATTGACAAGACGGAGCCTGGCCTGCTCCCTGCCTTCATTCACACCATCGTTGAGTGCTGTGATTGTAAAGGTCTTATTGACTTCACCGGGGGCAAAGGTGACCGTGGCCGTGCTGAGGTTGAAGTCTGAGCTGTTTGCGGCCGAGCCACCGCTGATCACTTCCAGATCAACTGTGGTGGCAGCATTCGGATTGGCACGATCCAGCGCAAGCAGAACTTGGCCTGACTGGCCCTCGGTCAGGTTGGTCGTTCCACCAACAAAACGAACGAAGCGGTTATCTGCTATCAGCCCATCGCCCCTGTCACTGATATTGACGCGCAAAGTCGTGGTCGACTGGTCAAGGGTTGCCCCAACGGAATTTCGCAGGGCCAGATCCACAAATTCCAGAGCCTCGGCATGGCCATCTGGATTGGCACGGATTCGTACGGTCTTTTCCGTTTCACCGGGCTGGAACACCACGGTGGGGGGATTGATCGGTTGATTTGTCGCTGGGTCAAGGAACGTCCAGTCGATGTTGTCGCCCAGGGCGGTGCCGCCTGTCGGGCGAACTTGAACCGTGATGGGATCAGTGCGGTTGCTGAGGCCACTCATTGGCGCTGCCAGCTGCAGGCGGAAGGCCAGATCGCTGGCTTCGCTGATGGGCGAGATGGGCGCCAATTGGTCAGACGTGATCAATGCCTTCTGGGCCATTCCCGGGCCTTGCCAGGCCACGGCAACATGGTCACCGCCACTGCCTTCGAGATGCTGGACTTCGAACCAGTAGCGCTGCCCAGCTTGCAGGGTGATCAGCTGGGAAGCTTGTTCTGAGCTTGCATCCCACTGCTGTGGATTCGTCCAGGAGCTCACCTTGGCGATCAATTGCTTGCTCGCCTCTCCCTGGCCTGTGCCCAGATAAAGACGCACCTCGTCGTCGCCTGCGACCCAGAAGCGATAAGCACCGGTCACATCTGGCTCGAGTAGTCCTGTCAGTCGTCTTGAGAAATTGTCGGCGACATCAACTCCGCTTGCACTCGATGTCAAGAAGCCCCTGTAATTCGGCGAGGCGCTCCAGTCCTGGTTGGTGAAGGCAGCCGAGCCACTCCAGCGTGTTTCCACGAGCCCTGGCGTCTCCTGGGCAAACACACGCCCATTCTCCAGCCGCTCTCCCACCAGCTCGGTCACCTTTCCACCAAAGGCAATGGCTTGTCCATTGCCGTCTGACAGGCCAAAGGCGTAATTCTTGTTGGGGTCAAGCTTCTGACCATTGAAATTAAATATGGCTGTAGTGTTATTAACCGTTGGCCGGGCGATGGTTGATGTGGCAACCAAGGTGCCGGGCGTGAGTGTATCGAAATCGGTTGTATTTTCCCAGATTGACAGGGTTAATTGACTTGAGGTACTGGCCGTGGAAAGCCCATAAACAGATAGACTTTGCAAGCGGTCCCGACTGCCAAGATCCCCAGTCCTGAATGTCTGCCCACGCAGCACAGGCACGCTGATACTGCTGGCCGTTCCAACATCACCAGGTCCCATGGTCAGGGGAACTGGCGAGATCTTCAGGGTGATATCACGGATGTTCGATTGCGAGTCGCGGGTCTCAGCGACTGCATTGGTGGAGACTTGAAAACCAACGGAGAAGTCTGCGGCGTCATTATCCGTCAGCCACACGCTGGCACTCTTGGCCACTCCCAATTGATAGTTGGCCGATGGCGCAATTGTGAGGGTGATCGTTTCACTCCCCTCCCCCAGGGTATCGTTGATCGGGGTTGCCTGAACAATGATGGCGCGTTGGCCAGCCGGGATCGTAACTGTGCTGCTGATACCGGTGTAATCAATGCCTGCTGTTGCCGTCCCAGTTCGCGAGAGATTGACCACCAGATCGCCAATCGTGTCGTTGCGCTGGATGTAGAAAGAGGCCTGTGAACCGCCTTCCGATGCACTACTGGGGTAGGGGCTGATCATCACCCTCGGGCCCGTGCCGTCATTGTCGGCGATCACGAAGGCAGCACTGTCGTCTGTGCCGATGGTGTAGTCGCTGGATTCGAGCAAGGTGAGCCGCACAAACTCATCGCCTTCGGCGGCCGTGTCATCCAGCGTCGGCAGGCTGACGGTGGTGGAGCCGTAGCCATCGGATCCAATGGTCACGAGCACCGTCCCTGACGGTGTCTGATAGTCGCTGCCGCTGGTTGCCGTCCCGGACAGGACATATTGGACTGCGACCGTGGCTCCAACCTGGCCCTGGGCCTCGATGATCACGGATCCGGTTTGACCTTCCGTCTTGATGTCCGTTGTGCCGTCCGTTGTGTTGCTCGTGGCGCGGGCCTGAACCCGGGGCTTGTCGTTGTCGAGAATGGTGACCGAAGCCCGGAAGGCATCGGGATTCACGTCGTATTGGTTGGAGAAGTCTGCCAAAATCACCGAGACGGTCTCGGTCGGTTCACCCGCGTCATTGTCGATCGGCTGAATGAAGATGGCCGCCGACCGATCTCCGGCTGCGATGGTGACCTCCCCACTCAGAGCGCGGAAATCAGACCCGTTCGATGCCGAGCCATAGGGGCTGTAGCGAACCGTCAGCGCCTCCGTCAGCGAGCCGGTGCGCGTGACCAGAAACACACCGCTGTTGCGGCCACTTTCGGAGGCCACGGCATCGATTGCCTCGATGCTGACCATGGGCAGGTCGTTATCCACAAGCCGCACCCAGGCGGAGCCATCACTGGCACTGACGTCGTAGGCCGCATCGGCGACGAGGTTCACCGCCAACTGCGTGGGGGCTTCGATG
>Ga0194130_10007477_pt1 | contig 12048 bp, 8 predicted proteins | sample TA2KigsurfametaG_FD_160084 | JGI IMG/M metagenome (GOLD analysis project Ga0194130, IMG submission 160084) | Freshwater microbial communities from Lake Tanganyika, Tanzania - TA2015050 Kigoma 12 surface | ecosystem: Environmental > Aquatic > Freshwater > Lake | place: Tanzania: Lake Tanganyika... | reverse complement strand
ATTTAAGTTTCCCCGCCGAGTCCGGATACACGGTGGGGAATGTGGTGCAGTAGCACGTGCATTGCATCACGAGGCGCAGAAAGTTGCCCTCATTCAGAATGAGCAAACGCTCATATCTGATGAGTGTGACCTTCTGAGCCAAGCCGATTCAGGGAAATCCCCTAGATCGACTCTTTTTGAAAGGAAACAAATGTCTACAAAGACATCAATCAAGCGCATTGCGCTTGTTGCTGTGTCAGCGTTGGGCTTTGGTCTGTTGTCAGTAGCGCCTTCGCAAGCGGCTGCAATCACCACCTCAGTGCCTACTGTTGGAACAGCAAGCCAAACTGTACGAGTTGGCGACACCGCTACAACAACCGTTGGATTTACAACTGGTGCGGCGACAACTCTAAACGCAGCCGACACTTTCACCGGCACTACAGTTACTTTGACAAAGCCAACCGCATCATCTGTCTCTCTTGCCGACAATGACGGTGCTGGCGGAGCAGGTACTGCAGCGTTTGCAACCACTGGTGGAACTGCAAACCTACTTGCTGAAGTAGCGACCAATAATGGTGCAGTTACTCGAAATACAGCAGCAGGAAATGCTGCCTCAGTTGCTGCAGGAGCAGTTGTTGCCGGAACAGTAACAATCGTGCCAGACGCTCCTGGAACCTACACAGTTGTAGTTACAACTGGCGACACAGCAACTGCTGTTGCAACAATCGTTGTTCGTTCACTTGCATACACCACTGGTGATGCAGCAGCAGCAACTCCATTCAGCACCGGTACCGGTGTCGCAGGTGTTGCTAACACTGTAACAGTGACAGCACAAACAACTCGTACCGCTAACCAAAAGGCACTTGTAACAGTGTCCGGCGCTGGTGCAACAATTCAGTCCGCTTCAAACTCAACAGTTTCAGCAGATTTCTTGTCAACAGTTGTGACCGCTGGTCAAGCAAGCACAGTCGTTATCAAGACACCTAACACAGGAACTGTCACTGTTAGCTTGTTCAATGAGACAGCTGCAAACTCGGGCCTATATTCCACAACTGCTTCAAACACAGTGACAATCACTGTTAATGCGGCAGCATCAAATGGTCTATATTCCTACGCAACAGCGTTCATTTCAGCAACTCAGGGCTCTGCTCCAACTGCTGATGATGCAACTGCAATCGTTGCTTCTGCAACAGCTGCTGCTCGCGCACGTATCGCAGTACGTCAATACGACAACTCAGATACTTTGCTAGTACAAGCACAGACCAAGGCAATTACAGTTTCAATCTCTGGAGTTGGCCAGCTAGGCGCAACTAACGGTGGAGCAACTGGTAACTACCTAGCAGTTTCTGCTGCACAGGGAACAAACTCTGGACCAAATGACTTCTATGTCTACTCAGATGGACGTTCAGGTGTTGGAACAGTGACAATCGCGGTTAACGGCGTAACTGTCGCAACCAAGACTGTAACTTTCTTTGGTGCAGTCGCTTCATACACACTAACTGTAAAGAACAAGCAAATCTCTGTCGGAAACTCTTCTGACACAGAGGTAATGGAAGTTACAGCACTTGATGCAAACGGAGTAAAGGTTCCAAGCGCAACCGTGAACGTGTCTTCCAGCTCAACCGCAACTGCAACTGTAGATTCAGCAACAGTAACAACTGGTGCTGATGGATCAGCTGCCGATATCGGAATCAACGGTATTGCCAAGGGTTCATACACAATCACAGTAGGAAACGCGGCAACTTCACCAACCGTATCTGCGACCGCAACAGCTTCTGTTGTTGCTGCAGGTGTTGCATCAGTAGCACTTTCCTTCGATAAGGAAACCTATACTCCAGGCGAGAAAGCAACTCTAACAATCACAGCAAAGAACGCTGATGGCGTTGCAGTTGGAGATCAAGAGTACGCAAACCTATTCGCTGCAGGTGGAATCACTTCATCTGTATCACTAACAACAACAACCTCTGCTGTTGCAATCACAACAGTTGATGGTGTTGCTACTTACACTGTTTACATGCCTCTTGCATCCGGCCCAGTTGTTGCTAGTGCAACTCTAGGTTCATCAGTTGCTGCGGCAATTCAGGCAACAGTTGTAACAGCATCAACCAAGGTTGGCGCATCAGCTGCTGAAGAAGCTGCTGCTGCCGCTGCTGACGCTGCTGCTGAGGCTATCGATGCTGCTAACGCTGCAACCGATGCTGCAAACCTAGCTGCTGAAGCTGCAGATGCTGCAACAGTTGCTGCTGAAGAAGCACGCGATGCTGCTGATGCTGCTACTGCTGCTGTTGAGGCACTTGCCACTGAAGTTGCCACATTGATGGCAGCCCTCAAGGCACAGATCACAACCTTGGCTAACACAGTTGCCAAGATTGCAAAGAAGGTAAAGGCGTAAAGCCTTAGCTTTCAACAAGTAGTAACCGAAGGGCTCTCAGAAATGGGGGCCCTTCGGGCTTTATGTAGATAAGTGTTGCTTTTAAGCAACGGGTTTGAGTTTTAGATTATTAATTAACAATTCAGCAGACTTACCAATTTCATCATCAAGAACAGCTGTATAGATCTGCATTGTTACAAGTGGGCTTGAATGCCCTAAAAGCTTTTGAGCGGTTGTCACATGAACATTAGAAGTCTTGAGACTGTATGCATAAGTCTTTCTTAGTGAATGAACATTTACTCCATAAGGTGAAAGTGCTTGAGCAACTGTTAACTGAGTTTTAGGAAATGGATCAAAGTGGCCAAGGTAGGGAACCTTTCTTACTCCAGCCTTACTTTTAGTAGCTCCGTAAATGCTTTTAGTTATATGAACAAAGCCATCTTGTATGTCATCTTGTGTCAGGATCGCTGCCTCTCCCCATCTCAGTCCATGAAGGGCTAGAAAGCGGATGCGTTCATTCTGTCGCCCAAAGTCGATGGCATCGATCTGCTCCCAAGTTAGAAACTTTGCAGGCTTTGGGCTAACCCTAGGCGCTTTGATAGTAGCTACAGGGCTGGCCTCAACAATTTCGCGATCTATGGCTTCTCTGTAGACCGTCTTGAGCATCATCAAGGTTTGATACTTAGATTGTGGCGGAAGGATGGCTAGTAGCTCTACTACCTGGCCCTTGGTGATCTGAGAGAGCTCTAGGGAGCCAATCGGCCCCTTTACATAACGGCGGTAGGCGCCTTGATAGTTCTGCTTGGTCTTAATGGTGACGGATAGGTGAGGCCAGAGGCTCTCAGTGAAGGTATCTAGTAACAAATGCTGCTCCTTGTCTAGGGAATGTACTCATGTTCAATGAGTCTTACTGGGTAAGTATAACAGATACTTACTCACTCATGCACAGCCGCTAGGGGCATGAGCAGGAAGGGCTTAGACTTGCCTAATGGCCAGATACGGTGGGCAAGCGCTGCTAGACAAGCTGCAGACTGGTTCCTACACGTTAAGTGCTTGGATTACCCCCGCCGGGATCTTTGTCGTGGGCTCTCAAAGCAAGCGCCTCGATGAACACCTGCTAATTGCTGGGTTTTTTGGCACTGATAGGCGAGCAAGCGGGCTCTTAAAGTCGATTCTGCCTTTACTTGAAAAGAGTAAGGAGTTGGCCCCAATAGCCACTAGAAGCAAGTTGGCAAGTGATGTAAGAACTTGCCTTACCCAACATCTGCTCCTGGTGCATTCCCGCGATGAAAAGGCTCTAGAGAGCGTTATAGACGATATTGCCTGGCGTTATGTATCACTTCAAGGGTGGGGCGAGCCATCAACAGCAAAAGTACTAGCCGAATATCTCAATGTACCTGTCAGAACTATCCATGCCCGATTGCGATTAGCAAGGGATAAGGGACTCATTGATGCACCAGGATCTGGAACGCGCTTAACAGAATAGTTTTAGGCAACTATGAAGACCTTCAAGAGCTCTACCAGTTTCTGACACCTGGGGTGGGTCTTTGAAAATGGCGTTAGTTAATGCCTAGGGGGGTGAAATTATCTACTGCACTTCTTAATTAATCACTTTCTATCCGAGCAACCGGGTTTTCATGGCATCTGTTGCTTATTAGCAACTTCAATGTCTCAGTATTAATGACCAGCAAAACTAATTGCTAGAACATATCGCTTATTATCGTGATAACAGGGAAAGTTTCCGCGTTTGCGCTAGTTGCTCTCCCTGCTACCTATCTAATAGGAGCCCGACTTAAGTAGGAAACTGCGTAAGTGATCAGTTGATATACGTCTTATTCTCCCAATCTGCATCGCTTCTAATTTGCCAGAGCGAATGAGGCCGTAAACAGTCTGCCGCGAAACCTTGAGGTAATTGGCAACCTGCTCAGGGGTAAATAGTGATTCGTGGTTATCTGTCATAGCTTTATAGTCTCAACTTAGTTGTTTTCTGTCAGCGTAAACAGGTTAATCGTGAAGAGGTGTATAGAGTGTAGAGCGCTTTGCTATTTATCCTTCCTTGTTTTATATCTTTAACTTTAAGGATTAAATACATAACAGCTCTACACTCTCTACACACTGATCACTTCATGAATGCCACCGGCCCCATCTCCTTGATGATGTCCCTAGCATCCTGGCCGCTTTGACCTATAACTACCCGCCATGAATTGCAGTAAGGGGCAAGCTCTTTGGTTAGTAGCTCAGAGCATTTAAGTCCCGCGGGATCGTTATCTGGTACCCAGAGCACATCCATGCCTGATAGCTGAGTGCGCAAGGTATTTAGCGGCACCGTACTGGCACTGCCTGCCCATGTTGTGGCGTGAAAGCCTGCTTCAGTTAGCGCTTCAACAGATGACTCTGATTCACAGAGAATGATCTCCTCACCTACAGCGCGAGCAAACTCCACCTCGCTTTGATAATAAAGCGGGAGCTTTTCTCTATTTATCTCGCCATCGCGGGAGTAGCGCCAATCTCCATTTGCTTCTTTCACCTCCCAGCGCATCTTCTTGCCACCTTCATAGATCTCTCTGGCTAGCCTGATGCGATCTGTGTAGAAGTGATAGCGGGTATCTATTGGAAGTCCATACTCTTTTCCTCCACTTCCACCATGATGAGTTATCTTGGGGTAGCGCCACTTGCGATTAATCTGTCGCAGTTGCATATATGGAGTATTGAGCATTGGCTCAAAGGCAGATATATAAGGAAGTCCGAGTGCCTCTAGTATCTGTTCAAAGGAACAACCAGCGAAGCACTTGATGAGAACTCGGCCATCATTTCCTGGGGAAAGACTCATGGATGGATAAGAATCATTATGAGCTGGGCATTGCCACATCCGCCCAATTCTTTTCGATCCTGTCTGTTGTAGGTAATCAACCCACCATTGAAATGTGTTCATCATGACTGCACCTGCTTAACTTCGATAAACTTATAGTTCATCTGAGCATTAGATCTGTACTTCTTGATCGTTATTCCAAATGCTTCCTCTAGAGCGGTCTGAACCCGCTTTAGCTTTAGCCCGAAGCTGCGTTCATCTTCAGGGAACTTCTTTTGCATAGCCTCATCAAGGTGATGCATCAATATGGATCGAAGTTGCTTGGTGGTGAACTCTTCAGCCGATATTTTTGGATGGTTACATCTCCCACCCCTGCTATCTGGTTCTAGATCACATTGAATCCAGTTTCTGATGCTCTCCCCGACTGGGCAGCCATCAAGTACTGAATAGGCAAGACTCTTGCTAGATCCACGGACATGAGCATGGGTATTACAGCCAAACTCATCTGAAATGCATTGCAATACCTCTAATAGATCTATATTGCGGTGAATATCCTGATCTTCCAGCTTTACTGAATCCAAGGTACGCAAAACCATTGATATCACCTCGAATATCCCAGCCAATATCGCAGGGAAATCCTGCTGCCATGCTTGGGTTAGATCCCGATCTCTGAGTCTGGCGTTTCCAACAAAGGGCGATAGCTCAAAACTAAAAGCGCGAGATGCTAAATCAGATCTAGCAAAGCCCTCCAAGATGCCATTGATGATGACAGGACGTTTTATCAACGTCACATGTGACTCATCATTGGTATACAAAGCCCGGGGGCTTATCTCAGTTCCAGTTGTGATCCTGGCCAAGATATCTGAGATCTCATTATGGATAAATGAAACATTTTCAAATGCCATAACTCGCCTTGCCTTAGCGCGAGCCTTTAGATCTCTTTCATCTTTGGTCAGATTGGCACCCGGAGTTCCTGTGCTCTTATCCATAAGATCACCAACCATGCGAGCAAGTGAACTCTTTCCAGTTCCTGCTGGCCCATTAATGAATATCAATGGTTGAGGAAAGTGGGTGAAGTAACTTCCGACTATGCAACCAATTAATGTGAAGAAGCCATCTCGATCTAGGTTTACATACTTTCTAAATAGTTCAAGGTTGGCTTGCACTCCTGTTAGGTCTGGAATTGCTGAAGTAACTGCACTACGTGTAAAAATGACAGGACAGTCTTCAACTAATCGATAGCCGTTCTTATCGATGCAATAAACACTCCAGAATTGATCTCCTTGGTCTACATAAATGGCGCCATCGCGATAAGTCGCGCGAAGTGCCACTTCAACAGGCTCTGAGATTCTGCATTGAGCATGAAGGAAATCAACTAGCATCTTTGAATCACTAGAACTTAGCCATCTGTTGTGGACGGCAAAGTACTTAGTGCTAATAGCGCTGATGGCCTCACTTCTCTCACCCCCTAAATTCAGCGCTTTATGGGGTTGATCCAGAAAGACAACGTAGTTTTGTCCTTCTGTTGATCTGATGTAATTAACTTGCGGTATCAGCCAAGCTAATAATGCACTGGACTTCGGCTGTTTTTTAATGCTTTCTGAGCTTTCTTCAAGCTCTTTACTAATGATCTCCATGAAGAAATCACCTCTCTGTCCTATTGGACATTAAGGCGATGTGCGCATACTTCACGCGTGCTACGAATTGCCGATTAAGGCGTGCTCCAAATCATCGCAATTGATAATTAATGTGTAATAAACCGGCGAAATCTTCCAACTTTGATAGAGGAGATCTCACCTTTCTTTATGGCTCTATAGAGCCCTGCTCTAGAGATGCCGTAATACTTAAGGGCCTGCTTTAGGTTCATAACCTTAGGAAAGCCTTCAAGCTGTAGTGCTGTATTCGTTTTTACCTCCTTTCAACGCATCTTTGTCTCAGATGCAGTCCTAGAGTCTCAGTTATAAGCAGTCTTGTATCGCTAAAGTCAGAAAAATATAAATTATTTTTTAAGAGCGTTTATAAGCTCTGGAACGTTGCTAGCTGCGGCATTCCAGACCCGCTGAGAATCAATCATGTGATAGGCATGTGCCAAGATGGTTCTCATGCCAATAATCTCTTTCCAGGCGATGTCAGGATGTGAATCCTTAAAAGCCGGGCTTAAATTAGTGGCGTATTCACCGATGTTCAGTAAAGCTCTTTCAATTGCCCATTGACCTTCGATATCAGTGGCAAAATGATCAAAACCTTTAGCAACAATCTTCTCTAGCTTTTCGGCTGTTTCTAAAAGATCTTGCAGTATCTGTTCGTCTCCGCGACTCACAGCGAGACAGCCTCTTGCAAAATATGAGAATCGCGTGGCTTTAGACCACCTTTGGAGATCACATCAACTGGGCAATGTAAGAGCTCGGCCAGATCTGTTTGCAGACCAGCTTGATCTAATAGGGAAGCCTCTGGCGCAAAGGTCACAAGAAAATCGATATCGCTCTCTTGCTTATCTTCACCGCGAGCCACACTTCCAAATACAGCTACGGAAAGGCCTTTACGGCGCATAACGGCAGCCTTGATAGCCGCGTTGTTGGCCTTAACCAACTCCAGTCTCGTAGTCATAGGCAAAGGGTACTACCTCCTAAATCCCTAGGGAATATGGCAGATCCTACCACATAGTGAGTAGGTATAATAAATACCTACTCAGTCTCATATCTGATGAGTGTGTCCTTCTGAGCCAAGCCGATCTGAAGAAAGCCTTTGGATCGACTTTTAATGAAAGGAAACAAATGTCTAAAATGACATCAATTAAGCGTATTGCGCTTGTTGCTGTGTCAGCGTTGGGCTTTGGTCTGTTGTCAGTAGTGCCTGCGAAAGCGGCAGATTCGGCACCAGTTCTACCTCAGGTTACGAACCAAACGATGGTTCGATCTGACGACGCGACATATCTGAACGCCTTTAGCGGTTCAGGAACTGCTTTTGGTCTTCAATCGACAGAAGCAGCAGCAAACGACTTTCTAGCAGCAAAAATTCTCGTAACTTATAGAGCAAACTCTGCTTCATCTGAAATTGCAATTTCAACAGTCGCTGGCGCAGCACCTGCTGCCGCTGGAAGTGACATCGTCAATCTCGGAACTGGAGTTCGTCTAGAGTTTGATAACGGCACCGCCGGAACTAATACTTTTGGTACTCCATCTGCTGCCGGTGTGTATACGATCGCTGGATCGGCTGCTGCCTCAGCAGCAAACGTAATCAAGTTGAACTTGGCAAGAAACGCAACTCCAGGTTTGTACACCTTGTACATTGATGGAAATGCGGATGGCGACTACACAGACGCTACAGGAACGGATGATGTCGGTTCAATCATGATTGCGGACATGCCAAACACGGTTCGTATTCGCGGTGCCGTTTCTGCAACTACATCTGCAACTCGAGTTGGAAATGGAACTCTCACATACAACGTACAAGTACGTGATGCAGGCGGACGCGATTCTTACCTACTCGGAACTGAACGTGTACGTTTCGCAGTTGCTGGAGGTAGTGGATCTGGCTTAACACTTACTACACCTTCGTTACCAACTATAGGTTCTGGCGATCTAGCCACTACTTCCGCATCACGTCGATTCCAAATCGTAGCAACAGCCTCTTCGGCGGCCGGTACGTACACAATCACCGGAACAATGGAAGGTTTCGCTAGTGCTTGGACAACAACATCAGGAACTGCTGATGCAGTGATTGTTTCGGATGCAAGTGTTACAGCATCTGGTGCAACACGCCTCGGACTGGTTTCGACCACAGGGGCAAACTCAAACGCAACTGCATATGTTGCTGCGTCCGCGGCCGATACAACGACAAATGCAGCTTCTACTGGAACTGCTTCAGATACTGCTGCAGAAGTTATTGCTCTAAATGCAAATATCGCGGTCAATTACATTCCAACAACTACTCGTTCAATTACTTTGGAAGCTCGATTTGCAACCACAGCAAGCGGTGACGCACGTTTCACAGTTGTTAACGGAAATGTTTCAGGCATCTACGACGGCGCAGCTGTGAGATTGGCTCCAATTCAATCTGGACCAACTTACAATTTCGCAACAATCACTTACACTGCGGACTACGCAAATGCAGACGAATTTGTTCTGTGGTCCATCGCAGGCGCTGCTAACGTTCTTGAGTTAGCTGTTGTGTATAAGAACCCAACCCCGGGTTACATCGAAGTATCTGATCCAGCTGGGGCGAATGTTCGCGTAGCTTCGGCAAGCTCAAATAACTTCCTAGTTACAGTTCTTGATCAGTACGGAAGTGCTATGCCCAATACGCCGGTCACATTCACAACTAGTGCGGCTTCAAGAAATGCCTCTGCGGCATATACATTGGTGACTAACGCCTCTGGTCAAGCGACATTTACTCACGCTGACGTATACGTCGGAACCGATGGAAGAACTACAGATGCAATCACTGTCACTGCAGTTAATGGAGCGAGTATCTCTTCAACCATTAACGTGGTTTATGGCTTAGCAACAACTGGAGCTATGGCCATGACTGTAAACCAGCCAACCACACCAGGAACAACTGCAACTTACGACTTAGCTATAACAACTGACGTAACTAAGACTGTTGCAGTCGATGACACTCCTGACTCAACAAATAACGCAGATGCTCAGACACGTATTGCAGATCAGTTGTTATACGGCTTAACGTTGACAACTAGTGCGGGTTCCTTGATTCAAGGTCAACCTGTAGTTGTAACAGCAACTGAAGGCGTATTCTTCAATGCCTGCTCCAATACAGTGGGTGAAGTAAGCACAACCGTAACTGGTAAGCGAACAACACGCACATGCTATTCAAACTCATCTGGTGTTATTAACATCCAAGCATCATTCACCAAGAGCGGAGTAGCAACCGTGACATTCACCTCAGGTGATGTTGTAAAGACTCACTCCATTCTGGTTACTGCGGGTGCTGCTAGAAACTTGTCACTGACAACCTCCGGTACTACAGTTACAGCAAAGGTAACTGACTTGCGTGGTAACCCAGTTTCAGGTCACTCCGTAACTATCACAGCGTCAGGTGTTGGACGCTTTGCTAATGGTGTTGCAATCAATACTGTTAACACAAGTGCTGCTGGAGAAGTTTCCTACGACGTATTCGGTACAGCATCTGGAAACACAACAATCACAGCGTCTATGGCATCTTCCACCGAAACAGTGAAGATTGCCGATGCAACATGGGGTCTACCAGCAGGTAACCGCACAGCATCAGCAGATCTAACTGTTGGTGTTTCAAATGCAGTCTCGGCTGCTGAAGCAGCTTCTGATGCTGCTGCTGAAGCTATCGATGCTGCGAATGCTGCTACCGATGCTGCAAACCTCGCTGCTGAAGCTGCAGATGCTGCAACCGTTGCTGCTGAAGAAGCACGCGATGCTGCAGATGCTGCAACAGCTGCTGTTGAGGCACTTGCCACTGAAGTTGCCACATTGATGGCAGCTCTCAAGGCTCAGATCACAACCTTGGCTAACACCGTTGCCAAGATTGCAAAGAAGGTAAAGGCATAAAGCCTTAGCTTTCAATAAGTAGTACCCGAAGGGCTCTCAGAAATGGGGGCCCTTTGGGCTTTTCTGCTAAAGATTTCGGTTTTTAAACTTCGTTTAACTCCTTTAGGCTTTTCAGATGCATCGCAGAGCCATCGCCATCATTCTCGGGCTCATTTTGTTATTGATGGGCGCCCCTGCGGGAGCTGCGAATCAGACTCGTTTTATTGATGTCGTTGGGGTGACTTGGGGTGGAGCTAATGCACCCTCGGTCTCGCTAACTCAAATCGAGAACGCAATTACCAATGAGGTAAATCCACGTTGGAAATCATTCACAACTCTTGAAAATGACCCAAAGAGCCGAAATATCAATTTCGTTCACGGAAAGACGCTGGGGACACCCTTAGTTCTCACTCGTCCCATGTCCTGCGAAGGAAGTGGGTCAAGCTCTTTTATGTCATCGATTCAGATTGAAACATATAGACAGTTAGGAATTACCGATTGGGGTTCTAGATACTTGATCATTTTAGTTCCAAATAATGGATGCATCTGGATGGGTCGGGCATTGAGTGGTTCAAACGAGTATCCAGGCGGAGTGATGACTCTTCATGATTCAGCATCCGCCTTTGTCATAGCTCACGAATTGGGACATACCTTGGGTCTCGGCCATTCAAATTTTCTGCGGTGCGACGGCGGAGCAAAAGATGGCCCATGGGGTAATGAGTGTAAGGCGGTCGAATATGGTGGAACTATCGATGCTATGGGAAATGTTGATGTATCGACACCCTTATCTACCTATCATCAATGGCGAATGGGCCTCTTGGATCGTGAGGAAATAAAGCAATCCTGGCTAAATGAAAGCATCGAGTTGAATGCAACAGATGTAGTGGGCAAGACTCGCGCAATTTTCTTGCGTGATGGCAACTCCACTTATTGGGTGGAATATCGGCGCGCTCAAGCAAATGCCTCATACAAACCTGGCCTTGTCATCTATCGAACCGATCCACCACCACTTTCTGCAATTGTTAGCCCTAACCCGGAAGATGGGCTTGGCGCTGAGTTTTCTACATCAGTTGGTTCCGATATTTGGATGTTGAATTGGGATAACTACACCTATTCCCGCTCGCGAGCGTCGGGTTCCATGACGTTGCCACAAGGCGAGACAGCAACAGCATATAGTGGCAATATCGCTATAAAAGCCTCGGCCATTGCGGGAAGTGGTAACTCCGTATCGGTAACGATTACCCGCAAAACGGACACGGTTGCTCCTCCCACTCCGGTATTAACAAACTCCAATCTTTGGCAGTTTCCTGGAGCAGAAATTTTGACCGCAGGCTATGACGATAAAGAAAGTGCCATTGGTGGTTTTGAAA
>Ga0194130_10007476_pt1 | contig 12050 bp, 7 predicted proteins | sample TA2KigsurfametaG_FD_160084 | JGI IMG/M metagenome (GOLD analysis project Ga0194130, IMG submission 160084) | Freshwater microbial communities from Lake Tanganyika, Tanzania - TA2015050 Kigoma 12 surface | ecosystem: Environmental > Aquatic > Freshwater > Lake | place: Tanzania: Lake Tanganyika... | reverse complement strand
AGGATGGCTCGAAGGTCGCGGGCTGGCTCACCCCGAGCCGCAAGCTCGAGCTCTACTCCCCCGCCATGGCGGAGTTCGGCTGGCCGGAGTACGCCACCCCGACGTACATCAAGTCGCACGTGCACCACAGCGGGATCGACACCGACAAGGACGAGATCCTGCTCGTGCCGACGTTCCGCCTGCCGACGCTGATCCACACGCGGTCGGGCAACGCGAAGTACCTCAACGAGATCAGCAACAAGCACCCCATGTGGATGAACCCCACCGATGCCGAGCGTCTCGGCGGGCTGAAGACCGGCGACATGGTGCGCGTCACCACGGAGATCGGCTACTTCGTCGCCCGCGTGTGGGTGACCGAGGGCGTGAGGCCGGGCGTGACGGCCCTGTCGCACCACATGGGCCGCTGGCGCACGACCGACGAGGCCGGCAGCCGCTGGGTCACGGGCAAGGTCGACGTGGGGCAACTGCCCGACGGCCGCTGGCGCCTGCGCTACAAGGAGGGCGTCAAGCCCTTCGCGAGCGGCGACGCCGACTCGATGCGCATCACCTGGGAGGACCCGGGCGTGCACCAGAACCTCGCCTTCGCCGTGCACCCGGACACGTGGTCGGGCATGCACTGCTGGCACCAGAAGGTGCGCATCGAGCGAGCACACGACGAGGACAAGTACGGCGATGTCGTCGTCGACACGGCCAAGTCGCGCGAGGTCTACCGCGAGTGGATGTCGAAGACGCGTCCCGGTCCGAGCCCGAGTGGCCTGCGCCGTCCGGAGTTCATGATGCGTCCGGTCATGCCGCAGGTGCAGGCCTACTACGTCGACGGCATGCCCGAGGGGACGACCTCCTAGCCGACGTCTTCCGGCACCGTCGGCACCACAAGTTTCCCCTCCGCCCGTTATCGACGTTAACCCCTTCGTTAGCGTCGATAACGGGCGGAGACCGGGATCGGTGTTAGGCGGTGGGAGTGCGCAGGACCTTCTCCATGGGGCGCCCCTTGGCGAGTTCGTCCACGAGCTTGTCCAGGTAGCGGATCTGCTGCATGAGCGGGTCCGCTACCTCTTCGACACGTACACCGCAGACAGTGCCCGTGATCAGGTCCGCGTGCGGGTTGATGCTTGCCCCGGCGAAGAAGTCCTCGAACGTCGTGCCCGCGTCGAGGTGGCCCTTGAGTTGGGCTTGCGAGTAGCCGGTGAGCCAGCGGATGACCTCGTTGAGCTCAGCCTGAGTGCGGCCCTTCTTCTCAACCTTGGCGACGTAGTGGGGATACACGGAGGCCACGCTCACGGTGAAGATCCTGCTCACAGCGCCCCTTCGAGGACGACGCGCTCCTCATCGGTCCAGGGCCGCGCCGAGCGCGTCGCCGCGTCGCGAGCGACGATTACCGTCTCCGACTGAGCAGCAAGTGCTCCGCCCGGCAGCAGAATCTGCTCCTGGGTCCTCATGCTCGTGCGGCCGATGCCGGTCGCCCGGCATGTGACGAGCACCTCCTCGGTGCCCATCGGGATCTCGGCCGTGAAGTCGATCTCCAGGCGGACCAGGACCAGGTCGAGGAAGGTGTCGCCCACGAGGGAGTGGAAGAAGCGATCGCGGCCCGTCTCGAGGAAGGTGAGGAAGACGGCATTGTTTACGTGGCCCAGGGCATCGAAGTCACGCCAGCGGACGGTGACGGGGACCTCGACGCTGAAGGGCATGGCGTCAGCCTAGGGCGACCCCGGTGGTCACCGCCCCCAGCGGCCCGTCGTATCCTTGGCGAAGCCGCAAGGCCAGCGCGGGGTGGAGCAGCTCGGTAGCTCGCTGGGCTCATAACCCAGAGGTCGCAGGTTCAAATCCTGCCCCCGCTACCAAAGCGAAGGGCCCGGGATGATTCCCGGGCCCTTCGGCATTCGCGGAGAAGGCACGCGCGATACCGGATAGCCTAGACTCCGCAGGCGGATGAGTGACCCGCGAAGCCCATGAGGAGTGCTGTGACCACCACCGAGGCATCGACCTTCCTACAGCCACGCAGGTCAGGCCTCGCGCTCGGCACCGCCGTACTCCTTGCCACGGTGCTGATGACCTCGATCAGCGGCGGAGCGTCGGCCGCCCCGGCCGGCGAGTTCACGACTTTCCGCCTCGGGGAGGGCGGATACGGCGGCAACGCCATCGCCTCCGGGCCGGACGGCAACATGTGGTTTACCAACAATGCGAACAACTCGATTGGCCGGATCACCCCATCGGGGAAGGTCGCCTACTTCGAGGTTCCGACCGACGCGAGCCTGACCAACAGTGTGGGCCTGTTCAGCATCGCTGCCGGACCGGACGGCAACATGTGGTTCACCGGCTTCTACTCCAACGTCGTCGGCACGGTCACTCCCGCCGGACGGGTCACGACCTACCCGGTGCCCATCGACGGGATGCTGCCCCTGGGCATCACCGCGGGATCGGACGGCAACCTGTGGTTCACGTTGGACTCCGCGAACGGCATCGGCCGCATCACCCCCGAGGGGGAGATCAGGCTCTTCTCGACCGATGGAGCACCCATCGAGGCCCAGGGCCCGTCGTCGTGCACGATGTGCGCCTACGAGATCACGGCGGGACCGCAGGGGAGCCTGTGGTTCACCCTGCCGGCCGCGGGCCTCGTCGGTCGAATGACCACCCAAGGCGCCGTGACAACATTCCGCGTGCCGACAGCCACGGACCCATCTCCCGACAACGCCGTCCCGGTGCTGGGAGGCATCACCGCGGGCGCCGACGGCAACCTGTGGGTCGTCCAACCCGCCGACAGCAAGGTCACCCGGATGACGCCCAAGGGCGCGGTGACCGACATCGACCTGCCTTCAGCCACCGCGAATCCGGTCTCCATCGCCCCGGGGCCCGGGGCCAGCCTGTGGGTCGCCGAGAACGGCGCGGGCGCCCTGTCGCGCATCGACATCTCGGGAGCCAAGGTCCCGGCGACCGTGACGCAATTCGCCATGCCCACCGCGAATTCCCTGCCCGAGTCGGTCGCCCTGGGGACGGACGGAAGCGTCTGGTTCGCCAACGTCGTGCGTCCTGTCGATGAGGGCGCGGGACTGAAGCTGCAGGTGGGTCGCGTGGGCACGGGCTTCGGAGCGCTGGTGAAGGTCAAGGTCACGGGCTCGGCCAAGGCCGGATCGACGCTCACCTGCTCCTATGCCACCAAGCAAGCGGCCGTAGTGGCGGGCGCGGGCTTCCAGTGGCTGAGGGGCGGTAAGCCGATTCGCGACGCGAACGCCCGGACGTTCACGGTCCGCAAGTCCGACACGGGCACCGCTATTTCTTGCCGAGTTGCAGTCACCTTCCAGACCGCGCTCTACCAGCTCGCCGCCATGTCGTCGGGAGTGACCATCCGCGGCTAGTGGGAGTGACAGACGGTCCGCCGCCGAATCACAGCGTCACTGCCGCCCTACCCGGGCGCGCTTGCCGCGACCGTGAGAGACGTCACGCCGATCACGAGCACGACGACGCCGGCGATCTGGAATCGACCGAGCTTCTCCTTGAACAGGAAGTACGCCGCCACGGCCGCGATGGGCGCGAACTGCGATGACAGGACAGACGTGATGGCCACCTGGTACTGCGCTCCGATGGAGAAGCACACGAAGCCGAGGATCTCCGTGAACGCCATGGCCACGATGAGCGGCACGGTGGACCTGGTGATCTGCAGCTTCCGCACGACGAGCAGTGGGATGAGGATGATGAGGACGCCCGCGAGACGAGCAGGCAGCAGCACCCAGGGGATCGGGACGTCGTTGCTGAGATTGCCGGCCGCGAAGAGGGAGACGCCGAAGCACGCGGCTGCCAAAGTGGATAGGACGACCGCATACAGGGGGCGCTCGTTGACGAGCGGTGCGGGGTCGGGGGCGATCGCCGAGATGACGATCCCGCCGACGATCACGAGCAGCATGAAGCCGACGACGGGCGCGATGCTCTCGCCCAGGAGCGCAGCGATGACGGCGGCGATGGCTCCCTCAGTCGCGAGGATCGGCGCGACCACGCCGACCTTGCCCACGCGCAGGGCGAAGCCGGCCACCAGGATCCCGATGACATTGCCCAGGCCGAGGACGACCATCCACGGGATGCTGGGGCCGATATTGGCCGGGACACCGGCAGCGACGACGAAGGGCGTCGTGATGATGAGCCCCAGGAGCATCACCCAGGCGACTGACGACGCCGATCCGATGATCTTCACGGCTCGCGACGACAGCAGCCCGCTACTGGCGAAGAAGCACGCGGTCAGGAGCCCGAAGACGATGCTGACCACGCCCTGACCCTACTCAGGAGCGGGCGCGGGCCTGTCGCGAAACACGGCCGCAACACGACCCGGGTACGGTCCTCCCGTGAACGCGCCCGAGCCCGATGCCGCCCTGCGCGAGGACATCCGCACGCTAGGGACGCTGCTCGGCCAGTCGCTCGCGCAGCATGACGGACCAGCCCTGCTCGACGCGGTGGAACGCATCCGCGCCGCTGTCAGGGACGATCCGGCAGCGGCCAGCCGCATCATCGACGGCCTGGACCTGCACGAGGCGACCATGATCGCCCGGGCCTTCTCCATCTACTTCGACCTTGCCAACGTGGCCGAGCAGGTCCAGCGCGCGCGGGACGTGCGCGCGAAGCGTCGAGCCGAGGGCAGCCTGCTCACGCGCACAGCGGCTCGCGCTGTCGAGCAAGGCGCCACCGCCGAGAAGGCAGCGGTCCTTGCACGGGAGATGTCCGTGCGGCCCGTCTTCACCGCGCATCCCACGGAGGCAGCGCGACGCTCGGTGCTCACCAAGCAGCGCCGCATCGCGGACCTCCTCCTCGACGCCCTCATCGACGACGAACGCCGCTGGTCGCGGATCGCCGAGCTCGTCGACCTGCTGTGGCAGACGGACGAGTTGCGGCTCGAGCAGCCGCAGGTGGTCGACGAGGCGCGCAATGCCCTCTACTACCTCGACGACCTCGCGCGCGGACCGCTCGCGGAGGTCCTCGACGATCTCGCCACCGCCTTCCGGCTCCTCGGAGCAGACCTGCCCCCCGACAGCACCCCGCTCACCTTCGGCTCGTGGATTGGCGGTGACCGCGACGGCAATCCCTTTGTCACCCCCGAGGTGACCCGCGCGGTCATCGACTTCCAGCGCGATCACGCGATCGGCGACATCCTCCCGATCATCGACCGACTGCTCGAGGACCTATCCGTGAGCGAGCGCCTCTCCGGGGCAGCGCCGGGGCTGCGTGCCTCGGTCGAGGCCGATCTTGCGCACCTGCCGGAGTTCGACCGGCGCTTCCTGCGGATCAACGCCGAGGAGCCCGTGCGCCTCAAGTTGTCCGTCATCCACAACAGGCTGCGACTCACGCGCGAGCGCATCGCCTCGCGCGGGCTGCACGTGCCCGGGCGCGACTACCGCACGACGACCGAACTCCTCGACGACCTCATGCAGGTCCGCGCGTCGTTCGACGCTGACGGATCGATCGCCGCCATCGGCGTCATCGATCGGGCGCTGCGCGTCATCGCGTCGATCGGCCTGCCCCTGGCCACGCTCGACATCCGCGAGCACTCGGGCAAGTACCGCGAGGCGATCGGGCAGTTGCTCAGCCGTCTTCCCGGCGCCCCGGACTATGCCGCCCTCGACGCGGACGCCCGCCGCGAGCTCCTGTCCGCCGAGTTGCTCTCGCGCCGTCCCCTGGCACCTACTCCCCCACCCCTCGATCCGTCCGCCCTGGCGACGTACGGCGCCTTCGTCTCCGCGCGCGAGGCGATCGAGCGCTACGGGCAGCGCACCGTGGAGACCTGCATCGTCTCCATGACCAAGGGGGCCGACGATGTCCTTGCGGCCGTCGTGCTCGCGCGCGAGGCCGGCCTTGTCGACACCGATGCGGGCACGGCCCTGGTGGGCTTCGTGCCGCTGCTCGAGACCGTCGACGAGCTGCGCTCCGCCCACGTCATCCTCGACCAGCTGCTCGCGGATCCGACGTACCGCCGCCTGCTCGCCTCTCGCGGCGACATCCAGGAGGTCATGCTCGGCTACTCCGACTCCAACAAGGACGCCGGCATCACGACGTCGCAGTGGGAGATCCACCTCGCCCAGCGCCGGCTGCGCGACACGGCGGCTGCCGCGGGCATCCGCCTGCAGCTCTTCCACGGCCGTGGCGGCACCGTCGGCCGCGGCGGCGGTCCGACGTACGACGCGATCCTCGCCCAGCCATGGGGTGTCCTCGAGGGGCGCATCAAGCTCACCGAGCAGGGCGAGGTGATCTCCGACAAGTACCTCCTGCCGACGCTCGCGCGCGACAACCTTGAGCAGATCCTCGCCGCGGTGATGGATGCGACCCTCCTGCACGACCGTCCGCGCAGCTCCGAGGCTGAGCGGGCCCTGTGGGATGCGGTGATGGACACGACGTCCGATGCTGCGCAGCAGCGCTACCGTGCCCTCGTCGATGCGCCCGACCTGCCCGCCTACTTCGCCGCATCGACGCCCGTCGAGGAGTTCGGCGGCATGCACATGGGCTCGCGCCCCGCGCGGCGCCCCGACACGGCTGCCGGCATTGACGGCCTGCGGGCCATCCCGTGGGTCTTCGGCTGGACGCAGTCGCGCCAGATCGTCCCGGGCTGGTTCGGCGTGGGCAGCGGCCTGTTTGCCGCCCGGGAGGCCGGTCACGGCGACGCACTCATCGCCATGCACCGCGAGTGGCAGTTCTTCCGCAACTTCATCTCCAACGTGGAGATGACCCTCGCCAAGACCGACCTGGGCATTGCCCAGCGCTATGTCGAGGGACTCGTGCCGGAGCGACTGCGGCACGTCTTCGATGACATCCGCGAGGAGTACGAGCGCACCGTCGCCGAGGTGCTGCGCATCACCGGCGAGTCAGACCTGCTCGCGGCGAATCCCACGCTTCAGCGCACTTTCGCGGTGCGTGACACCTACCTGCTGCCCCTGCATGAGATGCAGGTGCGCCTCCTGCAGAGGGTGCGAGCCAGCGATGATCCGAGCCTGGAGCTGCGCCGAGCGCTGTCGGTGACGATCAACGGCATCGCCACCGGCCTGCGCAACACGGGGTGAGGGCCCTCCATCGCCGCGAGTGTCGAGTTGCGTGGTGCGACACGCCGTAAGTGCGGCCCGCGACTCGACACTCGCGGTGAAGTCCGCACTAGTCGGCGCCGGCATCCATCGCCGCGCGGTCGAGCAGGAACTCATCGGAGTCCGTGACCGCGGAGGCCGCGATCGCCTCGGCGCCGCCGGCATCCAGATGTCCGACCAGCTCGACGTGGCCCGTCGCCAACTGCCCCTGCGCGGCGTAGAGCTCGAGCTTGCTGCGTGTGTCGGCGATGTCGAGATTGCGCATCGTGAGCTGCCCGATGCGGTCCGTCGGCCCGAAGGCTGCCTCCTCCACGCGCTCCATCGAGAGGCGATCGGGGTGATAGCTCAGGCCCGGTCCGCGCGTGTCGAGGATCGAGTAGTCGTCGCCGCGTCGCAGGCGCAGCGTCACCTCACCGGTGACCGCTGAAGCCACCCACTTCTGCAAGGACTCGCGCAGCATGAGCGCCTGCGGGTCGAGCCAGCGGCCCTCGTAGAGCAGGCGACCCAGGCGGCGCCCCTCCGCGTGGTAGTTGGCGATGGTGTCCTCATTGTGGATGGCGCTGAGGAGGCGCTCGTAGGCGATGAAGAGCAGCGCCATGCCCGGAGCCTCGTAGATCCCGCGACTCTTGGCCTCGATGATGCGGTTCTCGATCTGGTCGGCCATCCCGAGTCCGTGACGGCCGCCGATGGCATTGGCCTCGCGCACGAGGTCCACGGCGCTCGCGAATTCGCGTCCATTGATGCGCACGGGGCGGCCCTGCTCGAAGGCGATCGTGACGTCCTCGGTCGCGATGTTGACAGCCGGATCCCAGAAGGCGACGCCCATGATCGGATCGACGATCTCGATCGACACATCGAGGTGCTCGAGGCGCTTCGCCTCATGCGTCGCGCCCCAGATGTTGGCGTCGGTAGAGTAGGCCTTCTCCGTCGAGTCGCGGTAGGGCAGATCGTGCGCGACGAGCCACTCCGACATCTCCTTGCGCCCACCGAGCTCGTCGACGAAGTCGGCGTCCAGCCACGGCTTATAGATCCGAAGCTGCGGGTTGGCAAGCAGGCCGTAGCGGTAGAACCGCTCGATGTCATTGCCCTTGTACGTCGAACCGTCGCCCCAGATGGATACCTCATCGTCGAGCATCGCCCGCACGAGGAGCGTGCCCGTCACCGCCCGGCCGAGGGGCGTGGTGTTGAAGTACATCCGATTGCCCGAGCGGATGTGGAAGGCGCCGCAGGCGATGGCGGCCAGCCCCTCCTCGACGAGCAGGTCCTTGCAGTCCACGAGACGGGCTATCTCAGCGCCGTACTCCAGGGCCCGACCGGGCACGCTGTCGATGTCGGGCTCGTCGTACTGCCCCAGATCAGCGGTGTAGGTGCACGGGACGGCCCCCTTGCTGCGCATCCACGCGACGGCGACGGAGGTGTCCAGGCCGCCGGAGAAGGCGATACCGACGCGCTCACCGACGGGGAGCGAGGCAAGGACCTTGGACACGTCCCGACCCTATCGGGCAGGCGGGGGCGACTACGCGGGCTGGCCGCCGTCGTCACCGGTCAGCCGTGCCTCGGCTTCGCGCGCCCGACGCAGGGCGGCCTCCAGATCGGCCTGTGCTTGGCCGTACGCCGCGAAGTCTCCGTCGGCCAGCGCTGCCTGACCTCGCGCGTAGGCCGCCTCAGCATCGGCGAGCGCTGTCTGCAGGTCGGTGAGCGGATCCCCCGATGGGCCGGGAGTGGGCGTCGGAGTCGGCGTGGGACCCGGGTCGGGATTCGGATCAGGATTCGGGCCGGGGGTCGGCTCGGGTGTCGGCAGCGGATCGGACTCGAAGACGGCGGCGAGTGCTTCGTCGAGCGTGTCCTCGAGCGCGACGTTCGCGCCGTAGCCCGCCAGCACCTTGCGCAGCAGCGGGTAGCCGTCCTGCGTCGCCCTGAGGTAGACGGGCTCGACGTAGAGCAGGCCGCCGTTGAAGGGCAGCGAGAGAAGGTTGCCGAGATTGACCTCCGAGCCGCCGCGGCGCAGGAGGGAGAGTTCGGCGCTGATCTCCGGGTCGGACTCGAAGTTGTTTTGCACCTGCGTGGGCCCGGGAATGGTCGTGTTGCTCGGCAGCTGCAGCACGCGGATGGTGCCGTAGCCGTCACCGGGGGCCGAGTCGACCGCCATGAACGCAGCCAAGGTCGGGCGGCGCTGCGGAGCGAAGGTCGTCGTGAGGGAGAACGCCGGGCCGACCTGCCCGGGCATCTGCAGCGTCAGGTAGTAGGGGGGCTGGAACTGCTGGATCGACTGCGTCGGATCGAACGGCACGATCCAGAAGTCGGTGCCGTTGTAGAAGGTTGCCGGATCCGTGACGTGGTAGCGCGACATCACCACGCGCTGCACCTTGAACAGATCCTGCGGGTAGCGCACATGGGCCTCGATCTCGGGCGGCATAGCGCCGCGCTCCTCGACGACGCCGGGGAAGGCCTTCATCCAGGTCTGCAGGATCGGATCGGACTCGTCCCAGGCGTAGAGCGTGACGGTGCCCTCATAGGCATCGACCACGGCCTTGACCGAGTTGCGGGCGTAGTTGAGCTGGTCGCGCGGTGCCACCGCGCTCGAACCGGTGCGCACCGTGATCGAGTCGCTGGTCACCTCGCTCAGCGACACCCGCGAGGAGTAGGGGTATTCATTGGAGGTGGTGTATCCGTCAACGAGCCACACGATCCGTCCGTTGACCACCGCCGGATAGGGATCTTGGTCCAGGGTCAGCCACGGCGCGATCTTCTCGACGCGCGTGAGCGGGTCGCGATCCCACAGGATGCGTGACTCCTCGTTGATGAGGTCGGTCAGCAGGATGTTGCTGTCCTGGAATTTCGTGGCGAAGAGCAGGCGATTGAAGAGCCCGCCGACCGCCACTCCGCCATTGCCCGTGTAGGTGTTGTTGACCTGCCCCGTGGGGCTGGCATCGTCGGGGTAGTCCAACTCGACCGGCGGTGTGCCCTCGGGAGCGCCGACGATCGAGAAGGTCGGGGAGATCTCGCCGAAGTAGATCCGCGGCTGCTCGATGCCGAGGAGCCCCTCCGGCGGGATATCGCTCTCGAAGAAGTCGGGCTGGCCCGAGTTGTCAGCTGTGTTGTCGTACGCCGAGACGAAGCCGTAGCCATGGGTGTAGACAGCGTGGTCGTTGGCCCAGTTGCGCTGGCTGTCAGGGATGCCCGCGAGGTTGATCTCACGGGCGGCCACGATCGCCCCGCGCTGGCCACCTTCGAGCGCATAGCGATCCACGTCGAGACTGTCGTTGAAGGAGTAGTACGCGCGGATCTGCTGAAGCTGGTTGTACGTCGGGGATGCCAGAGCCGGGTCGAGCAGTCGGATGTTCTCGAGTGTGCCGAGGTTGGCATCGATGACAGTCTCCGTCGGTGGCTCCACCGTGCCCGGATACTCCTGGATCTGCGCGTCGGCAATGTCGTAGGCCGACCGGGTGGCGTTGATATTGCGCTCGATGTAGGGCTGCTCGCGCACGAGTTCACTGGGCCGCACCTGGAACTGCTGCACGATCGCGGGGTAGACGCCGCCGACCAGGATGGACGTGAGCACGAGGAGGCCGAGCCCGATCATGGGGATGACCCAGTTGCGCACGAGCATGTTGACGATGAAGAGCACCGCCGTGATGAGCGCGACGAAGGTCAGGATCTGGAGTGCGGGCAGTACGGCGTTGGCGTCGGCGTACTTCATGCCGGTGAAGCCCTGGACCAGCGCCTCGCTCTTGATCATCAGCCCGTAGCGGTCAAGCCAGTAGGCGGCCGCCTTGAGCAGGAGCAGGAGTGCGATGAGTCCCGACAGGTGCACCTGCGCGGCGGTGCTCATGCGATCGCCCTTGGGCTGGAGGCGCAGGCCGCCGTAGAGGTAGTGCGCGGCCACGGCAAGGCCGACGGCGAGGAGGGTGGCGGAGATGGCGAAGCCGAGGACGAACCGCAGGAAGGGGTAGGTGAAGACGTAGAAGCCGATGTCGAGGCCGAACTGCGGATCGGTGATGCCGAAGTCGGTGGCGTTGCGCCAGCGCAGGAAGGTCGACCACTCTGACGAGGCGGAAATGCCGGCGAGAAGACCGATGAGGGCCGCTATGCCGAGCGTGATGACGACTCGGAACGGGTCCAGGGCCATGCGGTAGCGCTCGAGTCCGGCCTGCTCCTGCGTCAGGGGCGGCACGGCAGGGCGGAAGCGGTATGCGACCCAGAGGGTCCCCGCCAGGACCACGGCCATGGTCAGGCCGAAGGACGCGAACAGGGCAAGGCGCGTGATCAGGGTGACGGTGAAGACCTCGGTCTCGCCCACCGAGTCGAACCAGAGCCAGTCGGTGTAGAAGCTGGTGAAGATCACGAACCCGATGACGATGACGGCGAGCACGATGATCGTCGGGAGCAGGACCCGGCCCCGTCGCGGGGCCGCGGCGACCGGCGTCGGTGAGGCCATCACAGCAACTTACGTCACGCGCGCCGGGGTCACATCGCGGGGCAGGTTGGGAGCGGGTCGCCTGCGCGCCAGGCGGCCAGGGCATCCAGCGCACCCTGGAGCGTCGTCACGGGCACCACGGTGAGCCCTTCGGGGACGTGCCCCGCGGCCTCGTCGCAGTGGACCTCCGGCATGAGGAAGACGGTCGCCCCCGCGCCCCTGGCCCCGGCGAGCTTTTGGCGGATGCCGCCGATCGCCCCCACGGCGCCGGCGGGATCGATCGTGCCGGTCCCGGCCACATGCCCACCCCCGGTGAGGTCCTCCGGGGTGAGCTTGTCGACGATCGCCAGCGAGAACATCATGCCGGCGCTGGGCCCACCGATGTCGTCGAGGGCGAAGACGATCGGGAACTCCGCCCGGTAGTTGATGCCGACCGTGATGCCGATGTAGGGCACGCCAGCCTCATCAGGCTTCTGGGCAGACACGACCTCGGCGTCGACCTCCTCGCCATCGCGCTCGACGGTGAATGCCAAGGTCGAGCCGATCGGGCGCGCGCGGACGGCCTCCACCACATCCTCGGGCGC
>Ga0194130_10007471_pt1 | contig 12057 bp, 13 predicted proteins | sample TA2KigsurfametaG_FD_160084 | JGI IMG/M metagenome (GOLD analysis project Ga0194130, IMG submission 160084) | Freshwater microbial communities from Lake Tanganyika, Tanzania - TA2015050 Kigoma 12 surface | ecosystem: Environmental > Aquatic > Freshwater > Lake | place: Tanzania: Lake Tanganyika... | reverse complement strand
GATTTCGCCTGAAGCAATACGTTTCAAAGGCGTTTGTGGCGGCCATTTCTAGCCGAATCCTTGATACGACAGATCATGGCAACCCCCTGTATAGCCGGCAAGCAAAACTATTTACCGAGACGGCAGCGTTCGTCATTCTGGTATTACGGTGACGACCTGGCTTCGAATTTCTCCAGTTCCAACTCGGCTTCGGATGATCGATCCAATGTCGACTTGGGAAGTATCGGTAATCAACTGTCCATTCGGCTCTAGCGTCGTGAGCGAGTAACCGCGAGCCAAGGTCTTGAGCGGGCTCATGGAATCCAGCCGACTGGCCATTTTCTCGAAGGTGTGCCGCCGATGATCCATGCTTCTTCCGACCGCATCGCCCGCCATCCGCTCCAACTCATCGAGCTGCTGTGTTGGAGTATCGAACAATCGTTCGGGGTTGTTGAGCACCGGCCTCGACGCCAGCCCCTTCAACCGAGTGTCCAACTCACGGACTCTATGATTCATCACCATCGCCAAACGAGACTGGAGAGAAATGATCGTCTCGGCGATCTCATCGCGATTGGGTACCACCCGCTCGGCCGCTTCAGAGGGTGTCAGCGCTCGCACATCCGCTGCTAAATCACACAATGTCACATCGATTTCATGACCGACGGCTGAGACAACAGGGATCGGCGAAGCCACGACAGCCCGGACGACGAGTTCTTCATTGAAGGCCCATAAATCCTCGATGGAACCACCTCCACGACCGACAATTAAAATATCTAAGGGAGGCGTTATCCGTCCCGCACGCTCGATGCCTTGGGCGATTTCCGCAGCAGCCCCCTCACCTTGAACTTTCGCGGGTATCACAAGTACGTTAGTTTGCGGCCATCGTCTTCGAAGCACTTCCAAGAAATCGTGAATCGCGGCACCGTGAGGACTGGTTACAAAACCGATTCGACTCGGAAACTTCGGGAGTGCACGCTTTCGCTCGGACAGAAATAATCCCTCCGCTTCCAGTTTGGCGTACAACTTGCGAAACGCGATCTGCAAAGGTCCAAGGCCTTGAGGCTCAATCTTTTGAACTACGATTTGATAAGAACCTCTCGGCCCGTATACATCAAGCTTGCCCGTGCAAAGAACGGACATACCTTCACGAATATCAAAGCGACATCGTTCCCATGTCGAACGCCAAATAACTGCGCTGATTTGGTTACTGGCATCCTTGAGGGTTAAATACAAATGCCCGGCCCCCGATTTGGTGATGCTTCCAACTTCTCCAATCAGCGCGAAACTCGGGATCGAATGCTCGAGCGCGGCTTTGATCCATGCGTTGAGTTCGGTCACCGAAAGAGGCCCAGTTTCTCTATCTTTGGCGGCCCCCTTCGAACTCCGCGGGCGTGATTCCGAAGTGTTACCTTCGAGATCGATGCGTTTCCTCTTTGCCTCTGCAAAAAACTCGTCCGCTTCATCTCCCCAAAGAAATCCAGTCACGACAGAATCCCCAAAGAGAGGCTGGGTTCGGCAGAGGCATGGGGAGCCGCGAACAAAGCGCGTTCGTTTTCCCTTGGTAACCCATCCATGGCCCAGGTTTCGGCTTCACAGGTAAGGGCATGCATCACTTGCTCGATGTAACAACGGTACTCTTCGACACTGCGATCATCCAATTTTCGTCGAACCTGAATTTTAGGCCCCAAAATCATACGAGCTCGTGTCCCGATCCTCGGAACCCCAAAATGATCCCAAGTTCTCAATCGGTGAGGACTGTGGTATCCGCAGCCGACCGGGATCAAAGGCAACTGAAGCAATGACGACAGTTGAATGCAACCTGGAGACAGACGACGACGTGGCCCCCTTGGTCCATCCGGTGTTAATACTAAACTCGTTTCTTTGTGTGCTTTGCGATATTGCAGGATTGCTTTGATTCCACCGTGCGACGTAGATCCACGAACCGTCTCGAATCCGAAGTTTTCGACGATTTCGCTAAACCAGAAAGCATCCCTATGCTGGCTGACCAGAAGCGTCATATCGCTTCCTCGTCGCGTCGCTGCCGGCAGCAAAATATACTCGTGCCAAAGGATATAAAGTGCTGGGCGATCGAAGCCTAGGAGCGCAACATCGCTGTTGGGCTCGTAATCTGCAATACGTGTGTCCACGGTCCGCATCCACGCCTTGAGGGTCATTCCTAAAAACGTAGCCAGCATGCGAATCGAATACGATTGAATCCTTCGTTTGTTCAATCCCATGACTGCACCGATTTGACTCCGTTCCTAGTGGCAGATGGTTACTGATAGTTGTAAGTTCCGTTGAAGACTTCTACCGCTGGCCCGGTCATGAATACGTGCCCGCTGGCTTCATCCCAATGAAGCATCAAATCCCCACCCGTAAGGTGATTAAGGATCTTGCGGTCGGTCCGGCCGGTTAAGACTCCAGCGACACAGACGGCACTTGCTCCGGTTCCGCAAGCCCAAGTCTCACCGGATCCACGTTCCCACGTTCGCTGACGCACTTCCCCACTGGCCAACACCTCGACGAACTCCACGTTGGTCCTCTTAGGGAAACGCTCGTCCTTTTCAATCAGAGGACCTATCCCCAATACCAACTCATCCGTCGCCTCGGGAACAAAGATCACACAGTGCGGATTCCCCATGGAAACGCACGTACCAAACAGCGTATGCCCTTTGTATTCCAATTTGTGGTTGACGACTTGTTGATCCGTATTCCCCAAGGTGGTTGGGATCTCCGCCGCCAGCAATCGCGGTTTTCCCATATCCACGGTAACCTGGTCCACCTTACCGTCACGCACTTGCAATTCGAGTTGTAGCACACCGGCACCTGTCTCGATCCTCAAGGATGGCTTGCGAGCAATTCCGGAATCATGCACGTATTTCGCAACACAGCGTATGCCATTCCCGCACATTTCCGATTCACTGCCGTCGGAATTGAACATCCTCATGCGTGCATCCGCGTGCTCGGATGGGAGTATGGCAATAATCCCATCCCCCCCAACACCGAACCGCCGGTGGGACATCGCAATCGCAAGTTGCTCTAAATCGCTGGGGATTTTCTGAGTGAAGCCGTCCACGTAGACGTAGTCGTTTCCGGCACCATGCATCTTCGTAAACTTGATCTCGGTCACATCTTCCTCCGCAACGGGATCGTTTTCCAAGTACATCACCGACATCGATGACGCATGATCGACAATTGAATCCGATATCGGATGAATGCGATATCGAATCGGCCTGAGTTCCGCTTTCGCTTGGCGATCGCTTGTACCATGACTGGTGACCAGCCAATCTACCGAGTGAAACGAGCGGCCAAAGGCTGATGGGATATACTACCTATGTTGTGACTACTTTGGGAGCAACCCGAGCGCTGCGGACGATGGTCTCGCGATTACGTGGCATGCGATCAGCTTGCCAAGACCTTCCACTTTCGGTTTTGCAGCCTCAACAGCAGCGGTAACGGCCGCGACATCTCCACGGACGACAACGGTAACGTAGCCGCCACCGAGTTTCTCTTTGCCAACGACTTCCACCGATGCGGCTTTGCAAGCCGTATCGATGGCCTCAAAGACGGCAGTAAATCCTTGGGTTTCGATAAATCCTAATGCTTGGCCGGCGTTGCTGGCATTCGACATGAGTTCTTCTTCCGATCGAGGTGTTTTGACAACGTTTTGTTCGATAAGGACATTGTATTCCGAAGGGCTCAAGATCGTTCGCAGTGCATCTCGATCCGGACTGTGGATCCAGTGCGCCGCACGCTCCTGCCCCATCCCCTCGGCAACCTTGGAACCAACCTCCACGGCGGACTGAACATCACTCGGTGAACCCGTGATCTTGATCACGGCACCTAACATATCGTTCCACTCCGCCTGCAGGATCGTGACATTCGCGGCTTTGCACATCGCGTCGCATGCAACCATACCAGCGGTCCAACCGTTGGTCTCAACGATTCCGATCGAGATCAGACCACCACCGTGGCCTTCCCCCCAGTCGCTGGCATTGGTCAAGCTGCTTGCAGCCATAAAACGATTTTCCCGTTGAAGCTACGAATCCATGTCTCGAAGGTGCTGTTTCAATGCTTGAACCCACTTTGGAATCGCTTCCAACGGAGGCTCGGCCGCTTCGTATTCCAAAGCCACCCAGCCACTATAGCTTGATTCCGACAATAGTCGAAGGACCCTCGGTAAATCCGCCATTTCTTGCTTGCCATTCGGGAACATTTCGACCTTCAATTGCGCATTTACCGCATATGGGGCTATCTGAGCCAATTCGGCATAAGGATCGGCGGTGGATCTAAAATTTCCCGAATCTAGGTTGATCCCAACACCTTTCGATTTTACGCCCCTGACGATTTCTAGTAGCCCATCCGCTTTAGCGGTCACTCCACCATGATTTTCAAGCCCCAAATAAATCCCCCGACTGGCTGCGTAGTCGCCCACCTCGTCGACCGCCTCGACGCACCTGGCGACAGTACTCTCCCACGTATCCCCTTTGGGCTGACTCCCTGCAAAGATCCGAATCACATTCGCGCCGAGTATCGCGTAGCGATCGATCCAGAGTTTCGTAGTCTCGATATCCTTGCGAACCTTCGCCGGATCCGCTTGGCAGAAATCATTTGCAATAGCCCCCCCGGTGACGGTTATTCCAAGGCGATGGCAGTGCAGTTTTAGCTGGTTCAGATATTCCGTCGAAACTTCAGCAGGGAAATAGTAGCTGGTGAGTTCTGCGCCTGGAACACCCAGTTGATGGCAATAGTCGACAAATCGAAACATATCCCATCCATCGCGGTTCCCCTTTAACAGATCTCGAAGCGAATACGCCGCGAGACTCAAACGCAATCTCCCCGGCTTTGGCCGATCGAACGGCTCAATAGCCCAAGCTTGCTTCGGACGTTTTGCAAACTCCGATACAGCGATCGCAACCGCCACTCCAAGGCAACTGCCGTGGGAAACAAACCTTCGTCGCGTGATCAATTTTCGCATCATCGAGTGACATCCTATAATCCTCGTACTCCCTCCAATGGCCCTTGAATCCCATCGTCCAACGACGCTCGTCGATGTCAGGACCCCGCTCCAAATTGTATATCATTAGGATTGACCCACGAAAGATAACGGTAAAACTAAAGGAACGCTGAAACCCCAAAAATGCAACGTAGATGATGTCCCTGCGATGACGAGATAGGAGTCGATGCGCCCCCGCTTCGTAAACCTTTGACGATGGGACGCGACCATCTAGTGATTCGCTGGTACGCCCTTCAATGCAAGGTTATTGTTTCTCAAGGGCTCTCCATTGGCCAAGCTATATTTTTATTACTCTACGATGAATGCGGGAAAATCGACGATCCTGCTGCAATCGAGCTATAACTACCGTGAACGAGGGATGCGAAGCATCGTTTTCGCCCCGGAAATTGATACTCGATTCGGGGAAGGTCGAGTCAGTTCTAGGATTGGTCTAAGTTCGGACGCAATCCCTTTCAACGCCACCAATAATTTGTTGAGAATCACTGAAAAACTGCACGGCGAAGCCCCTGTCCACTGTGTTCTTGTCGATGAAGCCCAATTTTTGACAAAACAGCAAGTGAGGCAACTCGCAGATATCTGCGACAACCTTTCCATCCCCGTCTTGGCATACGGATTAAGAACCGACTTCCAAGGCAATCTCTTCGAGGGAAGCCAGCATCTTCTTGCTTGGGCGGATACCCTAACCGAGATCAAAACGATCTGCCATTGCGGTCGAAAAGCCACCATGGTGTTGCGTATTGATTCAAAGGGCATACCAGTGCGAGAAGGTGAACAAATCCAAATCGGAGGGAACGATCGTTACATTACGGTGTGCCGAAGGCACTTTAAAGAGGGTCTCACGGAACGCCAACCCAACGATCTTCCATTTGAGGATTTATAGCTGATCGATTACCACGAGCGTTGCGTTGGACGGAAATATGCCGATAGTTTGAGGAATAGAAATTTGGCACACGATCGCCAAATGGATCGAATCTCCCGGAAACCAAATCAATATTCACGAAAGAAAAATCGCATTCAGCCTCCGGGCCGCACCCGAGCCTTGAAGCTTGATAAAAGCCTATGAATACATATCCTGCCCATCGCCATCCCTTTCAACCTATCCTGGTCTTGATTGCCGCGTTGTCTGGCGCCATCAGCGTAGGCATCGGTGCGATGGGGGCCCATAGTTTGCCGAAGCAATTGGAATCGCGAGGGTACCCCGATTCGGTGGTTCAGAAGAAACTCGATCAATGCGAATTGGGGGTCCGCTACCAATTGTTCCATACCATCGCGTTGCTTGCATTGGGATTGTCACCCTTGGCCATACCCACAACTATTGAACCAGCAGGTACATCACCCCCGAAACCGATGCGAGGTGTCAAGGTAGCAGCGTTCCTTTGGCTACTCGGGATATGCTGTTTCAGCGGCGGGTTGTACAGCATGGTGTTCGCCGACCAGATTATCCACTGGAGTATCGTCCCATTGGGGGGAATGATGCTGATCCTGGGATGGTTGGCTTTGGCAGCTACCGCACTTGTAGCCACTTTGAGGGCCCCGAACAGAAACGGTTCCTGAGTCGATCGCGGCGTCATTCGATCGAGATTACGCTTCCGACCGTCACGACCAAGCGGGTCATTTAGAAGGGGGCATCGCTAAAGTCGGAGGATGCTTGCGAAAACTCATCATTGATGGAGTCCGTGTCTCCAGCCCCATTGCTCTCACCGGTGCGCCGATACCCCATCGCTTCCGCCGTTAAAAAATACTTCACCTCGCTGTCGGCATCACGTTGCCACTTTCGCCCTGTCAGACGATATGTGACAGTTATGTCATCACCCACCTTTAGTCCATCAGCGGAATCGCATGCATCATTGGTAAATTCCATAGGGATGTAGTTGGTGAATCTACCTAAGTTTTGCTCGAGAACGATGAGTCGTTTCCGAAACCCTTTTTGGCCAAAAGTCTTGGTGTCTTCAACAACATGGACGATACCGCGAACGCTGGGGTTAGACATAAGTTCGGTTCCGGGCAAAGGCGACAGGGAGATCACAGAGTCACCGCATTCTAGCAATGCGTCGGCTTGCTAACAAGCGAACCAAAATGCCGACCTTTGAAGCCCTTTGCAAAGAGCTATCCCCGAGCTTGAAGACCTATGGTTACAATGATGCCCCAATGGATTGTAGGCCGGCACCCCCCTGGAACCATTGCAATCAATCAACTCTAAAAACCACCAAATAAGACGTTAACGCTCAAGACGCAACGACACGGAGATACGATGTCATCAATTGTCGACGAACTGCAATGGCGCGGACTCATTCACCAAACCACCGACGAAGCTAACCTTCGGTCCTTGCTAAACAAGCCTTCTGCGGTTTATGCAGGATTCGATCCTACCGCTGATTCCCTGCACGTCGGATCGCTATTACCCCTCATCATGCTGCGTCGGTTCCAACAAGCTGGGCATCGACCGATTGCGTTGGTTGGTGGGGCAACCGGGATGATCGGTGACCCAAGCGGCAAAAGCGATGAAAGGCAATTGCTTTCTAAGGATCTATTGGCCAAGAATGTCGAAGGATTGCGGGCTCAGATGCGTCACTTTCTCGACTTTGACGGCCCAAACAGTGCGATCCTTGTCAACAACTATGACTGGATGCAGTCGTTTACGTTCTTGGACTTCCTCCGCGATGTTGGAAAGAACTTTCCCATCAACGTCATGCTCACCAAGGACTCCGTGAAAAGCCGTTTGGAGCGTACCGATAGCGGCCTGAGCTACACCGAGTTTAGCTACATGCTTCTGCAGGCCTACGATTTTGTGTATTTGGCGAAGAACCACGATTGCAAGCTTCAGATCGGGGGAAGCGACCAATGGGGGAACATCACCGCTGGAATTGATCTTGGCCGCAGAATGCTTTCGCAACAACTCTACGGTCTAACTTGCCCGCTCCTCACCACCATCGATGGCAGAAAAATGGGTAAGACCGAAAAGGGAGCGGTGTGGCTTTCGGCAGATCGCACCAGTCCATACGAGTTCTATCAGTACATGATCAATATTCCAGATACCGATGTCCTGATGGCACTACGATTTCTATCCGATGTCCAGAAAGAAGAGTTCGAGACACTTTCTGCTTCGTTGCGCGATAGACCCCAGGAACGACTCGCTCAAAAGCGTCTTGCTGAGTCATTGACCAAATTAGTGCATGGCGAATCAGGCCTTCAGTCCGCCGAGCGAGCCAGCCGCACTCTCTTCGGCGCTGAAATCGAGTCTTTAAGCGACGTCGAGCTCAATACCATTTTTGCGGATGTCCCCAGCGTGGAGATGGAACGTGCACGTTTGGTAGAGGGTATCGGAATCATCGATGCGCTTTGTGCCGCGGGATTGACCGGAAGCAAGAGCGATGCTCGACGCAGTATCACCGAAGGATCGGCTTACGTGAACAATCGCCGTGTTTCCGGGATTGATACTGTTCTGACTGAAAAGGATCTTGCCAGCGAAACCGTTGTCGTTTTGCGGAAAGGAAAGAAACTCTACGCATTGCTTCGATTCAAGTAGAATAGAGCGCAGGGTATAGCACTCACTACGCCTTCACCTCGCAGCCTTTCCAGTTACCGAACTCTCACCTCTCGGACCCTTGCGTACGCAGGCTAAACCATGCGAGTCCTCCACATCATCACTCGAATGATCGTTGGGGGAGCGCAAGAGAATACTCGATTCAACTGCATGGATTTGGTGAGCGAGTACAGGGATGACGTAACACTCATCACGGGCCCTAGTTTGGGTGCCGAAGGTAGTTTATTCGACCAAACGGAGGATCCGTCACAAACTTCTCTGCTGAAAGTTATCGAGGAGCCCACTTTACTCAGAGAGATCCACCCATGGATCGACCAAAAGGCATACCGACAGCTACGGACAAAAATAAGGCGTATGCGTCCCGATGTAGTCCATACCCACAGCGCGAAAGCGGGAATGCTTGGCCGCGCCGCCGCATGGCATGAGAATGTCCCCTGCGTAATACACACCGTGCACGGAGCGCCATTTCACCCGTACCAGAATGTGTTTGCCCGTCGATTCTTTCAAGCGTGCGAGCGTTGGGCCGCGAAACGCTGCCATCATATGATCAGCGTTGCCGACGCCATGACCGACTTGATGGTGGAAGCCCACATTGCGGAGAGGTCCAAATTCACCACCATCTACAGTGGGATGGACGTGGAGCCTTTTCTACGAGCCGCAACGTTCCGAGATCAGACCCGACGTGAATTGGGTCTAAAGCCAGAGCATGTCGTCTTTGGAAAAATTGCAAGGCTCTTTCGCCTTAAGGGTCATGAGTATTTACTGGAGGCAGCCAAGGAAGTAGTTTCAAAAGTGCAGAACGCCCGTTTTCTTTTGGTCGGCGACGGTATTTTGCGGAATGAGATCGAAGGCACCATCGCTTCCATGGGCCTGAAAGATCATTTTGTATTCACAGGTCTGGTACCCCCGTCTCGAATTCCAGCTCTTGTCGGCGCAATGGACGCCCTCGTACATACGTCGCTTCGAGAGGGATTAGCCAGGGCACTTCCTCAAGCGTTGATCGCTGGTCGACCAGTGATTAGCTTTGACATCGATGGTGCACGCGAAGTTGTCATCGATGATGAAACAGGATTTTTACTCCCTCCGAGATGCGTAGCGCCATTGGCTGGTGCAATCGTGCAACTTGCTGAGGATCCCAAATTAAGGAAACGCCTGGGCAGCGAAGGGCAGAACCGTTTCGCGGAGAAATTCCGCCACCAGAACATGACCAAAGAAATCCGTGGTCTATATGCGCAGATCCTGAGAGGCCACAACCCATAACGACATCCGCGCCCAAATCCAACACCGGTTTTCTGGAATTTAACAACGCCTAGCCGCCGCGAAACTCTCCACGCCGATTTCCCTGGCCGCCCGATCAAATCGAAACCCCGCCGATGAAACGACTAGGTTTTGCGTTAGTAGGTTGCAAGGATTCGGAGCACCAATTCGTCCGGACTCGCCTTGACGATTCGTGCGTTGAGTACATCTTTAGTACCAACCTGAATCCTCAGGAACGAAGCTGGCGTAGGCTTATTGGTAGTCTCGATTCTCCACTGCGACGACGTCGTGCCATGCCTATCATCGGCACCAATCGGGAGATAGGTTCCAAGCCCATTCCCCTCAAGGATAAAGCTTAACCGCCCTCTCGAGCGGGGAAATGAAAAGGATGCGGGGCGAAACACCATCAGACCGTCATGGTCTTCTTCGTGCGAGTGAGTCCACTTGCCGTGCTCCATCGAAAAAGTCTCAGTCCCTTCGTCCGAAGCATCTCCGGCAGGTTCGTTCCGAGGACTTGGGTCAGGCTGCATCGTTGGACATTCCGCTCTGGAAAATCTCGCGGTGGCAAAACACAGTGTGCGACAGCAAGGATTAGAAGTTGGGGAAAAATGGTTAATGGAAGGCAAACCGGATTCTTGGCGATGCGTTAAGGCATCGGCTTTGGATGCGGGTCCAACCCGGATCGAGGACCAGTCAGAGTCGCGATCATACGTGCAGCTTGGGCTTCCGTGAACATGCACATGACCTCGTCGTCGCAGTAATCCATAAAGTTCATAAACATGTCGCCGTGAGGTCCGTTGTTGCACGAGACTTTTGGGTAGTTCGGTCGCCCGTAGTTTGGTAGCTGCTGGACCGGTGTGTCGCAACAGTAATCGGAACCCGAGCAATCGTTGGTATCACCCCAGATATGGTAGAGATTGAGGTAATGTCCTATTTCATGCGTGGTGGTTCGCCCCCGGTCAAAGGGCTGCTGCGCGGTTCCGCGAGTGCCAAAAGCTGACGTTCCGATAACTACCCCATCGGTCTCCTCGGGTCCGCCTGGAAATTGTGCGTAGCCAAGCAATCCACCGGCCAACGGAGCCACCCAGAGATTGAGGAATCGTTTCGTATCCCAAGGTTCGATACCGCCGGTATCGGACCGCTTGACGGAATCCCCTGTGCCAAAAGAGGGACGATCTGTTTTTGTATAGGTGACACCTGAGGAAGCGTTACCCAAGGGATCTTCGGGGGAAAGATAAAACTCGATCCCTGCGTCCGCGGCCAACGATTTCCATACATTAGGGATATCTGACCGGTTGGGGTTTTTCAATCGGAAGTCTTGGTTCAGGACTTTGAGTTGGCTTTTGACTTGCGCCACCGAGATTCTTTCGCTGGATTGACGATACACGCAATGGACAACAATTGGGATTTTGAACAACAATCTCGCTTCGCGGGCCATGCAACGAGTATTTACAAAATCGCGTGTTTGGCGTTCGAGAGAGGCGATGTTTTCGCGGAAACTTGGCTCCATTTCCGATAATCGTTCGTAGACAGCCATCGTTCCGCATTGCCTGCGCGGAGGATTCGCTGGTTCCCGAACGGGGTGCCTGCCCTGTGAATGCAACATGACAAAGACTCGTAGAAAAAAGAAGAGTAAACGATAGTCAGACTCACGACGGTAATTGCTGAACCGTCCCAGGAACGCCCTGAGTTGCGGCTTTAGCAAGACCCTCGACTGGCAAACCCTCATGATCAGTATGGCCGTCAAAATCCCCACCCAGGGGACCATATTCCACAAGGCCCTTCATTCTAGACCTTCCATACTGGGTAAAAATCGGGGAGATTGCCTTGTTCGGGTCTTAGCAAGGCCGATCGCCGGTTGACATTTTCGATGCCGCTCGATAGTTTTGGCCGATTCTCCAACGAATGGGTGTCGAGCCGATCTACCCCTGTGCCGAGCGACCATCCCCTATCCAATCAAATTAACTAAAAGCGCATGAATCCTCAAGAATTGCTTAGGATCGTTGATTCTATGCATCGCGAAAAGCAGATTGACCCTGAACTCGTGATTCAGGCGATTGAGTCTGCATTGGTTACGGCTGCAAAAAGGCAGTTTGGGGAAGAAGCCGAAGTGGACATCCATATTGTCCGCGGGGTTGGCACCATCAACGCAACAGTCGACGGCCGGAATTTGAGCCAAGACGAAATCGGTCGTATTGGGGCTCAAACGGCTAAACAAGTGATTATTCAAAAACTCAAGGAAGCTGAGCGAGACGCTCGG
>Ga0194130_10007464_pt1 | contig 12066 bp, 8 predicted proteins | sample TA2KigsurfametaG_FD_160084 | JGI IMG/M metagenome (GOLD analysis project Ga0194130, IMG submission 160084) | Freshwater microbial communities from Lake Tanganyika, Tanzania - TA2015050 Kigoma 12 surface | ecosystem: Environmental > Aquatic > Freshwater > Lake | place: Tanzania: Lake Tanganyika... | reverse complement strand
ATCGCGAGGCCCATCGTGGTGTCCGTCCCGCTGTAGCGCGTGGTGAAGCCGAGGGCCATCATCACGGAGATCGTGAGCAGCGAGACGCGCACCCGCAGGAGCGTGCGGCCGTAGAGCCGGAGCGCCTCGCCAGGACGGACGCGGAGCGCGAGGGCGGTGGCGATGCCGGCGAGCAGCAGGGCGGTGCCGGTGGCGGAGAGCAGGTTGAGGTTGAAGACGGCCTTCTCCTTCTCGGGGTGGGGCGCGACCGGCGGCACCTTCTCGACCGCGAGGTGCAGCGCGGGCACCGGCAGCTGGGGGGCGAACCAGCCGTTGAGCGCCGCCTTCACGGGCGGCAGGCCCCAGAGGAAGACGAAGGCGGACAGGAAGAGCCACGGCACCCACGCTTTCCACGGCGGGCCGCCCGCGGCCGCGGGGGACTCCGCCGGGGCCCGGGCACCCGGGTTGGTCTGCTCCTCCTCCGGCCGCCAGAAGCGCATCAGGATCACCACCGCGAACATCGAGGCCGCGCCGGCGATGATGTCCACCAGCCACGGCCCGTGGAAGTTGCTGACCAGATACTGGACGAGGCCGAAACTCGCGCCCGCCACGAGGCACGCGGGCCAGACGGCCACCATCCCGCGCCAGCCCGCCTGCGCCGCCACCAGCCAGAACGGCACCAGCAGCGAGAAGAACGGCAGCTGCCGGCCGACCATCGCGCTCAGGTCCAGCAGGTCGAGCCCGGTGAGCGGCGCGAGGGTCACCAGCGGGGTGCCGAGGGAGCCGAAAGCGACTGGCGCTGTGTTACCGATCAGCGCGAGCTTCGCCGCCTCCAGCGGCCGGAAGCCCAGCCCGATCATCAGCGCCCCCGAGATCGCCACCGGCGCCCCGAAGCCCGCCGCGCCCTCGATGAAGGCGCCGAAGGAGAACGCGATCAGCAGCGCCTGGATGCGTCGGTCGCCGGATACCCCCGCGACCTGCCGCTGCAGTACCGTGAACTGGCCGGTGTCGACCGACAGCTGGTAGATGAAGATCGCGTTGAGGATCAGCCAGCCGATCGGCAGCAGCCCGAACGCGGCCCCGTACGCCGCCGCCGCCAGCGCCAGCTGCGTCGGCATCCCGTAGACCGCGATCGCGGTGGCCAGCGCCACCCCGAGCGCGACCAGCGCCGCGAGGTGCGCGCGCACGTGCCAGAAGGCGAGCAGGCCGAGGAGCACGACGACCGGCAGTGCCGCCACCAGGGCGGACACGCCGATGCCGCCGAGCGGGGCGTAGGTTTGGGACCAGGTCATCGGGCGGGGTGGGGTTTCGGGGTGGGGTGGGGCGGCCGGGGGCGTCTAGAACCAGCGTTTCCGTCGCAGGTAGATGAACATCAGAATCGTCGAGACGAGGGTGAGGCCCACCGCGACCGGATATCCGCGGCGCAGCTCCGGCATCGCCTCGAAGTTCATCCCGTACCAGGTCCCGATTACCATCACCGGGATCGTGATCGCGGTGAGCGCGGTGAGGAACTTGATCCCCTCGTTGGCCTCGAAGGCGGCCTTGTTCAGGTAGATGTCGAACGCCATCAGCAGCCGCTCGTGGTAGCCGGCGACGGTGTCCTCCAGGCGCGCGAGGTTGTCGCGCAGGTCCCGGAAGTAGGGCAGCAGCTTGGCCCGGATCAGCTTATTCTCCCCGCGCGCCAGCCGGTCGATCACGTCCCGCTGCGGCCGCACGATGGTGCGCAGCCGGGTGAAGTCATTGCGCACGTGCAGGAGCTCCGTCACCAGGGCCTTCTCGCCCGAGCGCCGCGCCAGCACGTGCTCCTCGAGTTCCTCCAGTTCCGCGCGCAGTTCCTCCACCACCGGCGCGTAGTTGTCCACCAGGAGGTCGATCAGCGTGTGCGCGATTCGGTCCGGCCCCCGCGGGCCGACCCCCGCCTGCTTCAGCGTCCGCTCGATCAGCGAGGAGACCGAGCGCAGCGGTGCCGTGTGGAAGGTGACGAGGAAGTCCTTGCCGAGGAAGAGGTCGAGCTCGGTGGTATTGAACTTCTCGGTGCGCGTGAAGTCCACCGCATGGGTGACGATGAAGAGGTAGTCCTCGTAGTCCTCGACCTTCGGGAGCGAGTTCGGCTGGGTGCAGTCTTCAATCGCGAGCGGGTGGAAGCCGAAGACGCCCTCGAGCAGGGCGCGGGTCTCCTCCGGCGTCGGGTTGTCCAGGTCGACCCAGAGCAGCAGCCCCTTGTCAGCGCGCACGAGGCGGAGCGCCTCCAGCTCGAGGTCCTGGCCGACGAGCTTGCCGTCGCTGAAGATGAATGACCGGATCATCGCGCGGGAGCGTGGCGGCCCGGCCGGGCAGCGTCGAGCCGCGAGGTGGGGCGCTCAGAGCCCGAGGCGGGCCTCGGTGGCGGCGATGGCGGAGATGAACTCCGCGGGCGTCGCCGCGGCGAGGAAGGCGGCCCGGTCGGCCGGGTCGCGCAGCAGCTTGCACAGGGTGCTCACCACCGCGAGGTAGTCGCCCGGCTTGGTCTTGGGAGTGCCGAGGACGAAGAACAGCCGCACCACCTCGCCCTTGTCGTCGAAGACGATGCCCTCGTCCGACCGGCCGACCGCCATCACGATGCGGCGCACGTGCTCGGTGCGCGCGTGGGGCAGGGCGATGCCGTTGCCGAGCGAGGTGGTGTCGAGGCGGTCCCGGGCGAGCAGCTCGTCGTAGAAGCCGGCGTAGTTCGCGACCTCCGGGTGCCCGTCGAGCTGCCGGGCGATCTCGTTGAGCGCCCCGGTGCGCCGCGTGGCCTGCAGGTGCAGGGTGATGCGCGAGGGATCGAGGAGCGACGTGATGCGGCCGGTCATGCGCGGGCAAGGCAACGTCGAAGCCGCCGGCGTGGGAAGGAGAAAACCACCGCGCGCGCGGGGGCGCCGGAAATGGCGTTGCGCGCCCCCGCGCCGCGCGCACCGTGGCGGGATGCGCCGCCTGTTGCCCGCCCTCGCCTTGGCCGGGGCCCTCGCCGCCGCCGAGCCCTTCTCCCGCTCGCTCGCGCCCGCGGACTTCGCCGCCGCCGGCCTTGGCCGCCTCACCCCGGAGGAATTGTCCCGCCTCGACGCGCTCATCGCCGCCCGCGGCGCGCCTCCCCCCGCGGCGCCGGCCGCGGCCGCGCCCGCCATTGCGTCCGCCCCGGCACGGGTCCCGGCGGCCCCCTCCCGGCGCCCCACGGTCACCGCGGAGGAGGAGACGGTGGAGAGCCGGCTGACGGGCGAGTTCCGCGGCTGGGAGCCGCGCACGGTCTTCGCCCTCGAGAACGGCCAGCGCTGGCAGGAGACCGGCGGCACGACCTACGCCGGGCCGCCGCTCGCCGCCCCCGCGGTGCGCATCCGGGCGGGCGCCCTCGGCGCTTACTGGATGCGGATCGAGGGCGTGGGCCGGGAGGTGAAGGTGCGCCGCGTCGACACCGGCCGTTAGGCGGCCCGCGGCGGCCGGCTCAGAACCAGAGATTCGGCCAGAGCCGCGCGGCGACCAGCGCCTGGATCAGCCCGAGCACCGAGATCAGCGACAGGAGCAACGTCCAGCTGCGCAGCGTCTCGCCTTCGGTCAGGCCGCCGAGGCGGCCGATCACCCAGAACCCGCTGTCGTTCATCCAGGACAGCATCGAGGCCCCGTAGCCGACGGCCAGGTAGATGTAGAACACGTGGACGCCGAAGCCGGCCGGCCCGGCGATCGACAGCATGATCGAGGAGGCGGTGATCATCGCGACGGTCGCCGAGCCCTGCGCCACGCGCACGACCACCGCGAGCAGCCAGGCGAGGAACACGTAGTTCATCCCGCCGCCCTCCGCGAGGACCCGCACCGAGTCGCCGACCCCGGCGTTCTTGATCATCGCGCCGTAGGCGCCGCCGGCGGCCGTGATCAGGATGATGACGCCCGCCGTCTCGAGCGGCGGCCCGAGGAGGTCGGCCGCGTTACGCCACGCGAGGCGGCGCTGGCGGGCGTACACCGCGAGCGCCACGGCCGCGCCCAGCAGAAGGGCCACGTTCTTGTTGCCGAGGAACTCGATCGTCTGGGCGGCCGCCGCGGGCAGGCGGCCCGCGAAGGGTGCGCTGAAGGAGGCGGTGGCGATGAGCACCACCGGCAAGATCACCGGCGCGATCGAGACCCAGAAGCCCGGCAGTTCCTCCTCCCGGCGGTTCGCCACGTCCTGCAGCGAGGCGAGGGAGGATCCGGCCGTCTCCCGCAGCGGCACCGGGTGGCGGGCGTCGATCCAGTGGGCGAACGCCAGCCCGCCGAGCGCCGGCAGGATGCCGAAGAGCATGCCGCCCACGATCGAGAGGCCGAGGTCCACCCGCAGGGTCTCCGCCACGATCAGGGGCCCCGGGGTCGGGGGCACCGTGCCGTGGGTGATCACGCCGCCGGCGCAGATCGCCAGCACGTAGAGCAGGTAGTTCTTCCCCGTCCGCAGGGCGAGGGCGCGCGCCAGCGGGACCAGCAGGAAGAACACCGTGTCGAAGAACACCGGGATCGCGAGGATGAAGCCGCAGGCGAGCAGGGCGAGCGGCGCCCGCTGCTCCCCCAGCACCGCGATGAAGCGGCGGATGATCCGGTCCGCCGCCCCGCTCTCCATCAGCGCCACGCCGATGACCGACGCGATCGCGATGGTGAACCCGATCTTGCCGGCCGCGGAGCCGAACTCGGTCATCACCGCCTCGACCGCCTTGGTGAAGCGTCCGGCGCCCGTCTGGCCGAGGGCCGTCATCAGCCCGACGAAGATCGCGGCGAAGAAGAGCGCGAAGAACGCGTGCAGCCGGAACCAGACGATCGCGGCCACGATGAGCACGACGCTCAGGGCGAGCACCGTGAGGGGCCCGGGCGCGGAGGCCAGGGCGAGGGGTAGCGGGGGCATCCCCCGAGCGCGCCAGCGCGGGCGCGCCCGGGCAAGCCGTTAAATCGGCCGGTCCGGGGACGTCCGCCCGGCTCAGGCGCCGGCGGGCTCGCCGGCGGCCGCCTGCTCCTCGTCCGTCTCGATGATCCGCGCGATGCTCAGCAGCTTGTCGCCGGGCTCGAGCGTGACCAGCCGGACGCCCTTGGCGCCGCGGCCCGTCTCGCGGATGCCCGCGACGGGGCAGCGGATGCTCTGGCCCTTGGCCGTGAGCAGCATCACCTCGTCCTCGTCGCGCACCGCGAGGGCGCCGGCGAGGCGGATGGAGCCGTCCTCGGGAAGGTCGATGGCCCAGACGCCGCTGCCGCCGCGGTTGATGAGGCGGTAGTCCTCGAAGCGGGTGCGCACGCCGAGGCCGGCCTCGCTTGCGACGAGGAACTTGGCCGCGTGGTCGACCACGGTGATCGCCTGCAGCACGTCGCTGGCAAGCTTGAAGCGCATCCCGGTGACGCCCCCCGTGGCGCGGCCGGTGGGGCGGAGCAGTTCCTCGCCGGTCTCGGGGTCGCGCTCGCGGAAGCGGACGGCGAGTCCCTGGTGGGAGACGAGCACCAGCTCGTCGGCACCGGTGGTCAGCACGGTGCCGATCACCTTGTCGCCCGGGTCGAGGTTGATCCCGATGATGCCGCCGTCGCGGGTGCTGTTGGCGTAGTCGGAGAGGGGGCTCTTCTTGATCACGCCGGCGCGGGTGGCCATCACGAGGAAGCGGTCGGCGACGAAGTCCCGCACGCAGAGCATCGCGGCGATCTTCTCGCCCTCGCCGAGGCGGAGGAAGGAGCCGACCGACTTGCCGCGCGAGGCGCGCGTGCCCTCGGGGACGTCGTAGCACTTGCGGGCGTGGCCTTGCCCGCTGCTGGAGAGGAAGAGGATGTAGTCGTGCGTGCTCGCGGTGAACAGGTGCTCGACGAAGTCCTCCTCGTAGGTCTCGGCGCCGATGACGCCCTTGCCGCCGCGCCGCTGCAGGCGGTACTCGGCGGCGGGGGTCCGCTTGATGAAGCCGAGGTGGGAGACGGTGATCACGCAGCCCTCGTTCGGCACGACGTCCTCCATCCGGAACTCACCGGCGGCGGCCTCGATCGCGGTCCGCCGGGGCGAGGTGTATTTGGCCTTCATCTCGAGGAACTCGCGCTTAATCTGGTCGAGCAGCTTGGCCTCGGACTCGAGGATACCGCGCAGCTCCTCGATCAGCTTCATCAGCTCGAGATACTCGGCCTCGATCTTGCCGCGCTCGAGGCCGGTGAGCTGGTAGAGCCGCAGCTCGAGGATGGCGTCGGCCTGGCGTTCCGAAAGCGGGTAGCGGGCCATCAGGCGCTCGCGGGCCTCTTCGCGGTTGGCGGAGGCGCGGATGATGCGGACGAAGTCGTCGAGGTTGTCGAGGGCGATGATGTAGCCCTCGAGGATGTGCGCGCGGTCCTCGGCCTCGCGGAGCCGGAAGCGGGTGCGCCGGGTGACCACCTCGCGGCGGTGCGCGAGGTAGCACTCGATCAGCTCCTTGATGTTCATCTGCTTCGGCCGCTTCTGGTCGAGCGCGAGCAGGATGACGCCGAAGGAGGACTCGAGGGCGGTCTTCTGGAAGAGCTGGTTGATGACGACCTTGGCCTGCTCGCCCCGCTTGAGCTCGATGACGATGCGGGTGTTCTCGTCCGACTCGTCGCGCAGGTCGCGGATGCCGTCGATCTCCTTCTCGGAGACGAGCTCGGCGATGCGGGTGACGAGGGTGCTCCGGTTGACGTTGTAGGGGATCTCGGTGATGACGACCTGCTCCATCCCGCCCTTGAGCTCCTCGGTGTGGGCCTTGCCGCGGATGCGGACGATGCCCTTGCCGGTGCGGAGGTAGCTGAGGATGCCCTCGCGGCCGGAGATGATGCCGCCGGTGGGGAAGTCGGGCCCCTGGATCATCCCGCAGAGCTCGTCGACGGTGATGCCGGGCCGGTCGATGATGGCGCAGGCGGCGTCGATGATCTCGTCGAGGTTGTGCGGGGGGATGTTGGTCGTCATCCCCACCGCGATGCCGGTCGAGCCGTTCATCAGCAGGTTGGGGAGGGCGGCCGGGAGGACGGTGGGCTCGGTGGTGGACTCCTTGTAGTTGGGGACGAAGTCGACCGTCTCCTCCTCGATGTCGCGGAGGAGGTCCTCGGCGATCTCGCGGAGGCGGGCCTCGGTGTAGCGGTAGGCGGCGGGCGGGTCGCCGTCGACGGAGCCGAAGTTGCCCTGCGGGTCGATCAGCGGGTAGCGCATCACCCAGGGCTGGGCGAGGCGGACAAGGGTGTCGTAGACGGAGGAGTCGCCGTGGGGGTGGTAGTTCTTGAGCACCTCGCCGACGACGCCGGCGCACTTGTCGAAGGCGCGGTTGTGGAGGAGCCCCTCGCGGAGCATCGCGTAGAGGATGCGCCGCTGCACCGGCTTGAGGCCGTCGCGGGCGTCGGGGAGCGCGCGCGAGATGATGACCGACATCGAGTAATCGATGTAGGCCGTCTGCATGATGTCGGTGATGTTCGCGGCGGAGAGCTTTTCAGGGACGGTGGACACGGAAAAGGAGCGAGGAGTGAGGAGCGGGGAGCGAGAAGCTGGCGGAAGCGGTTAGCCGGTGGCGAAGGACACGGGGCGGTGGTTCACGCGCCGCCGCGATCCATCCCATTGATGTAGCCCTGCAGGAGGCGGGAGACCTCCTCGACGTCGTCCTGAAGCGTCGTCGTGTCGGCGTAGCGCAGGTCGTGGGCGAGGATCAGCTGGTACAGGCACTCGTCGGCGGAGCCTTGGGCGATGTTGAAGAAGCGGAGCTTGTCCGGCCTGGTCCGTTTCCGGAAGCCCTCGACGAAATTCGAGGCGACGCTGACCGCCGCCCGCCGCAGCTGCGCGGTGAGGGCGAACACCTCGTGCTGGGGAAACCGGTCCGTGCAGCGGTAGGTCGCCAAGGCGAAGGCGTGGGCCTTCTGCCAGACGATCACGTCCCTGAACGATTGGGCTTTTCCAGGCATCAGTGGTTTTGGTGGTTTCCGGCGCTACTCACTCCTCGCTTCTCGCTACTCAGTGCCCGCTTGGCGCTGCGCTCAGACGTCCAGGTACTGGACGTTCAGGGCGTTGTCCTCGATGAACTGGCGGCGGGGGGGCACCTCGTCGCCCATCAGCAGGGTGAACAGGGCGTCGGCCTTGGCCGCGTCCGCGATGTCCACCTTCAGGAGGCGGCGCTTCTCCGGGTCCATCGTGGTCTCGAAGAGCTGTTTCGGGTTCATTTCGCCGAGACCCTTGTAGCGCTGGATGCTGAGGCCCTTGCGGCCGAGGGCGCGGATCTGGGCCACGATCTCGAGGGGGCCGCGCAGGGGCGTGTGCGCCTCGGACTTCTGGCCGGCGTTCTCGGTCAGCTGGTAGGCCGGGTTGGCGTCCGCCGTGAACCGGGTGGCGCCCAGCCCCGCCTCGTCCAGCGCGCGCAGGAGCTTCGCCATCTCGGTGCTCTCGTAGACCTCGTGCAGGGTGACGCGGCGGGCCGGACCGGCCGGGCGCGGCCCGGCACCGAACGGCGGGGTGGACCCGCCGACGTTCTGCTCGGTCAGGTCGGCGTTCAGGTTGTGCGCGGCGAGGAACGCCGCCCGGGCGTGCTCGTCGGCCAGGAACTGGTGGGACTCGCGGTTACCCTCGCGGATGCGCGCCATATAGCGGGGCAGGGCGTGGGTCGCGGGATCGCGGGCGTCGAGGTACTCGCCCACGGGGGCGCCGTGGCGGGTGACGCCGCCGCCCAGCTTCTCAAGGGCGGCCAGCACCTCCACGATCCGGTCGACGGCGGCCGGGGTGAAGACGTGGCCGTCGCCGAGGCGGGTGAGGAGCACGTCCTCCGAGCCGAGCTCCAGCAAAATGCGGTTCAGCTGCTCGTCGTTGTCGACGTACTGCTCCCGCTTCTTGCGCTTGATCTTATAGAGGGGCGGCTGGGCGATGTAGACGTAGCCGCGGTCGATCAGCCCCTTCATCTGCCGGTAGAGGAAGGTCAGCAGCAGGGTGCGGATGTGGGAGCCGTCCACGTCGGCGTCGGTCATAATGATGACCTTGTGGTAGCGGGCCTTGTCCGGGTTGAAGCCGCCGACCGAATCATCGCCCTCGCCGATGCCGGTGCCGACGGCGGTGATGAGGGTCCGGATCTCCTCGTTGGAGAGCACCTTGTCGAGGCGGGCCTTCTCCGTGTTGATGAGCTTGCCGCGCAGGGGCAAGATGGCCTGGAAGCGGCGGTCGCGGCCCTGCTTGGCGGAACCGCCGGCGGAGTCGCCCTCGACGATGTACAGCTCGGTCACCGCGGGGTCCCGCTCGGAGCAGTCGGCGAGCTTGCCGGGGAGGCCACCGCCGGAGAGGGCGCCCTTGCGGACGGTCTCGCGGGCCTTGCGCGCGGCCTCGCGGGCGCGGGCGGCGTTGAGCGCCTTGTCGATGATCCGCTTGGCCATCGAGGGGTTGGTCTCGAACCCCATCATCAGGCCCTCGTAGCAGGCCGAGCCGACGATGCTCTCCACCTCCGGCGAGAGCAGCTTCACCTTGGTCTGGGACTCGAACTTCGGGTCGCTGTGCTTGATCGAGATCACCGCCGCCAGCCCCTCGCGGACGTCGTCGCCCGTGATCTGCGGGTCCTTGTCCTTCAGCAGGTTATTGGATTTCGCGAACTGGTTGATCGCGCGGGTCAGGGCGCTGCGGAAACCCGAGAGGTGCGTGCCGCCATCCGGGTTGTGGATCGTGTTGGTGTAGCAGAGGACCTGGTCGCTGTAGGTGTCGTTGTACTGGAAGACCACCTCGACGTGGATCTCGGCGTCCTTCTCGTCGAGGCGCACGCGCTGCTCCCGGCGGATCGCGAAGGGTTTCGGGTGGAGGGGGGCCTTGCCCTGGTTGAGCTGGCGCACGAACTCCTCGACGCCCTCCTTGTAGAGGTAGGTCTCGGGCTTGGGGTCGGCCGGCCGCTCGTCGGTGAAGACGATTTCGAGGCCGGAGTTGAGGAACGCCAGCTCGCGCAGGCGCTGGGCGATCCGCGGGGTCTGGAAGACCGTGGTGTCCCGGAAGATCTCCGGGTCGGGCTTAAAGGTGATCAGCGTGCCCGTGCCCTTCGCTTTCCCGATGACGTCCAGCTTCTTCACCGTGCGCCCGCGCTCGAACTTCATATGGTGGACCTGCCCGCCGCGCGAGACCTCCACCTCGAACCATTCGGAGACGGCGTTCACGCACTTGGCGCCGACGCCGTGGGTACCGCCCGAGAACTTGTAGCCGCCCTGCCCGTACTTGCCGCCGGAGTGCAGCGTCGTGAGCACCATCTCGACGCCCGGGATCTTGTACTGCGGGTGGATATCCACCGGGATGCCGCGGCCGTTGTCGCGGATGCTGATCGAGCCGTCGACGTGGATCGCCACCTCGATGCGGGTGCAATGGCCGGCCAGGTGCTCGTCCACCGAGTTGTCGAGCACCTCGGAGACGCAGTGGTGCAGCGCGCGCTCGTCGGTGCCGCCGATGTACATCCCGGGCTTCTTGCGGACGGCTTCCAGACCCTCGAGTTTGCCGAGTTTGGAGGCGTCGTAGGCATCGCCGGCGGGGGAGTCCGGAGCGGGGCTGGCGGCGGGCAGGTCGGTCATCGTGGGTGGCGCAAAGGGTTAATGGGAAACTCTCGGCGCGGGCGCTCCGGGAGGCGAGGGTTTTCTCGGGGAAAAACGGGGCTGGAAAGGCCTTTTCCGCCGCTTTTACGGGGTTCGGGTAGCCGGGTCGCACCCGGGGTAGCCACCCGCGGCCGGCCGCGCCCCGAAATTACCCGTCGCCGGGCCCGTTTTCCGGCCCCGCGGGAGACTAGCGTTGACCCGCCCCGGCGGCGCGCCCACGGTCCGGGCCAATGCTTACCCCCGTGATGCAGGCCCTGCTGGTGCTCCAGGATCGCGACCTGCACCAGCGGTCGCTCGCCTCCCAGCTCCGGGCCGTGCCCGAGGACCAGGCCCGGGTCGAGCGCCAGGTCGCGGCGGAGAAGGCGGCGATCGAGGCGGCCCGCGGGGAGCTGAGGGAGCTGGAATCGCGCAAGAAGTTGCTGGAGATAGAGATCAGCACGGCGGAGGGCAAGGTGGCGCAGTATCGGACCCAGCAGCTTTCGATCCGGAAGAACGACGAATACCAAGCGATGGGCCAGCAGATCGCGGCCACGCAGGAGGCGATCGGGCGGCTGGAAGAGCAGGAACTGGGGGTGATGTTCGCGATCGACGAGGCCCGGAAGCGGTTCGAGACGGCGGCCGGGGTGCTCCAGGCCAACATCGCCGGCCACGAGGCCCGCCTGGCGGTGCTCCGGCAGCGGGCGGCGGCGCTCACCGCGGAGCTGCGCGGCGCCGAGGAGGCAGTCGCGGTCGCCCGCACCGGCGTGGAACCCCTGCGATTGCGGGCCTACGACCGGGTGGCGGCGCGCCAGATGCCCGTGGTGGTGCCCATCCACGGCGGCAAATGCGGGGGCTGCCACTTGAAGGTTTCCAGCGAGGTCGAGTCCGCCGCGCGCGCCAAGACGCCCGACCCGATCGCCCCGCTTCCGACCTGCGACCAGTGCGGGCGGATCGTCCACTGGGAAAGCTGAGCCCCTCGCCACCGGCGCGCGGGACGTTTTTGGGCGTGCCTCCCCGGCCGCGCCCGGGCCAGATGACGGGATGTTGCCCCGCCCCTCGCTCCCGCGCCGCCGTTCCGTCCTGCGGCTGGCCTGCGTGCTGCTCACCGTCCTGCCGCTCCTGCCCGCCGCCGCGCCGGAAGGCCCGCGCCGGGTGCTGGTTGTGACCGTGACCACGGGTTTCCGCCACTCCTGCATTCCGCTCTCGGAGCAGATCCTCGAGCGGATGGCCCGGGAGGACGGACGGTTCGCGGTCGACTTCGTGCGCCAGCCGGAGGGAATGCCGCGCCCGCCCTCCCGGCCGCGTCCCGGCCCGGCGGGCGAGGCGGATCCCGCGCACCAGGTGGCGCTGCGCCGCTTCGCCGACGAGGAACGCCGGTACCGCGAGACCTGGATGCCGCGCGTCGAGGAGGCCCTCCGCCCGCTGCACCCCGCGAACCTCGCGCGCTACGACGCGGTGCTTTTTGCCAGCACCACCGGGGATCTGCCCTTGCCGGACAAGCAGGGCTTCATCGACTGGATCGCGTCCGGGCGCGCGTTCATCGGCGTGCACGCCGCGACCGACACCTTCCACGGTTTCCGGCCCTTC